>Ga0256835_1001120_pt1 | contig 16808 bp, 17 predicted proteins | sample PIR30metaG_FD_185972 | JGI IMG/M metagenome (GOLD analysis project Ga0256835, IMG submission 185972) | Hydrothermal vent microbial communities from East Pacific Rise, Pacific Ocean - PIR-30 | ecosystem: Environmental > Aquatic > Marine > Hydrothermal vents | place: Pacific Ocean: East Pacific...
GCGGTGCTGCAGCACCGCACAGGCGGTCAGGGCGGCGGTTTCGGCGCGCAGGATGCGCGGTCCCAGAGAGGCGGCTGTGAAGCCCCGCTGCTCGGCGGTCCGCACCTCCCGGGCCGTAAAGCCGCCCTCGGGCCCGATGACCACCAAAGCCCGGCGGACGGAGCCGCCGGCGTCGCCGATAATTTCCTCAAGACGGCGGGTCTCTTCTTCCCAGAAAATGATGTTCAGGCTGTCGGGGCCGGCTTCGTCCAGCACCGCCTCCAGGCTTTGCATGGCCCGGATACGCGGCAGCCGGCTCCGGCGGCACTGCTTGAGGGCTTCGCCCGCGATGTCGCGCCAGCGCTGCACCCGGCGCTCCAGGCGGGGGCCCTGCGGCCGGGCCACAGAGCGGCGGGAGGCGAAAGGCAGCCAGCGGTGGACGCCCAACTCGGTGAGATGGCGGATGACGGTGTCCATCTTGTGCGCTTTTAAAAACGCCTGGGCCACGGTGAGCGCCAGAGGCGACTCTCCGGAGAGGGGCAGGCGCTCGGCGATGCGGGCGACCACTCGGCCCCGCTGGCAGGCCGTGATGACCGCACGCACTGCCTGGCCGCGGCCGTCCAGCAGCACGACGGCATCCCCTGGCTTGAGGCGCAGCACGGTGGCGGCGTGGCGCGCCTGGGCCCCGCCGATGGTCACCGGCGATGCCTTCAGCGCTTCAGGAGGGACGAGAAAGCGGTGCATGGCCTAAGGCAATAGCCCTTTTCGGCGCCAAAGGCAAGCTTGACAGCGCCCCGGGGCCTGTGATAGTCGAAGCGGATCGGACATGTACCCTAATGGATTGAAATCTACCACGATTTCCCGTCTGGAGGCAAGATGGACGATCAGGAGAAGACACGTGGACAGGCCGGGGGAGACAAATCCGCCGAAGACGACGGATTGATCGAGCTCACCGACACCGTGGACGGCGAGGCATCGGAGCCGGATGACGGCGACGATTTCATCGAGCTGACCGAAGTGGCCGCGGCGCCGCCGACCCCGGAGGGGGCCGTCGCCCCCACCGACGCGCAACTGTAGCGGGTGCTGCGCAAGGTGGTCAAAGAGGTCTACGCCGAGAAAATCGAGGGGTTGCTGCTGGAGGTGGTCCAGGAAACCGTCAGCCGGGAAATCCAGAGGATCAAACGCCTGCTGACCGACCCGGGCAAAAGCTGACAGACGGCCGGGCGGACAAGGGCGTACGAGCGGGGGATTCGCATGCAATCCCCCTTTTTTTCATTCGCAAAACCCAAAAAAAAGTTGGAAAAACAGTTCTATGGCACAGGAGCTTCAAAAGGGCTATGAGCCCCACGATGTGGAGAAGAAATGGTACCGTTTCTGGGAGCAGGAGGGCCTCTTCGCGGCCGATGAGGCTGACGACGGCCGCCCCTGCTATTCCATCGTTATTCCACCGCCCAACGTGACCGGCGTGCTGCACATGGGCCACGCGCTCAACAATACCCTGCAGGACATCCTCTGCCGTTACCGGCGGCTGCAGGGTGACAACGTGCTCTGGATGCCGGGAACCGACCACGCCGGCATCGCCACCCAGAACGTGGTGGAAAAGCAGCTGGCCGCCAGGGGGCTCAGCCGCCACGAGCTGGGGCGCGAAAAGTTCATCGAGGAGGTCTGGCGCTGGCGCGAGAAATCCGGCAGTGCCATCATCAACCAGCTCAAGCGCCTGGGCGCCTCCTGCGACTGGCAGCGGGAGCGGTTTACCATGGACGAGGGGCTTTCCCTGGCGGTGCGCACGGTGTTTGTGCAGCTCTACCAAGAGGGACTCATCTACCAGGGCGACTACATCATCAACTGGTGCCCGCGCTGCCATACGGCCCTTTCGGACCTGGAGGTGGAGCACGAGGAGTCCGAGGGGCGCCTGTACCACATCCGCTATCCCTTTGTGGGGGCCGAGGGCGGCATCGTGGTGGCCACCACGCGGCCGGAAACCATGCTGGGCGACACCGCCGTGGCCGTGCACCCGGACGACGAGCGCTACCAGAACCTGCCCTCGGACAAGGTCCGGCTGCCGCTCATGAACCGCGAGATCCCCATTATCCGTGACAGCTACGTGGACATTTCCTTCGGCTCCGGCGGCCTGAAGGTCACACCGGCCCACGACGCCAACGACTACGAGATCGGGCGGCGCCACGGCCTGCCGGCCATCAAGGTCATCGGCGATGACGGGTGCATGACGGCCGAGGCCGGGCGCTTTGCCGGCATGGACCGCTTTGACTGCCGCCAGGCGGTCATCGAGGCCCTCAAGGAGGAGGGCGTGCTGGAGCTCATCGAACCCTACCAGCACGGTGTGGGCCACTGCTACCGCTGCAAGAACGTGGTGGAGCCCAATCTTTCCAAGCAGTGGTTCGTCAAGGTCAAGCCCCTGGCCGAGAAAGCCATCGCCGCCGTGCAGAACGGCGATACGCGCATCATTCCCAAGACCTGGGAGGCCACCTACTACGACTGGATGTACAACATCCGCGACTGGTGCATCTCGCGCCAGATCTGGTGGGGCCACCAGATCCCGGCCTGGACCTGCAAGCACTGCGGCCAGATGACGGTCACCGTGGAGACCCCGGATCGCTGCCCCGAGTGCGGCAGCGACGAACTGCTTCGCGAAACCGACGTGCTCGACACCTGGTTCAGCAGCGCCCTGTGGCCTTTCTCCACCATGGGTTGGCCCGAAAAAACCCCGTTGCTGGAAAAATTCTACCCCACCTCGGTGCTCATCACGGGCTTTGACATCCTCTTTTTCTGGGTGGCGCGCATGATGATGATGGGCATCCACTTCATGGGCGAGGTGCCTTTCCGCGACGTGTACGTGCACGCCCTGGTGCGCGACGAGGAAGGCAAGAAGATGAGCAAGTCCAAGGGCAACGTCATCGATCCCCTGACGGTCATCGACCAGTACGGCACCGACGCCTTCCGCTTTACCCTGGCGGCTTTCGCCGCCCAGGGGCGCGACATCAAGATGTCCGAAAAACGGGTGGAGGGCTACCGCCACTTCGTCAACAAGCTGTGGAACGCCGCCCGCTTCGCCCTCATGCACCTGGACGAGGACACCCGGCCGGCCTTAACCACGGCTCCCGAGTGGCTGCCCAACCGCTGGATCCTGGCGCGCCTTTCGGACGTGGCCCTGGACACGGCCGAGGCCCTGGACGCCTACCGCTTCAACGATGCCGCCGCCGGCCTGTACAACTTTGTGTGGCACGAATTCTGCGACTGGTACCTGGAGGCCGTCAAGCCGGCCCTTTACGGCAAGAAGGGCGATGCGCTGCAGGCCGAGACGCGCACCGTGCTGGCCCGTGCGTTGCATGACACCCTGATCCTGCTGCACCCCTTCGTGCCTTTTGTCACCGAGGAGATCTGGCACAAGCTGCCTGGCACCGAAGGGTCCATCATGCGCGCGGCCTTCCCGGAAACGGCTCCCGGCAGTCGCTACGAAGACGCCGAGGCAGAGGCCGAGATGGCGCTGATGATCGACATCATCTCGGCGGTGCGCAACATCCGCGGCGAGATGAACATCGCACCCTCGGTGCAGCTGGCGGCCCAGGTGCAGGCCCCCGACGCGGACGATCGCGAGCGCGTCCGGCGCCATGCGGACCTGATCAGCGACCTGGCGCGCCTCAAATCGCTCTCGGTGGAGGCTCCCGGCGAGCACCCCAAAAAGGCCGCCGCCGCCGTGGCCGGCGACGTGTCCATTTACGTGTCGCTGGAGGGCGTTGTGGATTTCGGCCATGAAATCCGGCGCCTGGGAAAAGAGATCAGCAAGATCACCGGCGAACTGACGGCCCTTTCGCGCAAACTCAACAACGAGGATTTTCTGGAAAAAGCTCCCGAGGCCGTTGTGGAAAAAGCCAAGAACCGCTACCAGGAGCTGCTGGAAAAACAGCAGAAACTGCAGACCAGTCTCGAACGTATCGAGGCCTACCAGGAGTAAGGCCGGTCCCGGAGGGCCGCCGCCATGATTCCGTTACGCGACACCACGCCGTCCCGCAGTTATCCCGTGGTCACGATGACCATTATCGTGGTCAACGTGGTTGTGTACTTAATTGAGATAGGGCAGGGGCCCAACCTGGACCGTTTCGTCTATTTATACGGACTGGTGCCGGCACGGTACTCGGTGCCCCAGATCGCGGCCTATTTTTCGCCCTTCCAGCAGGCTTTTTCCTTCATCTCTTTCATGTTCCTGCACGGCGGTTTCTGGCATCTGCTGGGCAACATATGGTTCCTGTACATCTTCGGCGACAACGTCGAGGACCATTTGGGCTCGCTGCGCTACCTGGTATTCTACTTTCTGTGCGGCATCAGCTCGGGCGTGGCCCAGCTGTTTCTCAGCTGGCACGCCAACATCCCCACCATCGGCGCCAGCGGCGCCATTGCCGGGGTGATGGGGGCCTATTTCCTGCTCTACCCGCGGGCGCGCGTACTGACCCTCGTGCCCATCATCATCATCCCGTTTTTCTTCGAGATACCGGCCTATTTCTTCCTGGCCCTGTGGTTCGTTATGCAGTTCATGGGCGCCACGGCGACACGGGCCGGCGCCGGCGGCGTGGCCTGGTGGGCGCATATCGGCGGGTTCGTCTTCGGCATGCTGCTGGTCAAGGCCTTCGACCTGTTGCCCTCCATGGGGGTGGCCCCCCGGGTGCGGCGCGTGACCGCCCGCAAAAAATCCAACCGCCTGCAGGTGGTGCACCCCGATGGCGACCACGGCGACGCCGACGTGTACGGCACCATCGTGATTACGCCCTTCGAGGCCCTGACCGGCACCCAGAAGGTGGTCACCGTGCCGGGCATCCACTCGCGGCGGCTGATCCGCGTGACGGTGCCGCCGGATGTCAAGGAGGGGACCGTGCTGCGCCTGCGCGGCCTGGGGCGCAGCCTGCCCGACGGCACGCGCGGCGACCTGATGCTGCGGGTGCACATTGCCTTCTGAAGGGACTTCATTTCGTGCCGGCGTGCTTTTGCCCCGTGGCGCCGTTTTTTCAGCGCAGCTTCAGGGCGTAGGACTTGACGCGCTTGACGGGGTGGTAGGATCGCTTGGCGCGGGTCAGGCCGGGTACGCCCATATCGCTCTCCTTGTTGATGAACTCGCAGTCGGCAAAGAGCTCACGGGCGCACATCATGTCGAAATACTGGTAAAGCCCTTTGTAGTTGGCGTCGGCTTTCTCGAAGTGTAGTGCGCCCATGCCGGCGGTCAGGCGGGCGCCGATGCCGAAGGCGCAGACCTCGCCGTCGATGCGCAGCAGCAGGCCGTTCACGTCGTAGCGCTCGATATGCGCCAGCATGTTCAGGGCGGCCTGCTTTTCACAGGCCAGGTCCTCGTCGTCGGCCTGTTCGCAGCCACGCTGCAGGCACCACTCTTCCAGGAAATCGGCGCACTCGGTAAAATCCGCCGCCGTGATGGGCGCTAGGGTGACCCGTTTCCGGTCCACGTACTCGCGGGTGAATTGCTTGACCAGATTACGCTTCTTGGCGTAGCGGTTGCCTTTCAGCCAGGCCAAGTCCTCGGTGCGGTAGACGTAGTCCTCGTACTCGGGCTGCTCCTCTACGGCAAAGTGCGTTTCCACAGCCGCGCGGCCGTAAGTTTCCAGGTACCCCTCGGGAATGAACCAGTACTGATGGAAGTCCAGCTCCCGGGCATAGTCTCTCAGGCGCTCCGGCGGCGGGTCGCGTCGGGGGTCCACCGGTAGGATCAGGTGGCGGTTTTCCGTGCGGCGGGTGAACTCGGCGCCGATGACCAGGGTGTGGCCGTCCACGGCGCCGCAGGGGTGGTAGGCGTCGTTGGTCCAGGACAACAGCGAGGGCAGCGAATAGATGCACAGCTCGTGGCGCTGGCCCTCGAAAAAGGGCTTCAGGCGCGGGTAGTCGTCGGGGGTCAGCGGTTTGAAATCCATCATCGTCTCTTGAGCATGGGGACCGAGCGCTCCATGACGGCAAAGCCCAGTTGCCGGTAGAATTCCAGGGAATCATTCTCGGCGATCAGGCCGATCCAACCGATGCCGTCGTCCGTTAGGCGCCGCACCAGACGCCGGACGATCTGGCCGCCGATGCCCCGCCCGCGGCGGTCCGGCCGCACTGTGACGTCCTGGATGTAGGCATCCGAGGCGCCGTCGCTGATGGCGCGGCCCATGCCCACCACGCCGTCGTCTTCCACGACCGCCAGGAAGCAGTGGCTGCCGCCGATGATGGCGTCCACCAGACGCTCATCGTCGCCGGCCTCGTCCCACCAGCCGGCGGCGCGGTAAAGCGCCACGATCTGTGCGGCGTAGCCGGCGGGCAGGTCTTCTGCCGGCTTGGCGGTGAAGGTGTAGACGGTCATGGCCGCGTGAAGGTACAGTCGGCGTCCGCGGGCAGGGACGAGATGCGGTTGCGCCCGTTTTCCTTGGACATGTACATGGCGCGGTCAGCGCGCTGTACGAACGAGGAGATGTCCTCCTGCGGGCAATACTGGGTGACGCCGATGCTCATGGTGATGTGGACCGGTGGCCCGCCGCCGGGCGTGAAAGGCGACGCCTTGAGCCCCGCCTGTATGCGGGGCGCCACGCGCACGGCCTCTTCGGCCGAGGTCTCCGGCAGGATGATGGTGAACTCCTCGCCGCCATAACGATAGGCCGAATCCATGTTGCGCAGGCTGGAGCGGATAATCTCGCCGATGCGGATCAGCACCTTGTCGCCCTCCAGGTGGCCGTAGGTGTCGTTGTAGTCCTTGAAAAAATCGATGTCCAGCAGCATCAGCGCCAGGGGATGGTGGTAGCGCAGCGAACGGTCGATCTCGATTTTCAGCTGGGCATAAAAATAGCGCGAGTTGTACAGCTTGGTCAGACCGTCGGTGATGGCCAGCTTTTCCAGTTTGGCCATCATTTCGCGTCGTTCACGGGTCAGGCTGCGCTCCTTGAGTACGCGCTTGAGACGCAGCAGCAGTTCCTCAAAGCGGATGGGCTTAAAGACGAAATCGCTGGCACCGATACGCACGGCCTCCTCGTAGGAATAGTCGTCGCTGTAGCCCGTCATCACGATGACATCGATGTCGTATTCCTTCTTGACCCGGTCAGTGAGCTCCAGGCCGTTCATGCCCTCCATCATGATGTCGGTGATGATGACGTCCACGGGCTGGCGGGAGATCAGTTCCAGGGCTTCCTCGGCGCTGGCAGCCATTTCGGCGTGGAAACCGGAGAGGCCCAGGAACTCGGTCATGGAGTCGCGAATGGCCTGGTCGTCATCGACCACTAATACCCGTTGCTGCAAGGCGTCTTCACTCCTGTGTGCCGTCGAGCCCGCCGGCTGCGCATACGGCCGCGGCGTTGACAGCCGGAAATGATTTCTGGTAGGGGGATCCACGCATTTATGCTATAAACAATTTAAACTATCCGGAAAGGCGCCGACTGTCAACCATCAAACACTCGCGGAAAACCGCAGCACCTATACCCCTAACTATCGGCAGAACCGGCGCAGGGCTTCAACCCCGGTCGTGAATTTTTTTCGCTGCCGGCGGGGAGAACACACAGGACCCTCAGAGATGACTCATATTCGTAATTTCAGCATTATCGCCCACATCGACCACGGAAAGTCGACGCTCTCGGACCGCCTCATCCAGGCCACCCACGTGGTCTCCGAGCGCGAGTTCAAGGACCAGATACTGGACACCATGGACATCGAGCGCGAGCGTGGCATCACCATAAAGAGCCAGACCATCTGCCTGCCGTACACGGCCAGGGACGGCCGGCGCTATCACCTCAACCTCATCGATACGCCCGGCCATGTGGACTTCACCTACGAGGTCTCACGCGCCTTGGCCTCGTGCGAGGGCGCCCTGCTGCTCATCGACGCCAGCCAGGGGGTGGAGGCCCAGACCCTGGCCAACCTGTACCTGGCGCTGGAGCACGATCTGGAGATCATCCCGGTGATCAACAAGATCGACCTGCCGTCGGCCGACATCGAGTGGACCAAGAAGCAGATCGAGGAGGACCTGGGGCTGGACCCCGAGACCGCCATCCTGGCCTCGGCCAAGGACGGCACCGGCATCGAAGAGGTGCTCGAGGCCATCGTCACCCGCCTACCGGCGCCGTCCACCGATGTGGACCGTCCGCTGCGGGCTCTGATCTTCGATTCGCACTACGACGCCTATCGGGGCACCATTGTGCACCTGCGCGTGTTCGACGGGCGCCTCAAGCGCGGCGACGAGATCCGCTTCATGTCCAACAACGCCGTCTACCGGGTGGAGGAGGTGGGCATCTTCCGGCTCGAGCGCGTCGCGCAGAAGGAACTGAGCGCCGGCCAGGTAGGCTACCTGATCGCCGGCATCAAGACGGTCAGCGACACGCGCTGCGGTGACACCATTACGCTGAACGACAACCCCTGCGAGGCCCCCATGCCGGGCTTCAAGGAGGCCAAGGCGGTGGTGTTCTCCTCCATCTACCCAGTGGCCTCGGACGCCTACGAGGACCTGGCCGTGGCCCTGGAGAAGCTCAAGCTCAACGATGCCGCGCTGATCTACGAAAAAGACTCCTCGGTGGCCCTGGGCTTCGGTTTCCGCTGCGGTTTCCTGGGACTGCTGCACCTGGAGGTCGTCCAGGAGCGCCTGGAGCGTGAGTACGACCTGTCGCTGATCCTGACGGCACCCTCGGTGCAGTACGAACTGGAGATGAACGACGGCACGGTCGTGACCATCGACAACCCGGCGCTCTACCCCGACCCGACCCTCATCAAGAGCGCCCGCGAACCCTTCATCCGGGCCTCGATCATCGTGCCCGACCGGTACATGGGCGCCGTCATGCAGCTGTGCCTGGACCGCCGTGGCATCAGCAAGAACTACCAGTACCTGACCAGCAACCGGCTGGAGATGATTTTCGACATGCCCCTGGCCGAGGTGGTCTACGACTTCTATGACCGCCTCAAGTCCGTCACCCAGGGCTACGGCTCCTTCGACTACGAGATCATCGACTTTCGCGAAACCGACCTGGTGAAGCTGGACATCCTGATCAACGGCGAGCGCGTGGACGCGCTCTCGCAGCTGGTGCACCGCGATCGGGCCGTGCAGCGCGCGCGCCACGCCTGCGAGAAGCTGCGCGACGAGATCCCGCGCCAGATGTTCAAAATCGCCATCCAGGGCGCCATTGGCGGCAAGATCATCGCGCGCAAGACGGTCTCGCCTTTCCGCAAGGACGTCACCGCCAAATGCTACGGCGGCGACATCACACGAAAGCGCAAGCTGCTGGAGAAACAGAAAAAAGGCAAGAAGCGCATGAAGATGGTGGGCAAGGTCATGATCCCCCAGTCGGCCTTCCTGGCGGTACTCAAGACCGATTCCGAGTAGCGTCCTGCGGTGGCCCGCCGCCCGCGGCCAGCCCGTCGCGGTAGCGTTTGCCGGCGTACCAGTCGATCTGGCGGCAGATGCCGCGGATGATGCTCACATCACTGGCCCGCAGGCCCACCCGCGAGAAAAACTGGCGCAGCCGGTCCAGCCAGTACTCGGGGTTTTCGGGGTTGATGTAGCTGATGCGCACCAGCACGTCTTTGAGCTGGGCGTACATGCCGTCCAGTTCATGGCGTGTGGCCAGGCGCGGCATGTGCGGCGGCTTTTCCTCCTGCACGGCCAGAAACAGCTCGTAGCACAGCACCATGACCGCCTGGGCCAGGTTGAGCGACGAGAAGTCCGCCGTGGGAATGGTCACCAGGCTGTGGCAAAGGCGCACGTCCTCGTTGGTCAGGCCGCTGTCCTCGGGCCCGAAAACCAGCGCCACGCGGTTTGCGACCGACAGGGCGGCCACCTGGCGGGCCACCTCCCGCGGCCGCCGCACCGTCTGCCGGTGGGTGCCGAAGCGCGCCGTGGTCCCCACCACGTAGCGGAAGGGGGCCAGCGCCGCGGCCAGGTCGTCGAACACCACCGCCCGCCGGGCCACGTCGGCCGCCGCGTGGGTGGCCATCTTGAGGATCTTCTCGCTGTCGGGGTTGCGCGGCGCCACCAGGATCAGGTCGCGCAGCCCCATGTTGCGCATGGCCCGTGCCGCGGCCCCGATGTTCTCGGGGTAGCGCGGCCGGCACAGCACCACGGCCACGTTGTCCGGCGCGGCGGCGGGCATCAGGACATGATTTCGAGCTGGTTGAAGAAGTAGCCGATCTCAAAGGCCGCCGTCTCCGGGGCGTCCGAACCGTGCACCACGTTCTTCTCGATGTCGGTGGCGAAGTCGCGCCGGATGGTGCCCTCGGCGGCCTCTTCGTAATTGGTGGCGCCCATCAGATTGCGGTAACGGGCGATGACGTCCTCGCCCTGCAGCACCATGACCACCACGGGCCCGGAGGTCATGAACTTCGTCAGGCTCTCGAAAAAGGGCCGCTCGCGGTGCACGGCGTAGAACCCCTCGGCCTGGGCCTGGGTCAGGTGCACCATCTTCATGGCCACGATGGAAATGTCGCTGGCCTCCAGTCGCTTGACGACCTCGCCGATCAGCCCCCGTGAAACCCCGTCCGGCTTGATGATGGAAAGCGTTCTCTGCATGCTCATGTCTCGGTTCCTTTCGTTGAATTGAATGTGAGCTGCCCATAACAGAAGGGGTCTGCCAAGTCAACCGGGGGCCGCTCTTGACAGTCGGCGGGGATTCCCCTATACCCCGGTGCCAGGAACAGGAGCCGCCCGCCGGTGCACCTGCCTGCCTGTCGCCAACCTGCCAGCGAGAAAGGAGACTGCCGTGCCTGTAACGCTTGTCGAACACCCCCTCATCCAGCACAAGCTGGGCCTCATGCGGGAGCACGATGTAACCACCAAGGACTTCCGCGACCTGGCCTCGGAACTGGCCACCCTGCTGACCTATGAGGCCACCAAGGACCTGCAGACCGAGCCGCGCACCATCCGTGGCTGGGCCGGGGACGTGGAGGTCCAGCGCATCAAGGGAAAGAAGATCACCGTGGTGCCCATCCTGCGGGCCGGCCTGGGAATGATGGACGGGGTGCTCAACCTGATCCCGTCGGCCAAGGTGAGCGTGGTGGGGCTTTACCGCAACGAGGAAACCCTGGAGCCGGTGCGCTACTACGTGAAGATGACCCGCAAGATCGAGGAGCGCATCGCCCTGATCCTGGACCCCATGCTGGCCACCGGCGGCACCCTGGTGGCCACCATCGATATGCTCAAGGAGGGCGGCTGCAAGCTGATCAAGGGGCTCTTCTTGGTGGCCGCCCCCGAGGGCCTCGAGCGCGTCACCAAGGCCCACCCCGACGTGGAGATTTACGTGGCCGCCATCGACGAGCGGCTCAACGACATCGGCTACATCCTGCCCGGCCTGGGTGACGCCGGCGACAAGATTTTTGGCACGAAATAAGTGCTCACGCCCGCCGGCATAGGTCCCGGTAGACGGCCAGGGCCTGCCGGCGCGTGTCGGCCAGGTCGCCGCTGTTGTCGATGACCCGCGTGGCGCGTTTTTTCTTCTCCTCAATGGGCATCTGGGAGTGGATGCGGGCCAGCGCGTCACGCCGCGACAGTCCGTCCCTTTGCATCAGCCGCGCCAGCTGCACCGGCTCCGGGGCGTAAACCACGATGACCTCGGCCAGGTCGCGGTGGTTGCCGGCCTCGAAGAGCAGCGGGATGTCGAGTACGACCACGGCGTGGGGCGCGGTTTCGGCGATGCGCGCCCGTTGGGCCTCGATGTCCGCGAAGACCCGCGGGTGCACGATGCGGTTGAGCGCGGCCTGCTGTTCGGGGTCGTTGAAGATGATGTCGCCCAGCCGGGCGCGGTCGATCTCCCCGTTAGGCCGCAGTACCTCCTTTCCGAAGTGCTCCACGATGTCCCGCCAGGCTGGCCGGCCGCGGCCGACCACCTCGCGGGCGATGCGGTCGGCGTCGATGACGTGGGCCCCGGCCTCGCGCAGGATGCGCGCCACCGTGGATTTGCCCGTGGCGATTCCGCCTGTCAGTCCCACCGTGATCATCCCAGTACCCCCAATTTGTGCAACCCATCCCTTAGGAACAGCAGCGCGAACACGGCCAGCAGGACGCCGGTGGCCCGGATGGTCCACACGTAGCCCCGGCTGCCCAGCAGGTGGCGCCAGCGGCCGACGGCCAGTGCCATGACCATCTTGGCACCCACCAGGCACGCATAGAACACGGCTAGGAAGACCGCCACCGGCAGGATGCCCCCGCCGGCGTGGGCGCTGATCAGGATCGGTGCGCCCACCGTCAGCCAGAAGAGGTAGGGGTGGGGGTTGAGCAGGTTGACGGTGATGCCCCGGGCCAGGGAGCGGGATCCCCGGGGCATTCCGGTTTCCAGGCGGCTGCCCGCAAAGCGCATGCTCTCCCATGCCAGGTAGCCGATAAAGACGCTGCCCGCCAGGGACAGGCCGCCCAGTACAAACGTGTGCCGGGCGAGCCAGGAGGCCAGCAGCAGCGCGCCGGCCACGATGGGGAAATCACTGGCCACGGGCGCCAGGGCCACCGCCAGACCGGCACGGGTGCCGTGCTTGAGCGACTCGGAGACCACCAGCATCAGCAGGGGACCCGGTGAAATGCCGGCTGAAAGGCCCAGCACCAGGGCCGACACCGCCATCTGTCCGACGAGTGCCGTGGTCATGTGCACCTCACACCACGCCCCGGCGGATGAAGTCCGCGATGCGCTCGGCGCCGTAGCCCAGTTCCCCCAGGATGTCGCGGGTGTGCTGGCCGAAGGCCGGCGGGGGGGTGCGTACGGCGCCCGGGCTGCGGTCCAGCTTGACGGGAACCCCGACGGCGGGTCCGGAAGGGGTGTCGAGGATCATGTCACGCTCTCGAAAAAGCGGGTCCTCCAGCACTTCCTCCATGGTCTGCACAGTGTTGCAGCAGATGTCCAGCCGGTCGAACTCCCGCTTCCAGTGGGCCAGGGGGCGGGCCGCGAAAAGCGATCGCAGGCGATCGATGATCTCCTGCCGGCGTGTTTCGTCGAACTGCAGTTCGACGTATTCCGGTACCCCCAGGTGGCGGCACAAGGCCTCCCAGAACTGCGGTTCCAGGGTACCCACGGCGATGTAGCGGTCGTCGGCCGTGCGGTAGACGTTGTAGCAGGCGTAACGGTGTGAGAAGCGGCTGTCCCCCCGCCGGGGCCGTCGCCCGCTGGCCTGCATCTGGCTCAGGGGCGGCATCAGGAACCCCAGCAGACCGTCGGCCATGGAAATGTCGATGTGCTGGCCGTGTCCACTGCGGGTGCGTTCGAAAAGCGCCAGCAGGATGCCCACAGCCGCGTTCATGCCGCCGCCGGCGATGTCCCCCAGCTGCACGGCGGGGATTACCGGCGGCCGGCCGGACTCGCCGATGAGGTCCAGTACCCCGGCGGCGGCCAGGAAGTTGACGTCGTGGCCTACGCGTTCGCGCTGCGGGCCGCTCTGGCCGTAGCCGCTGATGGAGCAGTAGATCAGGCCGGGGTTTTCGGCCGACAGCACCCCATAGCCGATGCCCAGGCGGTCGGCCACCCCGGGGCGGAAGCCCTCGATGAAGACGTCGGCGTCGGCCACGAGGCGCAGCAGGATCTCACGGCCGGCGTCGCTTTTCAGGTTCAGGGTCATGTGCTCCTTGTTGCGGTAGACGGCCTCGAAGAAGAACCCCTCTTTCTGATAGCGGGGGGACTCCACGGTGATGACCCGCGCGCCATGGTCGGCCAGGACCAGGGAGCAAAAGGGCCCCGGCAGCAGTCGGGACATGTCGACGACCTTGATGCCGGCCAGGGCGCCGGGGTTGTCGGAGGGGGCTGTCGGGGTCATGAATCCCTTTCCCGGGAATCGCTCAAGGGTTTCAGCACCACCCGCGTAGCGCCCCAACCGCCGGCGTCTGCCGGGGCGTCGGTGTAGGACACCACGCGCGGATCGCGGTCCAGGATGGCGCGCACGCGTTTTTTGAGGACGCCGGAGCCCTTGCCGTGGATGACGCGCACTTCGAAAATACCCTTTTCCAGGCAGGCCCGGAAATACTCGGGCAGCAGGTTGCCCACCTCGGCGGGACGGAAGGTGTGCAGGTCCAGCGTGTCCGTGATGTCGATTCTCACGGGCTGCGGATCGTGCACGTGCATGTCAGGGCCCCGCCACCAGCGCGCTCCAGGCGAACGTCACCACACCCACCAGGATGAAATAGAAGTCGACGATCAGCTCGGTGCGGAAGCCCGGTGCCGTCATGCCCCGCTGGTAGGCCGCGATGAGCAGGTACAGGAACAGGGAACAGGCCGCCAGTGGGATGCCCACCGAGGAGACCAGCCTCAGCAGCGCGCAGGCCAGCAGGAAGAGCGGGATGATCTTGAGCATCTTTTTCAGCACCGCCAGGGAGCGCTTCTCGCCGATGAGCAGGGGAATGGTTTCCCGGCCCACGATACGGTCGCCGTGGATTTCGAGGATCTCGAAGAAAACGGTCCGCACGAACACCGATGCCGCACACCACAGAAAGACCAGGATGGTGCTGAAGCGGATGGTGCCGAAGGCCGCCAGGGCCGGCAGCACAGCGGTCACCACGCCCCAGGCCACGGCGATCAGCGTGGTCTTGGAGCCGGGAATGTCGCTTAGCCGCCGGTAACGGCCCCGGGACACGAAGGCCGGGATGATGCGCAGCTTGTAGGACAGACCCAGCAGGGTCATCACCAGCAGCAGCAGGAAAGGCACCCGGCCGGCGGAGAGGGCCGCCGCCAGTCCGGCCAGTCCGGCCAGTCCGGCCAGCACGGTGAGCCCCCTGCGGTGGTCGGTGTAGAAGGCCGCCCGGTCGGGGTCGTTATAGAGGTCGGCCTTGATCCCCGTCAGGTTGTTGAGGATGTGCATGGACATCACGTAGAACATGGCGATCAGCACGTGGGGAAAGTTTGCCTCAATATGCTGCAGGCGGTTGCATGCGTAGGCCAGGGCCGCTGCGCCCAGGGACAGGTATACGCTGGACAGCAGCAGGGTGCGCTGAAAGCTGCGCAGCAGACGCCGTACACCGGTCAGGTTGCGGTAGGGGATCTCGCGGATGGTGTTCTGGACCCGCTGGGTAATCCAGTTGGGCGTGGAAGCGCCGGCAGTGATGCCCACGCGCCGGGTGCCGCGCAGGGCCGCCAGGTCCAGGTCCTCCTCGGTCTCCACGTGGAAGGCGGGTTTGCCGCTTTTGCGGGCAATCTCGGCCAGACGCTTGGTGTTGCCGCTGCTCTTGCCCCCCACCACCACCACGGCATCTACCTCCCGGGCCAGTTCGCGCACTTCGGCCTGGCGCTTTTCGGTGGAGTCGCAGATGGTGTTGAAGACTTTGTAACTGGGGTGCGTCTCCTCGGCCCAGCGGCGGACCTGCTCGAAAAGATCGGTATTCTGGGTGGTCTGGGCCACGATGATGGCCTTTTCGAAATCGGGCAGGGCCAGCAGTTCGTCCATGCTTTCGACCACGTGCCCTTTGCCGTCGGTATGGCCGAGCAGACCGACCACCTCCGGGTGCGAACGGTTGCCCAGGATAATGGGCGTGTACCCCTTGCGGGTGTACTTGGTGATGATGCGCTGCACGCGGATGACCCGCGGGCAGGTGGCGTCGATGACCGTAAACCCGGCGTCCTCGAACTTCCTGCGCGCGTCCGGCGGCACGCCGTGGGCGCGGATGAGAACCGTGCCGTGACCCTTTTCAGGAATTTCCTCCAGGATGGCGATGCCGCGCTGGTTGAGCAGTTCGATGATCTGCGGATTGTGGATCAGGGGGCCGTAAGTGTAGATGGGCCCCTCCTGCTTGCTGGGGGCGTCCAGGGCCGACTCGACAGCCCGGCGAACGCCCATGCAGAAGCCGGCGGTTTTGGCGGTGACGATTTTCATGGCGTCGCAGACCCGTCAGTCCGTTTTTTCCAGGAAGATCTTGTGGTCGACCAGTTCCAGCGAGACGATGCGGGCCTTGAGGACCTTCTGTTCACCGAAGATATTGACCAGCAGCAGGCCGTCGCCCTCGGGTTCGACGGTGTCGACGGCTTTCATGATGAGTTTTTCACCGCTGTCCTCCAGCAGGTAGGCATTGGCTTCACACATTTTGCACGTTCCTCACTTCCGAAGGCCGCCCGCCGGCAGTCCGCTGAGTACCGGTGGGCGATGCCGGCGTGGTTTAAAGGTCCAGGTGTTTTTCGATCAGCGTGTCGATCAGCCGCGGCAGGGGCATCATGCACACGCCCACGATCTCGACATTCTCCTGGGACAGGGGTATCAGGATCTTGCGGGCGGTGCAGGCGGCGATGGCCTCGGCGGTTTTGACCGTCACTTCGCCCATCATGGCGTGGGCCATGATGATGCCGATGGGGCCGATGATGATGTCCACCTGCCGGACCGTGCGGGCGATGGCGTTTTCCCCCGAGGCCCCCCGGTTGGCGCGGGCCTTGAGCATCTGGGCCGTGGCAATGGCGTTGGTCCCCAGCGCGATGATCTCCACGCTCTCGCCGAAGCGCTCCTTGAGCTTTTTAATGACGGTGGCGCCGATGCCGCCGCCCTGGCCGTCGATGACGCAGATTCGTTTCATAGCTTTCCGATGGTTCGCCGCCGACGCCGCTCGCTTTTGGGCAGGCGGCGGGCGGGCCCTTTCTTGCGGGTGGTGGGCACCCAGCCGGACGCCGCCGCGTCGTCCTGCTCGTCCTTGCCCAAGGCCGCCATCATGAGGCGCTGTTCGAACTCGGCCGAAGGGAGGGTGGCGCAGCCGCAGGCCCGGCAATAAGCCGCGATGTCGTTGTCCGAGCTGACCACTGCGGCGCGCTGCTGTTCCCGGGCGGCCATATGCTTGATGACCGTATCGGCCAGTTCGCCCCGTCCTGAATAGATGATCCGGATGCCCTTGACAAATGCTTTCTGGCGGCTCTGGTGGATCC
>Ga0256835_1001121_pt1 | contig 16806 bp, 15 predicted proteins | sample PIR30metaG_FD_185972 | JGI IMG/M metagenome (GOLD analysis project Ga0256835, IMG submission 185972) | Hydrothermal vent microbial communities from East Pacific Rise, Pacific Ocean - PIR-30 | ecosystem: Environmental > Aquatic > Marine > Hydrothermal vents | place: Pacific Ocean: East Pacific...
GCCCCCTCAAGCCCATAGGTCTTATAGATCCCAGAACCGGCAAGACCCCGTATGCAGTGGTTCAGCTGAGGCAGGATAATATTGCAGCTACCCTCTATAGTCTTGTGGGGTTTCAGACCAGATTAAGATGGGGGGAACAGAAAAGGGTTTTTTCCCTTATTCCGTGCCTTCACAGAGCAGAGTTCGTAAGGTACGGAGTTATGCATAGAAATACATATATAAATTCCCCGGCTATTCTTCTCGAAACTCTCCAGACAAGGAAAAGGGAGGATCTTTTCTTCGCAGGTCAGATCGTGGGGGTTGAAGGATACATGGAGTCCGCTGCTATGGGAATTATGGCTGGTATATTTGCTTCAAAGCTTATCCGGGGTGAAGAATTAAAACCCCCTCCTGTGACAACTGCCATCGGGTCTCTGCTTCATTATATATCCCATGCTGACTGGAAGGATTTTCAACCAATGAACTTTGTTTTCGGCTTGCTTCCTCCCCTTAAGAAGAAAATCAGGGATAAAAGGTCAAGAAGATACGCATACTATCAAAGAGCTATAGAAGAGCTTAAGGAATGGATGAAAATCCATTTAATATCAAACAAATGAGCTATCTTAATACTCCTAACCGATAAAGAAGATACGTGTAAGCCCCAAGCACGGGAATCAGTATCAATGTTCTTTCGAGGAAAAGTATAAGTAGATGTGAAAATTTTACCGGTATTTCCCTGAACATATCCATAATCATGGGGCCAACTGAAGAGAAGAATATGAGCTGGGATGTACTGAGTATGGCTATGAAGAACCTGGATAAAAGAGGAGCGTCCTTTACTGCAATTGTTGGGAGGTACATCTCGGCTATTTCCAGAACAGTAGCGATTGAAAGTTTCATGGGCTGGGGGAATCCTATCAGTTTATAAAGGGGATAAAAGGGAAGGGCAAGGTAATTAAAGATACTGGTATGCCTTGCAAGCAGAAGGGCTATTGTTCCCACTGACGCTATGGTGCTCAGGATAAGGGCAGCCAGGAATAGACCATCAATAAATCCTTTTATGAAAAGAGATAAAAGGGAAGGACTTTTTTCTGCTGTTAGAAGTGCCTGGTTTACGGCTTCCCTGAAAAGATGTCTTTTGATCTCTGCCTCGGGTATGGGTATGTTTACATAATCCTGAGGTATCTTTGAGGTTGGGGGAATTCGAACTATTATTGCTGCCGTAAGAAAAATTCCTATAAAATAACCCAGAAAGACCAGGGGGAAAAGATGAAGGATATTAAGGGTGGAAGCTACCACACCCACAAAACCTATGCTTACTGTAGAAAAGCACGTGGCTATGATGAAAGCTTCTCTTTTGGAATATCCTCCCTTCATAAAAACGTTTTTTGTGATATATAGTCCAACTGAATAACTTCCCACCCATGATGTTAAAATGTCCAGGGCTGATCTTCCGGGAATCTTATAAACGGGTTTCATCAGAGGCCTTGCAAGGGTGCCGATAAAATCCAGAGTTCCGGTACTGGTTAACATGTTTATAATTGAGGCACCAATAGGAATAATGATGGCTACAGAAGGTACAAGCAAACCCATCATAAATTTTTTCAAATCTCCCTCAAAGAGAAAGCGTGGTCCGTATCCTGTGAAGAAGGCGATGGCTATCAGGCCACCCAGAATTCTCAGTACATAAATAAAAATGGAAGTCCTGAATTTGCTGAACCTGTGGGTAAAGGGGGCAAAAATGGTCAAACCCACCCCGAGCAGTAAAAGCACTAAAGTGTAAATATCAACCTGTCGGGGGAAACTATTTCTTATCCATGAAACAGCTATATCAAAGGGAACGGTTAATTTCCCTCCATATTTGACCGGAAGGAAGAAAAAGAAAAACCCCAGAGTGAAAGGGAAGAGAAATTTAAACCATTTCTTTCTTTCCATATTTCATATGATATAAAATACCTTAGTTATGGGAAAATTTATTCTTTTACTGTTTATGGCACTTATTCCGCTGAAGGTATCCAATGGAGTCCCGGAAAGCCTGAAGGAGGTGGGGAAGCTTATTAATAAGATATACTGGGAGCAGAGTTGCGGATCCAGGTGTTCTGAGTATCTTTCCGAAATTGAGGCAGAGGAAACGAGAATGCTTTTCCAGCTAAACTTCGGTCCATTTAACAGGGTTACAGGAGAACCTTTGATAGAGGGGATAAAGGCTTTTCCAGGCCAGGGAAATTATCCTGAGGGAGTTACAGGGAAAGAACTTATTGCCTTTCTGGAAAAACACCCGGAACTGGAGGACGAAATAAAAAGTCCTTATATGGTGGTGGTCAGGGATAATGACGGTTTCAGGGCTATTCCCTATTCCGAAAAATTCTCGCTTCTTCTCAAGCAGATGAATAAAATATTATCTTCAACCCATACCGGAAATGAATCCCTGGATAAGTATTTGCATGCAAGGGCTAATGAGCTTTTGATCGACAAATATGAAGAGGGGGATAATCTCTGGTTAAAGATTAATAAGGGTCTTTCTGCTTACATCGGTCCCTGCATTGTGGAAGATCCCTTGCTCGGGACGAAAATGGCATATGGAGAAGTGGTTTTTACAATAGATACAGAATGGACAGAATGGGGAAAGAGAGTTTCAGCTTTTCTTCCAGAAATTCAAAGAAGATTGCCTGTGCAGGAGCTTCAAAGTACCAGGGCAGGCAAGTATCCAGGGCTTCAGGTAGCAGATCTTAAATTTGCCGCCGGAGTTCTCAGGGTTCCTCCTGTTGCCAATTTTGTGATTTTGCCCCCCGAGATTCCTGAGCTTTCTAAAAAAATATTCTTTAAAAATATAATGTTTCAAAAGTATGAAAAGACAATCTCAAAGGTGGGAGAGAAGTTTATACATGGCTGGAAGACGGATAAAAAAGGGTGGTTTTCCTTTGTGATTATTCATGATATTTTCCATTATATCGGTACTTTTAAAACCCCCGGTGGCGGAATTACCCGGGAAAAACCGGGGAAAAAGAGGTATTTTATTTTAGAAGAAATTAAAGCCGATGCTTCTGCAGTATATTTTGCCGGGTTGCTTTCCAGAAGGGGAATGATAAGTAAAGATGTTGACAATTTCTGGAAAAATTATCTGGCTCACCTTGTATATTATGCAGCAAGAAGAGAAAGGGCTGCTATATCAGAAATTAACTATCTTCTACTTGAAGGTGGAATTAGATTGAGAAATGATGGTAAAATAGAAATTCTTGAAGATTTCAGAAAGGCACTGGGTAGTATGTTGAAAAAATCTCTTGAAGCACAAATTTCCGGGGGAAAAAACGAACTGCTGGGATATCAGAAACTTCCCTTTGGTTTCGAAGAAACCCTGAAAGAATATTCTGATTTTGATTTCTATATGGAAAATGATATAAAATAAACAATTATAAAAGGAGGAAGAGATATGAAGAAGACCTTACTACTCATCCTGGTTTTTGCTCTTGTTTTTCCGCTTTTTGCAGTAAATGCTAATAAGCTTTACGTTCAGGGAATAACAGCCCAGGATCCTGCTAAAAAGATCCAGCTTCTTGAGAAGTGGCTATCCCTGTTCGGGAATGAGAAGAAACACGCGGACAAACTTCCTTATGTGTATCTTGGTCTTTATGACGCTTCATTAAGATTGAAGAGATGTGACAAGATAGTACTTTATGGAGTAAAAGCCATTGAGTTTGCAAAGAGTGACCTTGATAAGCCATTTATTTATGCAAGGATGGCGGATTGTTATAGAAAGCAGAAGAAGTGCGATAAAGCTATAGAGAATTTCAGCGCTTCAATTGCAATCCTTAAAAAGATACTTGCCAATCCTCCCAAGAACCTTCGCATTAGCAAATATAAACTCCTTCTTGCGGACGATTTGCGGTTGAAGGGATTTTGTGCCTTTAATCTCGGGAAGACGGACCAGGGGATGAAGGACATGTACGAAGCTGCAAAGATATATTCCCAGTTTGGTCCAAGGGGTAAAAAGAGGGCAAATTTACTTATGAGGTTCCTTTTTGAAGAAGGGAAAAAATACTTCCAGAAGGGTGACTATAATACAGCAAACAAACTTGTATGTGGTGTAACTTCCAAACTCGATAGTTATGAAACCTATGTCCTCTGTGCTGTTACCTTTGAGAAACTTGGTGTTAACGGAGACAAAACTACCCCGCTTTATATAAAGGCCTATAATAAAAAGAAAAATGGTGCTCTGGCATATAAAATAGGAAGATATTATCTTACCAAATGCCTGGGCAAGGACAAGAAGTCCATTAAGGACCCGAAAAGTGCAGAGCTTGCAATGAATTACCTTGCAGATGCAGTTGTGCTTCTTAAGGGAAATGGAAAGCAGAAGGTTCTATATGATAGCGCTTATAAGCTTCTCACCGGGCTTTATAAAATAAAATACTTCAAAGCAAAGGAAAAGCCCACCCTGGAATCGATACTGGCAGATGCAAGGGAAAGGGTTGGGAAATAAATTAACCTTAGAAGAAGCTAAAAAAGAAATAGAGAAGCTCCGCGAGGAGATTCGTTACCACGAGTATAAGTACTATGTAGAGGCACAACCGGAAATCTCAGACTACGAATTTGATATGCTCATGAAAAGGCTGGAGGAACTGGAAGCCCAGTTCCCCCAGCTTATAACACCCGATTCTCCCACCCAGAGAGTAGGCGAGAAACCACTGGAGGGTTTTCCCACCGCCCGTCATGATCCACCCATGCTTTCACTGGAAAACGTTTATTCCTATGAAGAGTTTCTTGAATTTCACAATAGAGTTCTGAAAGCTCTTCCCGGAGAGAAGGTCGAATATGTGGTGGAGATGAAAATCGACGGGGTGAGCATAGCAGTCCAGTACGAGAACGGTGTTTATTCCCGTGCAATTACAAGGGGAGATGGGTTTCAGGGTGATGTGGTTACGGAAAATATTAAGACGATAAGAAGTCTTCCCCTGAGGATAAAGGAAAAGCGTTTTGTGGAGGTAAGAGGCGAAGTCTATATGCCCAAGGATGCCTTTGAGAGATTAAACAGGGAAAGGGAAGAAAAGGGGGAACCCCTATTTGCCAATCCAAGGAATGCAACTGCAGGTACAATAAGGCTTCTTGACCCGCGGGAAGTGGCCCGCAGGCATCTTGATATTTTTTTCTACTATATATTTATAGAAAGGGATTATCCAAGGGCTACCCATTGGGAAAATTTACAGCTTATTAAAGAGCTTGGACTCAAAAGAAACGAACTGGTGTGGTTTTGCCGTAGCCCTGAAGATGTGCTTAAGATCTGGGATGAATGGAAGGATAAGAGGGAAGATCTTCCGTACGAAGTGGATGGGCTTGTAGTGAAGGTAAACTCCATAGATCAACAGAAACGTCTTGGAGCGACGGCAAAATTTCCTCGTTGGGCAATTGCCTTTAAGTTTCCTGCCAAACAGGCAGTAACACAGATTGTGGATATTGAGCTTAATGTAGGAAGAACCGGTGCAGTGACTCCCGTGGCTATTTTAAAGCCAGTTCAACTTGCAGGAACCACTGTATCAAGGGCTACCCTTCACAATGAGGAAGAGATCAGAAGAAAGGATATAAGAATAGGTGACTGGGTGGTTATAGAGAAGGGAGGAGACATTATTCCCAAGGTTGTTTCGGTTGTAAAATCAAGGAGAACCGGTAAGGAAAAGCCCTTTGTAATGCCCAGGAAGTGTCCTGTGTGCGGCTCTGAGCTTTACAGGCCTCCTGGTGAAGTTATATGGCGTTGTCCCAATGCCGCATGTCCTGCCAAGATCAGAGAATCCATACTTCATTTTGTGTCCAGAAATGCGATGAACATAGAACATATAGGGGAATCTCTGGTGGATCAGCTGTTGAAGAATGGGCTTATAAAGGATCCGGCGGACCTTTATTATCTGAAGAAGGAAGATCTGATGAACCTTGAGCGTATGGGACCAAAGAGCGCTCAAAACGTACTGGATGAGATTGAACGCAGTAAATCCAACGACCTCTGGAGACTTATACATGCACTGGGAATAAGATATGTTGGAGAAAAAACAGCAAAATTGCTTGAGGAACATTTTGAGAGTCTGGATGATCTTATGAAGGCTGATTATAACAAACTGATAACTATTCCAGAGATCGGATACAAGGTGGCTGATAGTATTGTTCACTTTTTCAGGGATGAGCACAATCTGAAGATTATAGAAAAACTCAGGAAGGCAGGGGTGAATTTCCGCAGGCTTAAAGATGTGGAGGAGGGCGAAAAGCCACTGGCTGGTAAAACCTTTGTGTTTACCGGGGAACTGGACAGTTTTACCAGATCCGAAGCTTCAGCTATAGTGGAAAGCCTGGGGGGGAAGGTAAGCTCTTCTGTTTCCAGAAAAACGGATTTTGTGGTTGTGGGAAAGAATCCGGGCTCAAAGTATCAGAAAGCCATACAGTTAGGTGTTAAGACCCTGAATGAAGAGGAATTTCTTCAGCTTCTCAGGGAGAGCGGATATAGTATCTGAAGAATTAGATTTGAGCTTTTCTGTAGCCCAGATGGTGAAGAAATTCTCTGTCAGGTTTTCCAGAAAAGAGGTGCGAGTAGTTTCCTGTATCAGAGCTCCCAAAGCCTTTTACTGATGGCTTAAGTTTTCTCTCAAGGATTTTTACAAGTGTCTTTTCTTCCAGCTCTCCTATCCATGCTTCTAATGGTATTGCCTTCTGCAGTAAATAGTCTATGTGCCAGTGCAATCGTTTTTCTCTGATAAAGTGTCTTCTTATCCTGGATAGGCTACCTGAACCGACGTAGGTATACTGGCCTTCTGGAAACTTAAAGGTACCCAGAGCCCCAATTTTTATGGTTGAGTTTTCAGGAAGATTTAAAATAAGTATATAGGAGCTCAAAACTTTATGGATTTTCCGCTACCTGCCCTTTCCACTTCGAAATAATCAGCAAAAATTTTGAAGGCTTTATCACCTGTGCAGTGGGAAGGATAAGCCTTTACAACCCCTGCATTTTTAAGCTGTTCAGCAACTTTCCTTATTGTTTCGAGCGATGAAGAGAATAGATGAAATCCCCCCAGTACCCACAGTGGTTTTCCGAATTTTTCCGATGCCAGTCTGGCGAAATTTTCAATTCCAGGATGGGAGCAACCTGCTAAAATTAACACAGCTTCCCCGTTCTCTACTGCAAGAAACTGTTCTGGAACAGGTTCTTTTAGCTCTGGTCCTATCCATATGTTTTCCCTGATTTTTCTCCAGCCGTTTCCCCTGAAAACTTTTACCCCCTTTCTTTCAAGTTCCTCCTGAAATTTTTTACTGAAGCCTTCACCAACGTATACCTCTAAATCAGGGTTTTTATTGGCCAGTGAGAGTAAACCTCCTGTATGGTCCCAGTGAGGATGGGATATAACAACCTGTTTTATTTCTTCAGGCTCAACAATCCGAAGAAGATTCTGTAAAAAAATGTCCGGATCAGAGCCTGTATCGAAAAGCAAATCTCTATCTACAAGTGCTGAAAATCCCCATCCTGCTCCCCATCCCTTTCCGGCAGGATAGTTATCAAATATGACTCTAATTTCCATATTATTACCATACAGGAGTTATGGGTTTTCCACCGGAAAGTACGGCAATTATATTATCGGCTGCGAGGTTGGCCATGGCCAGGCGTGTTTCAGTTGTGGCACTGCCGATATGTGGCAGAAGGACAACGTTTTTAAGTTTTAGAAGTTTGGGGTTAATATTGGGCTCTCCTCTATAGACATCAAATCCAGCTCCGAAGAGGCTCCCCTTCTCCAGCCTTTCTATAAGAGCATCTTCATCCACCACAGCACCTCTTGCTGTATTTATTAAAATGGCGCCCTCTTTTATTTTGTAAATTCTTTCTCTGTTTATTAAATTATTGGTTTCAGGGGTAAGGGGGGTATGGATGGTTATTATATGACTTGTCTGTAATAGTTCATCCAGGTCCATAAATCTTGCAGAGAGTTTCTTCTCCTCGTCCGGACTCAATCTCTGTCTTTTGTTATAAACAATTTCCAGTCCGAATCCCCTCGCTCTTCTTGCAACTGCCTTTCCTATTCTGCCCATACCAACAATTCCTATTCTTTTTCCGTTGAGTTCCATACCGAGGAAAAGTCCTGCTTCCCATCCCTTAAATTTTCCAGCTCTTGTAAAGCTGTCGGCTTCCACTATTCTCCTTGCCACCGCAAGAATTAACGCCCAGGTAAGGTCAGCGGTAGCTTCGGTGAGGAGATCGGGGGTATTAGTTACATAGATACCCTTGCTCTTCGCGTACTCCACATCTATATTATCGTATCCCACTGCGTAATTGGAGATTATTTTTAGTTTGGGAGCAGAATCAATAACCTCCCTGTCGATGGGGTCCCGGAGGAAGCACAGAATAGCGTCCTTGTCTCTGATTTTCCTTATAATTTCGTCCTTACCTTCTGCTCCTATTTCCATTTCAAAATGGTTTTTTAATTTTTCGTGAACTTCCGGGAAAAGTTCGTGGGTTAAAAGCACTTTATATTTCACTGCAATACCTCCTTGCAGAAATTATTGCCGAAATTAAACCTATACCCCCATTCAACACAAAAACTGTGATAACTTCTCCACCGGATAAAGAATGTACAGGCAGAGCAGAGAGAAGGGAGTTTTTTGTGATAAGAAGCATTCCCTCAAACAAAAGATAGCCCACTGCTGCCCCGGATATTCCAAAGCCAGTTCCGAATACAACAAAGGGAAAGAAGATAAAGCCCCTTGCAGCTCCAAGGAGACTTAGAAGATAGACTTCTTCCCTTCTTGATGAAATATGAAGGGCTACCAGGTTACCGATTATTATGGCAGATGCGAGGAGAAAAATGATGGTGAGAATTGCACCCAGAGATTCAGCCAGTGATGTATATTTTTCGAGGGATCTGGCTATTTCCTTCTGATATACGACCTGTGATACTCCCCTTATTTTAGAAATCTTTTTCACCAATTCATCTATGGGTTGAGGACCACCACGGAATTTGACAAGGAAGTTTGCGGAGAAGGGATTTTCTTTGCCCAGTGATGTTGCTATTTCAGGAAAAAATCTGGAAAATTCCTTTTTTGCCTCTTCCTTTGATACAAAATGCACATATTCTATCTGGGGTATTGAAATAATGGTTTGCTTTATTCTATTAATTTCCTCTTCCTGCAATTTTTCCTGTAAAAACACTCTTGCTGTCATCCCCTTTCCAAGTTTTTTTATAGTTACCCTTGCATTGTCCCGTATTATAAGAAACCAGCAGAGAAACAATACCGAAAAGGATACAATAATAAGCGGGAAAATTAGCTCCGAGTAGTTACCGAATCTTCCGTTTAGAAAGATCCTTATTCCATAAAACAGTTTTCTCATATTATTTTCTTTATTTTTCCATATGTAAGATATATAACCTTTTTAGCAAATTCTTCTATAAGTGCTCTATCATGGGTTGCAACAATCACGGTAGTTCCCTTCATGTTTATTCTCTGGAGAATTTTCATTATTTTTCTTGAGAGAAAGGGATCAAGATTGCCAGTGGGTTCATCCGCCAGTAATAGATCGGGACTCCCTGCTATTGCCCTTGCTATAGCTACCCTCTGTTGTTCTCCTCCGGAGAGGGCATTGGGGAATTCCCTGGCTTTATGTATTATTTCGAGTTCCTTGAGGGCAGATGTAACTCTCTGATAGGTTTCCTGCTTTCCTCCTCCTCTTACTATAAGAGGAAGGGCCACGTTTTCAAATACCGTAAGATAGGGAATCAATCTGAAATCCTGAAATATAATCCCCAGTTTTCTCCGGAACAGGTGCAATTTGCTCCGGGGAATTCTGGAAATGTCCGTGCCCTCAAATAAAATTTTTCCTCTGCTTAAAGATTCCTCTCTTGTTATGAGTTTTATAATAGTGGTTTTACCGGCTCCGGAGGGGCCTGTTATAAAAAGAAATTCTCCCTTTTCCACCGAGAAATTGATGTCGGATAAAGCAAAATATGGGGGAGTGTAAGATTTGTAGACCCCATAAAAGCTAAGCATCAGCTACTTTCAAGGAACTTCAGGATTTCCTCTTTTATGCCCGTGGGGTCAAGTTTGTAATAGGACAATAATTCCATCGCTGTTCCTGATCTTCCGAAAACATCCTTCATACCATGAATTTTCATTTTAACTGGATAATGCTGTGAAAGGTATTCCGCAATGGCGGAACCAAGTCCCCCTATCACAGAATGTTCTTCAACCGTAAAAACCTTTCCGGTTTTTTCCGCTGATTTTTTAATGGTTTCTCCGTCCAGGGGTTTTATGGAAGGTGAATTTATAATTTCAATGGAAATCCCATCCTTTTCAAGCTCTTCGGCCGCCTGCAAAAGACCGTATACGGTAATTCCCACTCCCACGGCTGTTAAGTCTTTTCCTTCCCTGATTATCTGGGCCCTTCCTATTTCAAAGTCATGCTTTTCGTCAAAGATCACAGGGAATTTTGCCCTGGAAAGTCTTATATAAACAGGGCCTTCTGTTTCAAAAGCCTTTCTTACCACAACCTTTGTTTCATAATAATCCGCAGGGCAGAGTACTCTCATATTCGGTAAAACCCGCATTATTGCAAAATCTTCCAGCATCTGGTGTGTGGCTCCATCCTCTCCTACCGTTACTCCACCGTGACTTGCGACTATCTTAACATTGACGTTGGCGTATGCAATGGACTGGCGGATCTGTTCCCATGCCCTTCCTGTTGCAAATATTGCAAAGGTAGAAACTACAGGTCTTTTCCCTCCTATGGCAAGTCCGGCTGCTGTGGACATGAGATCCTGTTCTGAAACACCCACATTGAAAAATCTTTCAGGGAATTTCGCACCGAAGCGTGCGGTTCTGGTGGAAGAGGATAAATCTGCATCAAGAACCACCATATCCCTGTATTTTTCCCCGAGTTCAAGTAAAACCTCACCATAGGCGTCTCTTAGATGTCTGTACTCAAACTCCTTCATTTTCAATCTCCTTCTCCTGTTCTTCCAGTTCCTTAAGGGCAGCTTTCATTTCCTCTTCAGAGGGTGGTACCCCGTGAAATTTTACCTTCCCCTCCATAAAGGAAATTCCCTTTCCCTTGACTGTGTGTGCAATAATCACTGCGGGTTTTCCCTTAACACTATCTGCCCATTCAAGGGCTTCTATTATCTGGTAATAGTCATGCCCATTTATTTCCCTGGTTTCCCATCCAAAGGCTTTCCACTTTTCTACAACCGGAGCCACTTCCTTTACGTTGCTTACAGGTCCATCTATCTGTAGACCATTATAATCTATTATGGCTGTAAGATTGTCAAGTTTATAATGGGACGCTGTCATTGCAGCTTCCCAGATCTGGCCTTCCTGAAGTTCTCCATCCCCGATGAGTACGTAAACCTTTCTCGGAGATTTATCCAGTTTAAAGGCCAGAGCCACCCCATTCGCAACTGATAATCCCTGACCCAGGGAGCCGGTTGACATTTCCACTCCGGGTGTCATCAGCCTGTCCGGGTGTCCCTGCAGATGGGAGCGAAGTTTTCTAAAATCCTTGAGTTCTTCTACAGGGAAGAACCCGGCTTCTGCCAGGGCTGCATAGAGTACAGGAGAGGCGTGACCCTTACTAAGTATAAATATGTCCCTCTCCTTCCACTGAGGATCTTCTGGTTTGAGCCTCATTTTTTTAAAGAAAAGAACAGTAAGTATATCAGCAGCCGAGAGGGAACCTCCCGGATGGCCTGACTTTGCGAGCCCTGTCATTGTTACTATGTGCTTTCTTATTCTAATGGCACATTTCTTGAGCTTTCTTATTTCCTCTTCACTTATCATTTTCAAGGACCTCCACGAGAATTTTATTTACAAGCTTTGGATTTGCCTTTCCTCTGGTTTCTTTCATTACCTGCCCAACAAAGAAGCCCATAAGACCCTTTTTGCCCTTTCTATATTTTTCCACCTTGTCGGGATTCTGAGCAATTACACGGTCTATAATTTTTCGCAGGCTCTCTTCGTCGCTTATCTGAACAAGTCCCTTTTCCTCAATTATGATGGAAGGGGATTTTCCTGTTCTTGCCATATCTTCAAGGACTTCTTTAGCTTTCAAGCGAGAAAGTTTGCCCTGGTCCACAAAGGTCAGCAGTTCTGCAAGCGCCTCCGACGAAACCATTAGATTTTCCTTCCAGAGCTTTAAAACTTCAGTTTTTATCCAGTTAGCAAGGTCTCTGGGATTATTGTATAGTTTTAAAGTTTCTTCAAAGAAATCCCCTATTTCCTTTTCCGCGCACAGAACAGATGCTGTCTCTTCATCCAGTCCAAATTCTCTCATAAATCTTTCTTCCCTCTGCCAGTGAAGTTCAGGAATAGATGATTTTATCTCTTCCAGGAATGAATTATCAAGTATTAATGGAGGGAGATCCGGTTCGGGAAAGTATCTGTAATCGTGAGCTTCTTCCTTGCTTCTCATCGGGAAAGTTTCTCCCCTTTTGCTATCGAACCCTCTCGTTTCCTGTACGATCCTTTTACCTTCTTTAAGGAGTTTTTCCTGTCTTTTGATTTCATAATTGAGTGCCTTTGCCAGGAATCTGAAAGAATTCAGGTTTTTAACCTCTGTTTTGGTCCCAAGTTCAGAGCTTCCCTCTGGTTTTAGAGAAAGGTTGGCATCACAGCGCATGTTACCCTTTTCCATGTCCGCATCGGATACTCCTGTGTATATGGCTATTTTTCTCAGGGCATGTAGAAATTCCACTGCCTCTTCGGGGGACGAAATGTCAGGTTCTGTTACAATTTCTGCAAGGGGGACGCCGCAGCGATTGAAATCTATCAGAGTTCCATTTTCTGTATGAATGGATTTCCCGGAGTCCTCCTCTATGTGCAATCTTTTTATACGAATTTTCTTCCCGTTTTTCAGCTGGATGTACCCATCCTCAGCCAGTGGTTTTTTATACTGGGTAATTTGATAACCCTTGGGAAGGTCCGGATAAAAATAGTTCTTTCTTGCAAAATAGGATTCTTTATTGATTCTACAATTGAGTGCCAGAGCAAGTTTTGTTGCCAGTTTAACAGCTTCCCAGTTTAGAACTGGCAGTGTCCCGGGGTGGCCCAGGCATACCGGACAAATATTTGTATTTGGGGGATCTCCATAACTGTTTTTACAGGAGCAGAACATCTTTGAGTTTGTCTGGAGCTGAATGTGAATTTCTAAACCTATGGTTGGTTCAAACATTTGGAGAAAATTATAGCATTGAAAAATGGTTTAGTGGAAACTATAATATCATTTCACTATGAAGTTTTACTTAAATATTGCCAAGTTTATAGCCGGAGGAATAAATCCCTTAACCGGTCCAGTAAAGATTCAGTGGGAACTCACCTATAAGTGTAACCTCAGGTGCCGTCATTGTCATCTCTGGAAGATAAAAGATGAAGAGAGGTTGCCGCTGAAGAGGATTAAAGAAGTTCTTGAGGAATTGAGGGAGATGGGTGGGAAGTATGTTTCCTTTTCCGGAGGAGAACTTTTTTTGCTCAAGGAATCCTTCGAAATTCTTGCCCATGCTAAATCCCTTGGATTTAAGGTGGCTGCGAATTCCAACGGCTGGCTGATTAACGAGAAAAATGCAGAGAAGCTCGCCCGGACCAGGATAGATACCATATTCTTCTCCCTGGATGGGCCAAGGGAGATCCATGATTGGATAAGAGGTGTTGACGGAGCCTGGGAAAGGGTACTTGCTGCTATCGAAAATGTTAAGAGAGCAGGTGAAAGACCAAAGGTTTTCGTGAATATAACATTAAATAAGAAGAACCTGCCCTATCTTTACGAGACCGTAAAACTTGCGGTGGAGAAGGGTGTGGATGGTATAACCACGGAGCCTGTTCATAGTATTGATAAGTATTCGCCGGAGGATGATCTTGGACTGGGAAAGGAGGAAATACCACTTCTTGAAGAACAGTTATCCCTGGTCCTGAAGGATTTTCCGTCCTATCTTCCTCATTTTCATGATTATTTAAAAATGTTTCCCAGGTTTATAGAGGATCCGGAAAAGGTTAAGAGGAGCTTTCGCTGTATAGCTTCTTATCTTTCGGTGCAGATTCATCCCAATGGGGATGTTCATCCGTGCCCTGTAGCCTTTAGAAAAATAGGTAATCTTGCTGAGAAAAATTTCCGCGAGATCTGGTTCAGCAGGGATGCAGAGCAACTAAGAAGAGACATAAAGGCAGGAAATCATCCTCCTTGCTGGTTTACGTGTGTGGGTCCTGCCAATATGTATCTTAGTTACGTCAGCAAGGGAAAGGTTTTTAAACTCCTTTCCCCGGCGTTTTTAAAATACGTATTCAGGGAAAAGATATGAGACACTTGATACATCTGGCTAAGCTTTATTATCACTACAGAAAAAGGAGCCTTAAAGTTCCAACCCCTCCCACTCGAATATGGCTGGAGCCTACCAATGCGTGCAATTTAAGATGCATAATGTGTCCAAATGGAACCGATTACAATGCTCTTCAGAGAGGGATGATGGAGTGGGATCTCTTCGAAGAGCTTATATCTCAGATAAAGGAATTTGCTTACGATGTAAACCTTTTTCACAGAGGTGAAAGCCTGCTTCATCCCAGATTTGTCGATATGGTTAAGATTACTGCAGAAGCAGGCCTGCGTCCACGACTTCACACCAATGCAACGATTCTTGATGAGAAGTATTCCAGAGAGATTATAAAGGCTGGATTGGATTTTATATCCTTTTCCTTTGACGGATATGACAAGGAAACATACGAAAGGGTAAGGGTTGGAGCTAACTTTGAGGAGGTCCTCGGGAATATAATAAAATTCCTTGAAATAAAAAAGGAGCTTGGCACAGGAAAGCCATATACCATAATTGAGGTTATGGAGGTTTTGAAGGGAAGTGAGGAGGAACTTGCAAAAAAGAGGGATGAGTTTAGAGCAAAATTCAATGATTTACCGCTGGAAAAATTTATCGTCAGGCGAATTCACAATTGGGCCGGACTTTACGATATAAACAGAAAGGGAAAATTGAATTATGTTCCCTGCACCTTTCCCTTTTATTCCATGACCATTTTTTACGATGGTAAGGTTCCTGCGTGTCCCCAGGATTTCTTTGGGGAGATAATAATCGGGGATGCTACCAGGGATAGACTCCTTGATATATGGAACGGTGAAAATATGAAGGCAATGAGAAAAAGTTTCGCCAGTGAGAATAACGAAAAACACCCGAGGTGTCAAAAATGCGATATGATATACAGGGAGACCTTTTTGGGAATTCCTAAAAGTTATTTAAAATTTTTCATAAGGGAGAACATATGAGGTTTATAGCGGATCTTCACATTCATTCGCGATACTCAAGGGCCACTTCAAAGGATATGGATCTTCCGGTTATTGCTGCATGGGCAAAGCTCAAGGGAATCAAGGTCGTGGGAACTGGAGATTTTACCCATCCTGACTGGTTTTTTAGAATAAAGACCCTCCTGGCCCCCAGGGGAAATGGACTCTTTACCCTTAAGGACCCTCCCAGAAATCCTTTTCCCTTTAATTTTAGTGTGGAGACAGAGGATGTATATTTCATGCTTAGCTCCGAAGTTAGCCTTATTTATTCTAAGGGGGATAAGGTAAGAAAAATACATGTGGTCCTGCTTGCGGAGAGTCTTGATGATGTGGAAAGACTTAACAGTGTCCTGGCAGCAAAGGGCAACCTGCAGGCGGATGGAAGACCCACCTTTGGCATGGATATGAGGGAACTTATTGAAATAGTTCTCAAGCATGCCCCCTCTACGGCAATAATACCCGCTCATATATGGACCCCATGGTTTTCTCTCTTTGGGGCCAACTCCGGTTTTGATTCCATAGAGGAGTGCTGTGGCGATCTTGCAGAGCATATTGTGGCACTTGAAACAGGATTGAGTTCCGATCCTCCTATGAACTGGAGGCTTTCAGAACTGGACAGATACACCCTTGTTTCCAACTCCGATGCCCATTCTCCTGCAAATATTGGAAGGGAGGCCAATCTATTTGATACAGAGCTCAGCTTTCAGGGTATAGTGAACGCAATAAAAACCAGAAAGGGCTTTCTGAAGACGGTGGAGTTTTTCCCGGAGGAGGGAAAATATCATTATGATGGCCATAGAAATTGCGGAATAAGACTTTCACCAAAAGAAGCTATAAAACTTAACAATATCTGTCCCAAATGTGGAAGAAAACTTACAATTGGTGTGGCCCATAGAGTGGAGGAGCTGGCAGACAGAGATGAGGGCGCCAGGCCGGAGGGTGCAATTGATTATATGCATCTTTTTCCGTTGCAGGAGATCATAGCCAAGGCAGAGGGAAAAACCAAGCACTCCAAACTCATAGTTGAAAAGTATTTTTCGGCAATAAATCTTTTTGGAGATGAGTTCAAAATTCTGATGGACGTTCCGGTGGAAGAGCTTAAAAGAACTCTTGGAGAAAGGGTTTCCACAGGGATTGACAACATGAGAAGGGGCAAAGTGAGGGTTGAGCCAGGTTATGACGGCGTATATGGTATTATAGACCCCTTTGTTGAAGAAAATAAAGAAGAAGGCACCCAGCAAAGCCTATTTTAAGGAGGAGAAATGGAGAGAACGCTGGCTATAATTAAACCTGAGATCCTGAAGAAAGGTCTGGCAGGGAAGATCATATCAAGGATAGAGGATGAAGGAATTAAAATTATAGCCCTTAAAATGGTGCGTCTCACAAAGGAACAGGCGGGAAGATTTTATTATGTACACAGGGGCAAATTTTTTTACGAAGAACTTACAGAATACATGTCGTCAGGCCCAATTATAGTTATGGTGCTATCAGGCGAAAATGTGATAGAAAGATGGAGGAGTATAATGGGGGCCACG
>Ga0256835_1001122_pt1 | contig 16795 bp, 19 predicted proteins | sample PIR30metaG_FD_185972 | JGI IMG/M metagenome (GOLD analysis project Ga0256835, IMG submission 185972) | Hydrothermal vent microbial communities from East Pacific Rise, Pacific Ocean - PIR-30 | ecosystem: Environmental > Aquatic > Marine > Hydrothermal vents | place: Pacific Ocean: East Pacific...
GCCCACCAGCCCGGCGAGGTCGGCTGGCGCTTCGGCGACGCGGTCGAGCTGCTGCTCGCCGCCGGCTACCGCGAAGCCTGGGTCTTCAAGAACCGCAAACCCGAAGCCTACCCGCTGGAAAGGGCCTGAAGTGACCACCAAAGACCTGGCGCGGATGCTGGGCGAGGCCGCCGACCTGATGGAAGTCCTGGGCGAGAGCGGTTTTCGGGTAAACGCCTACCGCAAGGCGGCGCGGGCGCTGGAACGCTACCAGGGCGACCTGGCCGAGCTGCAGGCGGCCGGCTTCGCCTCGCTGCCGGGAATCGGCAAGGGGCTGGCCGCGGCGCTGGCGGAGATAGTCGCCAGCGGCGAGTTCGACTACCTGGAAGAGCTGCGCGACCAGCTGCCGCCGGGCGTCAGCGAGCTGTTCGCGGTTCAGGGGCTGGGCCCCAAGCGCATCCGCGCCCTCTGGCGCGCCGGCATCGACTCGCTCGAGGAGCTGGCGCGGGCCGCCGAAGAAGGCCGCGTCGCCGCCATGCCCGGCTTTGGCAAGAAGAGCGAGCAGGCGCTTCTCGAAGCCGCCCGCTTCGCGCTCGCCAACCTGCGGCGGGTGCACCTGCCGCTGGGGCTCGAGGCCGCCCGGTTGCCGCTAGCCGACCTGGAGGCCGCGGGGATCCGCGCCGAGCTGGCCGGTAGCCTGCGCCGCCGGCTCGAGACCGCGGGCAACGTGGACCTGGTGGCCCAGGCCGCGCCCGAGGCGGTGCTCGCCGCCCTGGGCGAGTACGCGAGCGAGGTGCGCGGCGGGGTCGTGCAGGGGCGGTTGGGAAGGTTGCCGCTGCGCGTCTTCTGCGCCCCTGCGCGCGACTTCGGCACCGCACTGCTGCGCGCCACCGGCTCGGACGGCTGGGTGCGGGCGCTGGGCGAGCTGCCCGCCGCCGCCGACGAGGCCGGGGTCTTCGCGGGGCTGGGCCGGCCGCCGGTGCCTCCTGCGTGGCGCGAGCCCGAGCACCTGGGGCTCGAACCGCCGGCGCGCCTCGTCGAGCGGCGCGACCTCGCGGGCCTGGTGCACCTGCACACCAGCTACTCCGACGGCAGCGCCACGCTGCGCACCATGGCCGAAGCGGCCATCGCCGCCGGTTACGAGTACATGGTGGTGAGCGACCACTCGCAGACCGCCGCCTACGCCGGCGGCCTCACCCTGGAGGCCCTCGAGCGCCAATGGGCCGAGATAGACGAACTCAACGCCGAGCTCGCCCCCTTCGTGATACTCAAGGGCATCGAGTCGGACATCCTCCCCGGCGGCGAGCTCGACTACCCGGGCGAGGTACTGGCCCGCTTCGACGTGGTGCTGGGCTCGCTGCACGCCCACTTCAAGCTGTCTTACGAAGAACAGACAGAAAGGCTGCTCAGGGCAGTAGAAAACCCCTACCTGACCATCCTGGCGCACCCGACCGGCCGCCTGCTGCTGCGGCGCAAGGGGGTGGAGGCCGACTGGGAGCGAGTGCTGGCGCGCGCCGCCGAGCTGGGGAAGATCGTCGAGATAAACGCCAACCCCTGGCGGCTCGACCTCGACTGGCGGCTGGCGCTCGAATGGCGCGAGCGGCTCGTTTTTTCCATCGGACCCGACGCCCACGACCCCGAGGGCTACGCCGACGTCGTCTACGGGTTATGGATGGCGCAGAAGGCGGGGCTGGGCCCCGAGCGGGTGGCCAACACCTGGCCCGCGGAGCGCTGGTTAGCCCTGCGCGAGGGCGGCTAGCGCCGCCAGCGCCTCTTCCTCGGATTTGCGGGAGACGAAGACCACGCGCTCCCCGCGGGCCCAGGTCTGCTTGGCGTGCACTATCTCGGCCTCCTCGCCGCGCAGCCGCACCAGCGGCAGCAGAAAGTCGGGGAGGTCGAGCGCGTCCACCGTCCGACCGCTGAACCCTTCGGGCACCTCCCAGACCAGGGTGACCACCGGCTCGTAGTTGAGGGCGTGTTCCCAGTCGCGGATGTCGATGGGGCGGCCGAAGGCGATCTGCCCCCCGATCTGCTCGACCAGGCCGGAGCTCACCCCCTTCTCGGCGACGTCAACTACCGGATAGGCCCGGGCCGTGTGGAACTCCTCGCGGGCGATGGCCACCGCCAGCACGTTGACCTCGGGGTTGGTGGTGGCCGCCAGCAGCGTCTCGGCCTCGTCGGCGCCCACGGAGGCCAGGGTGTCCTCCTCCAGGGCGTTGCCCAGTACGGCCTCCAGCCCCGCGCGCCGGGCCGCCCAGACCAGGCTCTGGTTGCGGTCCACCAGCACGACCTGGCGGCCGTGTTCCTTGAGCAAGAGCCCCACCTTGCGCGCCAGCGGACCGGCGCCCACGACGATCGCCAGCTTGCCCGCCTGGCTCGTGAGGCCGAGCAGCCGCGCCACCAGCGGCGCGGTCAGGCCCGCGAGCGTCACGGTGACGAAGATGGTGACGAAGACGACCGCGAGCAGCGCCTCGCCCCCGGGGATGCCCGCGCCCCGCAGGGCCAGGGCGAAAAGCGAGGCCACCGAGGCGGCGATGATGCCGCGCGGTCCGATCCAGGCGACGAAGAACTTCTCCCGCCACGAAAGCGGCGAGCGCCATGTCGCCGCGGCCACCGCCAGCGGCCGCACCAGCAGCGCCAGCAGCAGCGCGGTCCAGACCGCGGGCCAGCCGGCCTGGCGCACCACCGCGAGCGGCAGGTCGGCGGCCAGCAGCACGAAGAGGACGCTGATGCCCAGCACCGTGAGCTGCTCCTTGAAGTGGCGCAGGCGGCGTTCCTCGGGCACCTCGCTGCGCTGAAAGACGAGCCCCATGGCCACCGCCGCCATCAGCCCCGCCTCGGGCAGCAGCGCCTCGGCAAGGGCGAAGGCCACCCAGACGCCGGCGAGCGCCACCAGGTTGCGCAACTCGAGCGGCACCCAGTCGTGCCGCTTGAAGACGCGCGAGAGCAGGAGCGCCCCCGCCACCCCCACCACGCCGCCGGTGAGGAGACGGCCGAAGTAGGCCCAGATCGCGCCGTACCAGGTGAGCGGGTGGGCCCCCGAAAGGCCGAGGACGACGTCCATCACCGCGACGGCCAGCACCGCCCCTACCGGATCGATGAGGATCGCCTCGCCCTCGAGGATGGCCTTGAGGTGGCGCGGCACCCGCACCCGCCGCAGCAGCGGCTGCACCACCGTGGGCCCGGTCACGGTCATCAGCGAGCCGAAGAGCACGGCCAGCGGCCAGCTGAACCCGGCGACGGCGTAGGCGGCCAGCGTGGCCAGCAGCCAGGTGACGACCACCCCGGTGGTGATGAGGCCGCGCACCTCGGCGGCGGCGCGGCGCAGGTCCTCCAGGCGCAGGCTCAGCGCCCCTTCGAAGAGGATCACCGCCACCGCCAGCTTGACGAGCACCCCCAGCCCCTCGCCCAGGTACTCGGGGTGGACCCAGCCGAGCGCGCTGGGACCGGCGAGGACGCCCGTGACCAGCAACAGCACGATCGCGGGGATGCGCAGCCGGTGGGCCAGCACCTGGGCGGCGAGGCCCAGGCCCACTGCCCAGGCTACGGTAAAGAGCAGGGCCTGCTCGTGCCCCATGGCTTGTATCGTTTAGCCCGCCCGGCCGTCCTCGTTGCGCAGACCGGCGAGGCGGCCTTCCAGCTCCTTCAGGAACGCGGCGAGGGCGTTGCCCGACCGCTCGGTGCTGGCCGAGAGCTCTTTTTCCAGGTGGCTCAGCCGCGCGACGAGGTCGGCCTTGAGCTGATCGGCGCGGGCGTCCACCCGGCCCGAGATCTCGGCGTGCTGCGACTTGAGGGTGTCGTGCTCGAGCGAGAGGGCCTTCCTGGCCTCGCCCACTTCGGTGGCGACGTGCTCCTTGAGGCCCGCCAGTTCCTGCCTAAGGCCCCCGAGTTCGCCGGTGAGGTAGTTCTTGAGCTCGGCGAAGCGGCTCGCTTCGGCCTTGTCGGCCAGCTTGCGCGCCTGCTCCAGCTGGCGCGCGTGGCGGCGGATCTCGAGCATCGCCCCGGCCTCGACCACGGCCAGGAAGACGAAGTAGAGCAGCGTCAAAAGCGCGATGACGCTCAGCAGGATCAGCCCCAGCGGTGCGGAGATGCGGGTGAAGATAAGGTTGATTTCGCTGGGCGCGGTGAAGAGCTGCCAGTTGAGGCCGGCGAGAAGCGCCACCAGCAAGAGGATGACCAGCACGATCAGGTTGCGCAGGTTCATTGATAAAACCCCCTTTCCCCGGGAAGACCGGGTGCGACATTAGAGATTATACTTCGCGCGAGATTTTTTCTGGAACGATGCGGGTTCCCACCCGACCGGAGAGCAGGCGCGACAGGACCCCGGCTTCTCCCCTGGCTATCGTGACCCAGGGCGAACCGGAGGCGAGCGCCGCGAGCGCCGCCCGCACCTTGGGTATCATGCCGCCGGCGACCGCCCCCTCGGCGATCAGCGACTCCACCTCGCCCTCGCTGAGCATGGGTATGCGACTGTTCGGGTCGTCCGGGTCCGCGAGCACGCCGGGCACGTCGGTGAGGTAGACGAGCGGCTCTCCCAGGCAGCCCGCCACCGCCGCGGCCACTTCGTCGGCGTTGACGTTGAGAGGGCCGTCCGCGGCGCTGGCGATGGGGCTGACCACCGGGGTCAGGTGCCGGCTCATCAGCGCGAAGAGGAGGGAGGTGTTCACCGCGGTAACCCGCCCTACTCGTCCCAGATCCTCACGCAGGGGATCGGCTCGCAGCAGCCGGGCGTCGCGCCCGGAAAGCCCCACCGCAAGCCGCCCCAGACGGGAAAGGCGGTCGGCCAGTTCCTTGCCGAGCTGCGTCAGCACCTGCTCCACGACCGTCATCTGCTCGGGTGGGGTGACGCGCAGACCCTGCACGAAGCGGGTTTCGAAGCCGCGCGCCGCCAGCTCGGCCCCGATGCGGGGGCCGCCGCCGTGCACCACGATCAGCTCGCCGTCGTGGTGGGCCAGGTCCCGTATTAAGGATTCCGATCCGTCCAGGCTGCCGCCGATCTTAACCACCAGCATGGTCTTCCTCCAGCAGGGGGCGCTCGAGCATCAGCTCGGGCCCCGCGTCGTCCTCGAAGATCAACACGTCCTCGGGCAGCTCGCTCGCCTCGTCCAGCTCCAGCAAGTCGCCGAATCCTATCACGGCGTGATCAGGAAAGAGGTTCAACATCCCCGCCAGCGCCCGCACCGCCGCGGTCTTGGGCGCGCCGCGCTCGGCCGCGGCCACCGCCGCGGCGTCCAGATCGGGCGGCAGCGCGCCGCGCGCGCCTCCGGGTTCGCCCTCCACCCCCTCGCAGAAGCGGTAGCGGATGCGGCCGTCCTCGGCCAGGCCCCAGCACAAGCCTTCGTCCTCATAGACGGCGAAGGCCGCCGCCCGCCCCAGGCGCGAGGCGCGCTCGAGCGCGTCCCACAGCCGCCCCACGTCCTCGTCGGCCTCCAGCCGCTCGTCGTAGAGGCCGTACCAGGGCGGGTCGGGCGCCAGGTAGAGCGTCAACCCCGGGGTGCGGATCTCCTCGGCCAGCGCGCGCACCGCGTCCGCGTCCTGCGTGCGAACCTGCAGGTTGGTGAAGCTGCGCACGCCGCAATCTTACACGACCCGGCCCGGGTTCGGGTGAGGCGCCGGGGCCTCAGGGCTCGAGCCGGAAGGTGGTCTGGCCCTTGAGCTCGCCGTTGAAAAGGAAATAGACCGTCCACTCCCCCGCCTGAGCGCGGGCCTTGGTGGGGTTCAGCTTGAAGTGCCAGAAGGTGGGTTTGACCCGACCCTCCCAGCTCCGCGGCACCGCGAAGGTGTAGCCCGCCCGCTCTACCTCGCCGCGCGGGGGGATCAGGTACATATCGAAGACCTGCTCCCCGGCGTCGCCGGGCTCGAAGCGCCAGTAGGTCACGAAGACGATCGCCCCGTCCGCGGCGTGGAAGACCCGGGCAGGCCGGGCGATCTTGTAAGTGTGCAGGTCGGCGGGGTCGAAGTCGGGGATGGGCACGCCCATCTCCACGCGCTCGAGCTCGGCGGCCAGCGCCAGCGCGAGCGTTAGGGCCAGCACGACTCCAATTCGACGCATACCCAAGCATACCGCGCCCGGCCGTGCCATAATGCGCGCGTGCGTTATGCCTGCCCCTCCTGCGGCCGCTGGGTGCGTCCCTACGTCGAGGTGACAGCCGTCAGCTGCACCCGCTGCGGCGTCTACGCCCGCCGCGAGGAGGAGGGACAGGACCCCCTCTTCGGCGGGCTCGAAACCCGCGAGGAGGAGCCCGCCAAAGAGGAGGAGGACTAGCGCCGCCCCTGCCCCAGCACCGCCAGCCCCACCCCCACGAGCAGCACCGCCGCCCCCGCGAAGACGAGCGGCGCCGGCGCCTCGCCGAAGAATAGGTAGGCCAAAAACCCCGACCCCAGGGGCTCGAAGAGGATGGCCAGCGTCACCATCACCGGCGGGATCCAGCGCACCGCCCAGTTGAAGCTGGTGTGGCCGATCAGCTGGCTGGTGAGCGCCATGGCCAGGGCGTAGCCGTAGAAGGCCGGCGGCCAGCCGGCGTAGGGGGTGCCGAAGAGCGCTGGCAGCGGCAGCAGCGCCAGCGCGGCGACGGCGTAGGCTACCGCCACGTACTGCCCGATCGAGAGCCCGCGCCGCTGCGCCTCGCGCCCCAGCAGGAAGTAGCCGCTCACCGTCCACGCCCCCACCAGCGCCAGCGCGTCGCCCAGGAGCGGCGCGGGGCCGGCCGAGGCGCCCGAGGCGTCGCCCAGCCCAATCAGCGCGCCGCCGGCGGTAGCCGCCAGGATGCCCGCCAGGGTGAGGCGGCTCACCCGCTCCCCCAGCCAGAGCCAGCCGAAGAGGGCCACCCAGATGGGGTTCGTGGTCACGATCGTCACCGAGGCGGCCACCGAGGTGTAAGCCAGGCTGGTGATCCAGGTTCCGAAGTGGGCGGCCAGGAATACGCCCGCCAGCGCCGCCAGCGCAAACGCCCCTGGCCGCGGGCGGGCGCGCACCAGCCCCGGCCAGGTGGGCATCAGGAAGAGCGCCGCCAGGCCCAGACGCACCGCCGCCAGCAACAGCGCCAGCCCCGGCGTCGCCGCTCCGGCGCTGGCGAAGGCGAAGCGGATGAAGATGGCCGCTGCGCTCACCGCCGCCACGCCCACGGCGAGGACGAGGACGACGAGGCCGGGCCGGGGCCTGTTCATGCGGCCATTCTAGCCGCATGGGCGGGCCGTCCCCCGCAGGCGCGCCTATAATGGGCTCATCATGAAACTACCCTCGCTGTTCGGCGGTACCCGCGGCCTCGAGGCCCAGATAGACCTCTATTTCGACAAGGTGCAGGAGGCGGGCCTCGTCTTCGGCCGCGCCATGGAGATCTACCTGAGCCGCGGCGTAGCGGGAGAGTTCGAAGAGCTGGTGCGACGGGTCACCGAGGTGGAGGAAGAAGCCGACGACCTGCGGCGCGAGATCGAGACCCAGATGACGACTCACACCCTCATCCCCGAGCTGCGCGAGGACGTGCTCTCGCTAATCGAGCAGGTGGACGAGGTCACCAACCACTACGAGGCGGCGGTCTACAGCTTCTACATCCAGCAGCCCCAGATCGCCGAGGCCTACCGGCCCGACTTCGCCGAGCTGGCGCGGATGGCGCAGCGGACCGCCGAGGAGATGGTCACCGCCGCGCGCGCCTTTTTCCGCGACCTCAGCGCCGTCCGCGACCACGTGAAGAAGGTGCAGTTCTACGAGTCGGAGGCCGACAAGGTCACCACCCGGGTGGGGCGGCGGATCTACGCAAGCGACCTCGACCTGGCTCAGAAGATGCACCTGACGTCGTTCCTCGACCGGCTCGACAGCATCGCCGACACCGCCGAGGACATCGGCGACAAGCTCTCGATCCTGACGATCAAGCGGATGATCTGATGAATCCGGGCCTCTTCGCCTACCTCTCCAGCGGCCTCTTCCTGGGCTGGTCGCTCGGCGCCAACGATGCGGCCAACATCTTCGGCACCGCCGTGGGCACCCGCATGGTGCGCTTCGCCACCGCCGCCTTGATCGCCAGCGTCTTCGTCATCCTGGGCGCGGTGATCAGCGGCGCGGGCGCTTCTCACACCCTGGGCAAGCTGGGGGCGATCAACACCCTGCCCGGCGCCTTCATGGCGGCGCTGGCGGCGGCGCTGAGCGTCTACCTGATGACCGAGCGGGGGTTGCCCGTCTCCACCAGCCAGGCGATCGTGGGCGGCATCATCGGCTGGAACATCTTCATGGGCCAGCCAACCGACCCGGGCATCGTTTCCAAATTCGCCTTCGCCTGGGTGGCCTCGCCGGTAATGGCCGGGATCATGTCGGCCGCCCTCTTCGCGCTGGCGCGCGTGCTGCTGCGCCGGGTCAAGATCCACCTGCTGCGCCTCGACCACTACACGCGGCTGGGGCTGATCCTGGTGGGCGCATTCGGCGCTTACAGCCTGGGAGCCAACAACATCGCCAACGTCATGGGGGTCTTCCTGAACGTCTCCCCCTTCCACGACCTGCAGCTCGGACCCATCACCCTCAGCTCGGCGCAGCAGCTCTTCTTGCTGGGCGGCATCGCCATCGCCGTGGGCATCTATACCTACTCCGAGCGGGTGATGATGACCGTCGGGCAGGACATCGTGCGCCTCACGCCGGTGGCGGCGCTGGTGGTGGTGCTGGCGCAGTCGTTGGTGCTCTTCCTCTTCGCCTCGCAGTCGCTGGCCGCCTGGCTCAGCGCCCACCATCTGCCGCACCTGCCGCTAGTGCCGGTCTCCAGCTCCCAGGCGGTGGTGGGCGCGGTCATCGGCCTGGGGCTGATCACCCCCGGCGAGCGCATCCGCTGGGACATCGTCCGCAACATCGCCGTCGGCTGGCTGCTCACCCCCACGGTGGCAGCGATCATCTCGGTGGTGGGGATGTTCGTGCTGCAGAACGTCTTCAACCTGCCGGTGCGGCCCTAAAGCAGCTCCAGCACCTTATTGGCTGCGAACAGGCGGTTCCTGCGGTGTCCGGTAAGCTCGGTTAGGATCCCAGCTTGCGTTAACTGTGCAACAGCTTTGTTTGCAGCGGCAAAGCTGATATCGAGCTCATTTTCCAGCTGGCGCACGGTAAAGACGGGTCGCGCAAAAAAATGGTCTACGACTCTTAATAGAGTGCTGCCAGCGCGCACCCCCTGGAGTGTCTCGCGGTAATGTTCTCGCAGCTCGACCAAACGCGCCGATCGCTCCAGTGCGTCCAGGGCCTGCGTGCGGACGCCCTCGAGAAAGTAAGCAACCCAAGATCGCCAGTCCCCATCGGTGGAAACTCGGTGCAGCAGGCGATAGTACTCGTCGCGCGTCTGCTCGAAATAGGAGCTCAGGTAGAGCAGCGGCTGTTCGAGCAGCTTCTTATCGAGCAGCATCAGGGTAATAAGCAGTCTTCCCATGCGGCCATTACCGTCCCAGAACGGGTGGATGGCCTCGAACTGGTAGTGCACCAGGGCCAGATCCACCAGGGGATGGTGGGGGCTGTATTCCTGGTTGATGTAACGCTCAAGCTGGGAAAGCAGGTCAGGAACGAGGTGGTGGGGTGGGGGTACGTACGTTGCAGAGCGAAGGTCATATCCCCCTATCCAGTTTTGGCCTCGGCGCAGTTCTCCGGGCGCTTTGTTCCGGCCGCGCACCCCCTCCATAAGCACAGCATGCATTTCACGCAAAAGACGAACGCTGATTGGAAGTTCACTGAGTAGGTCAAGGCCTAGCTCTAAAGCGCGAACGTAGTTCCTTACCTCCAGCGCGTCGTCACGCACCTCACCAGGTGGAAACAGGGGCACCTCGGCTTCGGCTGCGTAGAGATCAGCCAGTGAGGCTTGGGTTCCTTCGATGCGCGTAGACCCAACGGCTTCGATACGCGCAAAGGGTCGGATCAAGAGGTGGGGGTTAGGAAGCTTGTGCCCTAAGCCATCCAGCCGACCAAGCGCCAAAGACGCGTCAGCGAGCAGCAAGGCAAGCTCGTGGTCAAGTTCGAAACGCGGCGGCAAGGGATGAGGAACAAAAGCGAAGACCCCCGTTTCTAAGCGAAACAAATCGCCCGGGCTTCGCTCGGAAAACATGTCACGGCGCATGCCTTATTTTATTTTTTTAAAAAAAATAAAACAACCGGGGTCCATGTTTGCGTTCGTAAAATAACGCCTCCTCGGGTATCCTGACCCCGTGAACCCGAACCCGGAACCCGAGTTCGTCCAGATCTTCACCACCGGCGGCACGATCGACAAGATCTACTACGACGCCAAGGACGACTACGCCGTGGGCGAACCGCAGATCGGGCGGCTGCTGGAAGAGGCGCGGGTCAACTTCCCCTACGCCGTCGAGGCGCTGCTGCAAAAAGACAGTCTGGAGATGACAGAGGCCGACCGCGCGCGCATCCGCGCGGCGGTGGCGGCCGCGCCGGCGCGGCGGGTGCTCATCACCCACGGCACCGACACGATGGTGGCGACGGCCCGGGCGCTCGAGGGCGTTCCCGGCAAGACGATCGTGCTCGTGGGGGCGATGCAGCCGGCGCGCTTTCTGGGCTCGGACGCCGAGTTCAACATCGGCTACGCGGTCGCTGCGGTGCAGCTCTTGCCGCCGGGGGTCTACATCGCCATGAACGGGCAGGTCTTCAGGTCCGGGCACGTGCGCAAGAACGTGGCCGAGCGGCGCTTCGAAGCCGTCTAGCGCGGCCGCCAGGCCAAAAGCCGGAGCGCGTTGGCGGTGACGAGCAGGGTCGCGCCGGTGTCGGCCATGACCGCGAGCCAGAGCCCGGTGTAGCCGAGCAGGGTGGTGACCAGGAAGACCGCCTTGAGCCCCAGGGCCACGGCGACGTTGACGTAGATGTTGCCGAGCGCGGCGCGGGCGAGCTCGAGAAAGTGGGCGAGCCGCAGTAGGTTGGGCTCGACCAGGGCCACGCCCGCGGCCTCGAGCGCCACCTGGGTGCCGCTGCCCATGGCCACGCCCAGGTCGGCGGCGGCCAGCGTTGGGGCGTCGTTCACGCCGTCGCCGACCATGCCTGCGGGGTGGGGGAGCCCGGCGAGAGCCGCGAGCTTGTCCTGCGGGCGCAGCCCGGCGCGGTAACGCACCCCGCCCAGCTGCTCGGCGAGGCGGCGCACCGCCGGCTCGCGGTCGCCGGAGAGGATGACGGTCTCGATGCCCAGGGCCCGTACCCGCGCCAGCGCCTCGGCCGCCTCGGGCCGCGGGGCGTCCTCGAAGAAGAGGACGGCCGCGACCTCTCCGTCGAGCTTGACCACGCTCGCGGTCTCGCCGTTTTCCCGCACCCCCTGCGGCAAGCCCCCCGCGGCGGCGGGGCTGCCCACCCAGACCTCGCGGCCCGCCACCCGGCCCTTCACCCAGGCGCCGGGCAGGGCGTCCAGGTCCCGGGCCTCGGGCGCCGGGATTCCCAGCTCTTCTGTACGCGCGAGGACGGCCTCGGCCAGCGGATGGGCGCTCGAGCGCTCGAGCGCCGCCACCAGCGGCAGGATCTCGCGCTCGTCCATGCCCCGGACCCGCACCAGCCGCGGCCGCCCTTCGGTGAGCGTGCCAGTCTTGTCGAAGGCGAGGGCGCGCAGGCGGCCGGCGGTCTCGAGCACGTCGCCTCCCTTGACCAGCACGCCCATCCGCCCCGAGCGCGCCAGCGCAGAGGTGACGGCCGCCGGCGCCGAGAGCACCAGGGCGCAGGGGCAGCCGATGAGCAGCAGGGCGAGCCCGCGGTAGACCCAGACCTCCCAGGGTTGGCCGAAGAGGAGCGGCGGCACCGTGGCCGCGAGCGCCGCCGCGACCACCACGAGCGGGGTGTAGTAGCGGGCGAAGCGGTCGATGACGCGCGTCGTGGGGCTCTTCATCGCATCGGCGCGCTCGACCAGCTTCTGGATCTGCGCCAGCGCACTGTCCGCGGCCGGCGCGGTCACCCGCGCCACCAGCTGCCCCTCGAGCAGCACGGTGCCCGCGTAGACGGGGTCGCCCGCACGCTTGGGCACCGGAGCGGACTCGCCGGTGAGCAGCGACTCGTCCACCGCCCCCGCGCCCTCCACGGCGACGGCGTCGGCGGGGATGCGCTCCCCGGCGGGCACCTGGACCCGTTCGCCCACCGCCAGCAGCTCCACCGGCACCTCGCGCACGCGGCCGTCCGCCTCGAGCCGCCGCGCCCTGGTGGGGGCCAGCCTGGCCAGTTCGCGCAGGGTGCCGCGGGCGCGCGCGGCCGCCAGGCCCTCGAGCACCTCGCCGACCAGGAAGAGGAAGACTACCACGAGCGCCTCGGCCGCGGCGCCTATCAGGATCGCGCCAAGGGCAGCGATCGCGACCAGGGCGTTGATGTCGAGGCCGCCGCCGCTTTTCAGCACCGCCCAGGCCTTGCGCGCCAGCGGGGCGGCGCTCACCAGCGCGCCCGCGCTCCAGACCCAGCGGGCCGCGGCGGGCCAGAACAGCTGGCTGGCGAGCGCCAGCACGAGGAAGCCCGCGCTCACGCCCAGCATCTTCACCTTGGGGTTCTGCCACCACCACGCCTCGCCGGCCGGCTCGCGCTCGGGGCGCACCTTGTAGCCCAGCGGCTCCACCGCCCGGGCCACCGCCTCGGGCTCTGCCCCGGCGCCCAGCTTGACGAAGAGCTTGCCGCTGCCGTAGGCCACGACTGCCTCCACCGCGCCAGGCAGCTGGCGGACCGCTTTTTCGATCTTGACGGCGCAGTCGGCGCAGTCGAGGCCTTCGACGTCGAAGGTGAGTTCGCGCACGGGGGCGCTCATGCCCCTATATTATGCAAATATGAACATATATTCAATTAAATAAGAGTTACAGTCCCAACACGGCCTGCAACCGCTCGTCCACCAGCCGCATCAGCCCGTCGGGAAGCCGCCCCAGCACTTTAAGGAGACGGCTGCGGGCCACGGGCTGCAGCCGGTGCGTCTGGATCTTGCTGTCGTGGCCCAGTCCGGTATCCGTGGCGGCGGCCGCGACCTCGCTGGGGAAAAGGGGATCGAGCTCCGAAGTTAACGGCACGACGAGCACCTCCGGGGCATGGCGGTTCATCGCCTCTCCGGAAACGACCAGAGCGACGCGGGTCCGCACCGGTCCGGCGCTGCCCGGGTCCTCGCGGACGAGGACGAGGTCGCCGCGCCGGGGCTCAACCATGGCCCTGGCCGCGCTCGAGCTCGCCAGCTTCCTCGGCCATCGCCCGAAACCCCTCGGCCAGTTCCTGTTGGCGCAGGAGCTCGAGCGCGGCGGCCACCACCTCGCTGCGGCTCGTCAGCCCGTGTCGCGCCCGGTAGCTCTCGGCGAAGAGGAGCAGGCGCGGGTCCAAGCTGATGCTGATCTTTTGTACCAGCCTTCTGCCCATGCCCAAGCTTACATCAAATGGTATGACTAATAGTAGGAAAAATCGTCATACTAAAACAAACCCTTGTCCGGGGTCATTCCTCGGCGTGCTCGAGCGCGTCTTCCAGGATCTCCTCGACGTGCCGGTCGGCGAGCCGGTAGAAGACCTGCCGGCCCTCACGCCGCCAGCGCACCAGCCGGTTGTCGCGCAGCACCCGCAGCTGATGGCTGATCGCACTCTGGCTCATGCCCAGCAGGTGCGAGAGGTCGCAGACGCACAGCTCCCCCCGGCGCATCGCCAGCAGGATGCGCATCCGCGTAGGGTCGGCCAGAGCCTTGAGCAGCGCCGAGGCGCGGGCCACCTCGTCCTCGCCGGGTAGTGCGGCGCGCGCCCTTTCCAGCGCCTCGGGGTGCAGGGTCAGGGTGGTGCAGACCGCCGCGTCGTCCTTGGCCACGCGTCCATTCTAGTCCCTGGCGTAAAATGCCTTCGTGCCCGCGCTGCTCATCGACACCGACGCCGGGGTGGACGACGCCCTGGCGCTCATGCTGGCCCTGGCCCACCCGGGCGCCGAGGTGGCGGGCGTGACCGCGGTGGGCGGCAACGTGCCGCTCGCCCGCGTGGTTCCCAACGTCTTCGAGGTGCTCCACGTAATGGGGGCCGAGGAGGTGCCCGTCTTCCCCGGCGCGCGCGAGCCCCTGTTGCCCGGCGAACGCGTGCACGCCACCGAGTTCCACGGCGAAGACGGCCTGGGCGACTACCCAAAGCGCCGCGCCCGGGTGCGCCCCGAGCGCGAGCCGGCCGCGCTGGCGATCGCGCGTCTCGCCCGCGAGCGCCCGGGCGAGCTCACGCTGGTCGCGCTGGGGCCGCTCACCAACCTGGCGCTGGCGCTGCGGCTCGAGCCCGAGCTGCCCCGACTGCTCAGGCGCCTGGTGGTCATGGGCGGCGCCCACACCGCCCGCGGCAACACCCCGCACTGGGCGGCCGAGTTCAACTTCTACTACGACCCCGAGGCGGCGCAGATGGCAGTCCAGGCCTTCGAAGAGCTCACGCTGGTCACCTGGGAGACCACCCTGGCCCACCCCATAAACTGGGAGGAGCACGACCGGCTGGCCGCGCTGGACACGCCCCGGGCCCGCTTCTACGCCGCCATCACCCGCACCACCCGCGGCTTCCTGGAGAAAAGGGGGCTTCCAGGGCTGCTCATCCCCGACCCGCTGGCCATGGCGGCGGCGCTCGACCCCGGGGCGGTTACCGCCGAAGCCCGCCACCGCGGCTGGGTGGAGACCTGCGGCGTCCACACTCGCGGACAGCTCGTCCTCGACCACGGCCGGAGCCCCGAGACGCCCAACGTGCGCGTGGTCACGGGGATGGACCGCGCGCGGGTGTTCGAGCGCTTCCGCCAGGCGCTGGCCGGATAGGCGCGCCCGCCCGCGAGCGGGTACGATGGTTACAACTAGGCAAGGAGGTCCGCGTGGGGTTCTGGGAGCTGCTGCCACACCTGCTCATGCTTGGCATGGGCGTGATCTTCTTCACGCTCGGCCGCAAGGCCGCGCGCGGCGAGCTGAAGCCCAACCATCTGGTGGGCCTGCGAACCGCCCGCACGCTCGCCAGCGAGGAGGCGTGGTACCGGGTCCACGCCCGCGCCGCGCCCTACTGGATGGCGGCGGGGGCGGTGCTCGTGCTCGTCTCCATCGCGGTGCTGGCGGCCGCGGCCCTCGGGCGGCTTAGCCTGCGGACCTCGCAGCTGGCGCTCGCCCTCGAGGTCCTCACCGCCTTCGCCGCGGCCGTGGGACCGCTCTGGGCCGATGCGAATGCGGAGTCGGCGTCCGCGCCCGACCCCGAAACAGAGCGGCTCGAGCGCGGCACGCTGGCGACGCTGCTGGGCTTTCTGGCCTTTATCTTGCTGGTCCTTGGCGTGGGCCTCGGCTACCTGCTCGCCACCGGCGCCATCGGCCCGAACGGCGCCGTGGGCGTGCGCGTGCCCGAGACCCTGGCAAGCCCCGAGGCCTGGTACCGCGTCAACCGGCCCGCCGGCTGGGCTTTTTTGCTGAGCAGCCTGGTAGGCGCGCTCGCCTGCGTCTGGGGTGCGTTCGCCCTGCCCCGCGCCCGGCGTCCGTGGCGGGTGCTGGCGATCGCGCTGGGGGTCGTGCTGCTTTCGTTCGTGGCCCTGGGGGTCTACACCGCGGCGCTGCTGAGCGCGCTCTAGCGGATAAGCCTGTCAATTCGCTCACGCTGTGAGCGAATTACGCTCACGACATGAGCGTTTTGCTATACTACAAATATGTATCCCCGCTATCTGGCCCCCCGGTTGGAGCGCGCCCTGGCGCGTAGCCCCGTCGTTTACCTCACCGGCGCCCGGCAAGTGGGCAAGACCACCCTGGCCCGGCAGCTGGCGGATGAGCGGGGCATGGTCTATTACACCCTCGACGACCCGGCGGTGCTGGAAGCGGCCAGGAGCGACCCGGTGGGGTTCGTTTCCGGCCTGGGCGGGCCGGTGGTCATAGACGAGGTGCAGCGCGTGCCCGACCTGCTGCTGGCCGTCAAGATGGCGGTGGATGATGGTCGCACCCCCGGGCAGTTCTTGCTGACCGGCTCGGTAGGTCTCAAATCTCGCTCGCAGGCGGCCGCGGCGCTGGTGGGCCGGGCCGAGTTTCTCACCCTCCGCCCGCTGGCCCAGGCCGAACTGGAGCGCAGCAGGCGCAACCTGGTGGCCGGCCTCTTCGGCGACACTGGCCGGCTCATGCAGCCGGGCGATAAGGCGGACTTGATTGCGCGCGCCTGCAAAGGCGGATACCCGCCGGTGCTGGACAAAAACGAAGACGACCGCCGCGCCTGGTTCGCCAGCTACGTAACCGCCCTCATCGAACGCGACCTGATGAGCCTGACCCGCATCGAGTACCCAGAAAGGGCGCTGGCGCTCCTGCGCGGCCTGGCGGCGGCCACGGCCACGCCGCAGAACGTCAGCCAGCTGGCCGCCGAGCTGGGCCTGCCTTCCCCTACCGCGCGCCGCTACGAGGAACTCTACGAACGTTTGTTTTTGATAGAGCGCCTGCCCGCCTGGGCAAGAAATCTAAAAAAGCAACTGACCAAACGACCCAAGCTAGTCCTGAACGACACCGGTCTGGCCGCCTACCTGACCAACCTGGATTGCAACAAAACGGCAGAGCAACCGCAGCTACTGGGGCGGTTGGCCGAAACTTTCGTAATAAACGAACTGAGCAAACAGGCCTCGTGGCTCGAGCCCGCGCCGCGCCGCTACCACTACCGCACCCGCGGCGGGGCCGAGGTGGACCTGGTGCTCGAGCAGCCGGACGGCCGGGTGGTGGGCGTAGAGGTCAAACTGGCCGGCAAACTGCCGCGCCGGGCAACCAGCGGTCTGCAGGCTTTGAAAGAAGACGTGGGAAAGAACTTTCACCTGGGCGTGATTCTTTATTCCGGCGCGCAACCCCTGCCCCTCGGCGAGCGGATTTTGGCCTTGCCATTCTCGGCATTGTGGACGTGACCGCCCTCACCCCAGCGCCACGT
>Ga0256835_1001123_pt1 | contig 16790 bp, 42 predicted proteins | sample PIR30metaG_FD_185972 | JGI IMG/M metagenome (GOLD analysis project Ga0256835, IMG submission 185972) | Hydrothermal vent microbial communities from East Pacific Rise, Pacific Ocean - PIR-30 | ecosystem: Environmental > Aquatic > Marine > Hydrothermal vents | place: Pacific Ocean: East Pacific...
GAAATATGGAAAATTAGAATAGCTTAAAAATTATATCGAGAAGAAAATCTTTTGCAGACCCGAATTCTTTTGAGTATATCGCCAAAGCTAAGTTTTCAAGCTCTTCTTGGACTTGTGGATATTTATAAATTAGTTCATATATTTTTATCATGGTTTCTCTGATTCTTTCTTTATTTGTATCTTCTTCTCGTATTAGGTGGTATATAAACCAGAAGTCACGTATTTGCATTTTTATCACCTAAAAAAATAAATTAAATGTCATACCAGTTGGGTACTATACAAGCTAATCTAGTTGAACAGAAATGTACCATGTCACAGTCTTTACTGCATTTATTGTAGTTATAGTTTTGAATGTAGCAATCTATTATTTCCTTGTAATTTTTGTATATGTCGCTTTTTTCCAGCGGTTCGAACCCGTCTTTAGTTCTGACCTTAAAATCTCCTACATTCATTTACATCACCTCAGACTACTGTAGATGGTAGTGTTTAAAAATTTTGCTGTTTTTGTTGAAATTGCAAAAGTGTAAGTTCTAATCACTATGGGGGAAAATTTTAGGTTTTTGGGAATATAGTATTTTGGACGTTTATAAAAAAGCTGTTTTGGTAATAAAGAGTTGTAAATTTTTATTTTGTTTGGCTTAAAATATTATTTTGGATATTGGCATTAGAAGTATGGAAAATTAGAAGTAGAATAAAATTATTTTTTGAGCCAATTATATACTGTTCTCTCAGTAACATTGAACATTTTTGCTAATTCTGGTATTGACAAGCCTTTTTGGTGTAGTTCTTTTGCTAGCTTTGCTTTTTTGTTGATTCTGTTATTATTTTTTGGCTTTATAGGTAGTAGCTTATCTTTGTACTTATGGTAACAGAAAAAGTACAATAGAGTATATTGTTCTTCTGCATCAGTTGTAATTTCCGTTAGTTTTTGTATTAGGTTTTTTGGGTCTTTTTTGCGTAGTCTTGATAAATAAACCGCTCTTAGGTATTTCTTATAATTGCTGTATTGTTGTAGTATTAGATAGTGATTTTGCTTTAGCTTCCAATCAATCGGTTCATGGTTTACTGCTTCTTTTGTAGCGTCTAATTCTGGTATTTCATCCTCAGAACTCACGTAGAAAAACCAGTCCAGAAAACTATACCAGTCGTCAAATTTTATGCTCGCTTCAAACTTTCCCATCTTGACCACCTCTTTTTGCTTTATTTGTTGTTGTTGCTGAAGGTATATAAAGTTTGCTGTTTTTGCTGATTTTTTATAGTTGCTGATTTTGAAAAAAGTTGAGTATTTAGTGAGGTGGTGTAAATGGGTAAGGACGTGAAAAGTGTTGCTGAAATAGTAAAGTCTGTTAGTGGATTGCAGATTAGTAAGCATGAGAAGGAAAAGGCGTTAGAGGTGCTTAAAAAGCTTGAAAAGGCGACGAGGGTCAGAAAGAAGTCTGAGAATCCAGAGCTTAAGATACAGGAAATCGAGGAATTGCTTGGTAGAAAGCTTAGTGAGAAAGAGAAGGAGCAGATTAGGCAGAAATATACCAAAGAAGGCTATGACTATCCTACTGAGTACACAAAGAGTGTAGTTTACTATAACGTAGCGACTAACAAGCTGATTCAGCTTATTGAATCTCTATAATTTTTTGGTGGTACTATGAAGGTGATGAAAAGTGAAGGTGTACAGAAGTCCAAGTCTTAAAGAGGCTACTATTTTCATTAATCCTTTTATTGGTGCAGATTTATGCATAGACGGATGCTGGGTAAAGATAGCATGGGATGTATACAGCGTTTTTGTGTATACTAACGGTGAGTATGTAGGCCACATATATGACGGTGTAGTACATAACGTTAAGTACTACGAATTGTATATCAATCCAAAAACTGGTAAAATGGCTTTAAAGGTGGTGGTGTGATATGGCCGAGATACATATTATGCCGTTAGTAGATACAGGTAATATAATAGCAATGGGTACTGTTGAACAGTTTGATTATAAGAGTAACTACGTCCTACTTTTTGATAAAGTGACAATACCAATAAAGGATTTAGAGCCAGTTAATGAAGTGTACATTAGAGAAGACATAGATGGTGACATGAAATTACTAATAGCTAAAAGCAAGAACTATGAAACTAAGATAGACGCAGAGTACTTTAGAGTTTTTGTTAATATAATTAGAGCTATAACTGACTATAAAGCTAAGGACATAATGGACATAATGGTTGCAACCAGATTTTATATAACTGGTTCAAATTACAGAGGCTTGCATCTACTGGTGATGGTGCTTGAGACTTCAGTAAGAGCCTATATAGGCGTAGTAGCACCAATATTAGTAGGTGATTAAGATGGACGGTTACTATATAGCAGCATGGGTTTTTACGATATGCTTAGTAGTATTAGTGTATGTTGCAATAGCGTATGTTGTAGGACTGGCAGTAGTAATAGTGCTTAGCAAATTATTCCATACGAGCTTTAGCTTTTCGGACTTAATGACAATAGGTATAGCAATAGTATTAATATCTAGTCCGATTAGGGTAGGTGACTAAATGAAGGCGGTAGTAGTGGATGTAATAACATTATACGGTAAAATTGGTAAAGTATGGAATTTAGACGAAAAAGAGATAATAGATGCAGTAAACAAAGTGGCAGAAACAGGCGAAGATGTAGAACTAAAAATTGGGGGGCGTATTGTAAAAGTATGGAAAGATAAGCATAGGGTGTATATTACGGAGTACTACCCAAACATACGTAGTATTGTTCTTACTAAAGAGTACTTTAAGAAAGAGTATTCAGACATTATCAAGTATATGAAAGAAAACCAACCAGTAAAGAAAAAAGAGCTAGAGAAAGAATTTGTGTTTAAAGCAAAGCGTTTTATCAATGAAGCTAAAGGTCTGGGTCTACTAAAGCGAACTAATAAGGGATATGTGTTAGAAGGGGTGTAGAGTTATGGAAGTAGTAGTTTATGTAGATAAAGAAGAGATAGCGAAAGCACCAGAGCTTATAGTAGAGTTACTATACGTGATGGACAAAGCTAAGGAGAAGGGTATAGAAATAGTAGCTAAATTTAGATTAAAGAGAACTGAAGTAGTAGTGGTGGAGTAGTATGGAAAATCCAATAGACAAAGCGATTAGAATAGTTGCAGAAGGTTTGGAAGAGGTGGCAGAACTGGAAAAGAAAAAGCTAATGAAGTAGCAAAATTTGTTGATTTTTTTATTTTTTAAAAAATAGAAAACTTTTTTGAAGATTGTTTCAGAATTTAATGAGGTGAGATGAAGATGGATGTTGCGTTAGATTGGAATGAGTTGAGCGACTCTTTAAGAGAGCCGTTTATAGGGATTCCAGTACACTTTGAGTTTGACTGCAATTGTGCAGTATGTCAGAAATCGCCGATTCAGACTGATAGACACAGACTGCATATAGCTATATTTCCAGTAGACAAGGACATAGACATACAGCATGCATGGTACACGTATTCGGCCAAAAAGTTGAGTTCATGGGGTGCTTTTGTATTAGCTTTGAATAGACTGAACATTAAGGCTAGAAGTCTTGACTTCTTAAAGGAAATGATGTTAAAGACGATTTTTGAGTGGCAGGACTGGAGCATAGTTAAGTACTTGAGTGTGTATGGTAAAATAGAGATTCCTTCAAAGATACCAGAAAAATTGGCAAAGAAGACTACATGGTTGCCTACAAAGATTGTTAGTCCGAAGGAACTAGAGTTTATTGCTAGGAATATTCTTAGAGATGAGCAGGGCAAGGTTAAGAGCTTGGACGAGATAATAGAGATAGCACAAGAAGAGTGGAAAAAGACACTACAAAAGCATGAAAACGAGATAGGTAGCGAGATTGACTATGCAGAGTACGACATGACTTCATTAGAGTGAGAGTATGATGGAATTGCAGATTAAAAGAGAAGACACAGAGAAAAAGAGTTGCAGTAACTGCGATAATTTTACAATTTTTTACGGTGATGTAGGGTTATGTAGAGTACACAGAGCTATAAAGAAAAGTAGTTACTCGTGTCCGCAGCACAAATTTGGAGTGCCAGCTATTGCAGACATTGACGAAATAGCTTACTGGTATCAGTTCTTTAAAGAAGTAGAAGAAGAAGCTAAGATGTATAAGGACTTAGTAAGAGAGTGCATAGTTAGTATAGCCAAAGAAACAGATACATACGCTTTTGATACCAGTAGGTTTATTGTAACAGTTGAAGAAGCTGTTTCAAAGCGTATAGATACAGCTAAATTAAAGAAAGCTATTGATGTTAGTCCGTTTTTGAAGGTAGTTAGATACACGAAAGTTACTGTAAAAAGGAGGTGACATTATGGATGCTGAAGAGTTTGAGACGTTTATTAGGCTTATGAATAAATATTTAGATTTTATAGATTCTCTAACACCAAAAGAAAGGGAATTGTGGAATAAAGTAAGAGAAAGCGAGATTAAAATGCGTATTTTCTTTGAAGGAATTAAGCAACTAAATTATTTAATAGCTAAGGGTGGTAGCAATGATTAACGTTAGCGAGATTGTAGAAGAAATAGCAAGTTCAGTTGGACTAGTGTTGGACGATGCAAAAAGGGAATACTTAGAGAAGATATGTTACAGAGAGTACAAAAGGATAGAGGATTTGGTTAAAAGAGGTAAGCAGGATTACGTTATGAACGTAGTGTACCACTTTACTAAGCTTGAAGCGGTTAGGTTAAAAGAGGTGAGTGTATGAAAGTGCTGCTAATAGGCGAGACTGGTACTGGTAAGACTTTTTTAAGCTTGCATATATCTCAATTTTTTGAAACAGCATACGTAGATACTGAAGATGGTATAGACGAATGGATAGAGTCTGGTATATTCAAGTTTGATAAGAAATTCAGAGTTACTAAAGTACTTCAATGGTCAGACAGTTTTAGAGTGCCAGTAAAAGAGTTAGTGGTCATTGATAGTGTAAGTGAGTTGATGGAGCACTATAAGGATTACCTTCAAGAGTACATTAGACGTGAAAAGAAGTTTCCCATGCCTAACGTGACTGGGATAGTAGACTTAGAACAAAAGGGATACGACACAGACAAGATTACTTTACCAGTACAGTTGTATCAGTTAGTGTACGATACGATACTGAATGTAGTAAGTGAAGCTGTGAGATACAATAAGAACTTGATAGTTACGATGCACCCAATAGAGACTAGAACTATAACTATGGACGGTAAGATAGTGCATAGTAAGGGTAGGCTTGAGTTTTTGCAGGGATTGCATAGAAAGTTTGATTGTGTATTAGTACTGAAGAATCCAGAGGAAGGTATTGTAAAGAAAATAAGAGGTAGGATAATGAAGGACAACAAGGTTAATGCTAAACAGTTTTTGGAAAAGCTGTTTAAGATTGGCGGAGGTGGTAATAGTGAAAATAAATAAAAGAGATGTACTTATAGAAGCTGATAAATTAGTTACAAGAACAGTATATAAAGAAGGCAAGAATACGCCAATTGTTAGAATAAGCAGGGAACTAAAGTGGATTAATGTAAAGCCAGATGATACGATAGTAGTAGCTCAAGTTGGTGATGTGCTTGTAGTATTCAAGCAGACGTAGTATTTCAGAGGTGAAAAGGCATGCTCAGAGACATCATTAGATTTTCATTAATTTCTAGCGTATTCAAGAGAATAGAGATACATACGAGTGACGGGATAGAATACAGAAGGTCACAGATAAATGTGCTTATAAAAGCACCATTCGGTGTAGGTAAATCGAATCTATTAGACAGAATAGAAAGAGCAGGGTTAGGATATAGAATGATGAGATGGACTGAAAAAGCATTGTACGGTACAATAAACACCAGAGGTGAAATAATACCACCTACTGTTATTCAAGCTGCTGGTTCTACTGTTTTAATTGATGAATTTCAAGCAGTACCAGAGGTATTTAAGAAACCTCTATTAGCCTTAATGGAGGAGCAAGTAGTGGACAGAGAACTATTAACCAGAGTGCCAACACCAGTAGAGTTTGAAAGCAAATACTGGAAAGTATGGGCGAATGAGGGTTACATGAAAACGTGGATTCAGGCAAGCTATATAGTTTGTACGAGTAAACTGTTTTTGAATATACATACAGAGCGAATGCTGGCTAGCAGGTGTATAGTGTTTCACTTAGACGTAGACTACGAAGATATGCTCTACGGTACTATTAAGGTCAAGATAAACGATATACCAGAAATTAAAGCTGAATTAGACGAGTATCAAGGTGTGTACACGGAAGCAGAAGAAAAAAAACTTCTTGAACAAGTAATAGCAGAACTAAGAGCTAGGAATATAGCACCAAACTATGCGTATCGTGTAAAGGACGACATACTGAGAATAATGAACATTCTTAGTGCTTTAGGTGAAGACAGAGATAAGGCATGGAAGTACTTGGATATAATACTGCATGGAATCAGATGTACAGAGTTTACACCACTTGAGTTAGAAATTTATAGTAGATTGAACGGTAGAACACCAATCAGTAAGATAAAGATAGAAGGTCTAAGTGATTCTTTAAAGGCCGAAATTTTGGCTAGGCTTATTGATAAAGGTCTGGTTAGGGAAATTAAAAGAGGTGTATACGCAAGAATGTAGGTGGTGTTTATGAAGATTGAGTTAAAGAATAGTACTGGCAAGTTTTTGGTAGTAGATGTTAAGTTAGTTTACGAGTTTAGGACTAGTGCAAGTATAGAGCTTGATACTAATAAACTACCACACAAAGTAGTAGTAGACGTAAAAAAGGTTGAATAGGTGGTAGTATGTTTGGGGTAGTATGGTGTAAAAACGGGAATATGAAAGTAATTGCGACTAATGATTTAGACGAGGCCAAAAGAGTGTACGATGAGATTAAAGACTACGACTACAAGTTCTTGATGTTAGGAATAATAAAGTTTGACAGAGGTGAAAACTACTGGAGGGATATAATATGAAAAAGTACGAATGTAAATTCATGTGTGATAAGGAAACGGAAGAAAAAATAAAAGAACTGGTAAAGCTAACTGGTGCTAGTAGTAAGTCTGAAGCGATAAGAGCAGCTATTAACTTGCATTGGCTACTACTGAAGCTGGCTAAAGGTGAAGATGTATGATTGTAGTGTTTTACCATAGAATTACTGGTTACGAGTGGGTATTAACAGAGCAAGAATTTCAAAGGCTTATGCGTATATTCAGAGAAGGCAAGACCTTACCAGAATATTACGAGTTTCTAAAACCAGCGTATTACAGAGAAATAGCTGAAGGTAGGTTGCCACCTACATTACCATTTAGTACATTTGTTCAAATGACGTTGGGCATTCTTGAAGGTAGAAGGGAACTAGGTACGATTGAGTTCAGACTTGACACGATATATTACAGACTAATGACTGCCGTGATGTATTACGCTTTAGAAGATATTAAGAAAGGCAAGACACCAGACCCGTTTGCAGATTTCAGAGCATGGACTATTGTACCGCATGTATTTACCAGAAGTACAAAAGTTAGAGCTAAAATATTCAAGCAGCTTGAGAGAGAAGCATGGTACTTGCCAGTTCTGTTCGCTTCGATGTACGTAGCGTTTGAAAGGGGTTCTATTGGTAAAGTAACAGAGTCTGGTGGTTGGAACAATAGAAAAGAGTTGTATCTGGGCAGTAACATTATACCTAGTGCTGTAAGAGTTGGGTGGGAAGTTAGAGAGATAGATGGTAGTGAAGATGAGATTACAGTAGAAGAGGCAAATATGGCCAGAATGAGAATAGCTAGGGGTGCTGCATTTTACAAAGGTAGCTATGATAGCTGGAGATTGCCCTATGCTAAATTTGACGAGAAGTGGATAAGATGTGTAGAAATACTGCTTACTCAAACAGACATGTGTAGACATACTGCTTTGGTTAGAGATTTCAAAGACTACACAGAGTTCAAACAGTTTTGTGCAGAGAGGTTTAAAGCTGCTGCTGATGAAATAGAGTATGGACGGTTAGACACGGCGTTTCAACTGGTGCAAGCACCTTACGCTTACGTAGCCGAATGTACTGGTGGTACGTTTTGGCTAACTAATGAGGTTATAGAAGAGCTATTAGCTGGTGAAGAGGTAGGTGTTCCACTTGACTTGGGTCTGCAAGTGCGGAAGAGAACTTAAGAACAAGCCAGTACATAAGTGCGAATGCGGTATAATGTGGTTGTGGAAATACAAAAGGAATAGATATGTATACGGGGGTAGGTGGAAATGATAGTTACCATTGATTTGGATAGTATGGATTGGGTAGATATAAGCAGTACTATATCGCTGAGTTTGAGCTACAAGCTAAAGCTGTTACGAGTATCTAAAAGTTACAGTAGGCAAGGTTATCACGTAGTAGTTCAGCTTCACAGAGGTAGACTGCAAGACATTGATTTTATTCTGAATTCTCCAGCAGAGCTTGTTGATTTAGTTAAGAGAAGGCTTGAGATTGCAGAGAAAGCGGGAATACGTGACAAGCTAAGCTTGCTTAGAGCGGTATTGGGTGACGATATTAATAGAATATTATATGATATTAATAAGAGACCGTTGCCTTCTCAGGTATTGTTTAGTAGGTATAGGTGGTACATGTCGGAGGTGGTTAGGTGGAGTTTGAAGAATTTAAGAAAAGAGTGTATGATATAGAAGAAAAGAACTACAAAAGGATACTAGAAAAGTTGCTTGAGTCCAAGAACTCTATGGAATTGATGTACAAGATACTATCCGAATCAGACTATGACATTAAGAGCTTTGTAGCTGGGTTTTTAGCTGGTAGGTATGCAAGCATAAGCAGATACTTCAAAATGACCTCAATGGGTCTGGCAGTAAACTTCGATGCAGCTATGGAAGACACAATGGACTTACTATCTCTGATTAACAGTTTAGGTAACAATAACAAATACGAGGTGAGTGATGTAGTATGACTGACGTAAACCAGTTTCTTCAATTTTTAAAGATTTTAGGAAAAGAGAACTGGTATAGACTATACATAATTCCAATACGAAAGAGGGATAAAACACCACTAGTAAGAAAAGGCGAAAGCTGGTTAGATAAACGAATACACCTAAAAGAAGCAGTAGAGCTACTAAATAAGGGGTATAATATAGGACTGGTAGGTAAACCAAAAGGATTATTGTTTGTTGATGTAGACAATGCAAATCTGAAGCTTGATTTACCAGAGACATTTACAGTAAGCACGAACAAGGGTTACCATATGTACTATCTGAATACGGGCATACGCAATAATCTAAGCGTAATGAAGGGAATTGTTAGCGTTAGAGCGTATAATCAGTATGTTGTAGGAGTTGGTAGTACTGTGTACAAGACTTATAAGATAGTAAATCCAGCACCTCTATCTGAAATAGATTTTGAGACTATAAGAGGTGCTTTAGATGTTCTCAATAGAGAAGTTTCTAGAAAAGAGATTAGCAAAGGGTACGCCAAACAGAAGGTGCATGGTCTGTAAAAACTGGAAACCAGAAACGGAATGTACGGGAAGGTGCGTAATAAGCAAAAGCAAGATGTACGTTTATCCTAACTACGTGTGCAACAAGTTTAAAAGGTGGAATGATGAGGATCCCTAAAATAGTAAAAGCATACTGCTACAACTGTAACTTGGACATACTATCGAAGTATCCATATACTAGAGTTGTACAGGTAGCTAAAGAGCATTCTAGTATGGGACATAAAGTTATTGTCGTTTTTAAATAGTTCAACTTAATTTTTATTTTTTCGTCTATACATTTTTATCTAATTGAAGAATTTTTATTCAGTTTGGCTATACATTTCTGCTGAAGCGACATATAAATTTTTCGTTGAATGGTCTAGGGCAAAATATATAAAATAAAAAAAAGTTTTAAAGATTCTTCAATTTTATTTTTTTCTTCATTCTTTCTGCTGCAAGCTCGAAGCATCTGTTTAGATACTTAGCTGCTTTTTCTGAAGGCAACGTTAGCTTGAATCCCATATATATAGCGTTGCCTTTATCTGGATAGTATACTGAAGGCGTTATGCTGCAACCAAGCTTTTTAAGCTGGTTAGCCATCATTCCAGCTTGCATGCTGAATGCCATAGCTATGCTGTTTAGCATTTGCATAGCTGCCATTATGTCTTGCTCTTTTGGCTCTGGTATGTCATCGCTTTGCTGCGACTTTCTTTCTACGTCTTGACTTTTTCTTCTCGGCATTTTTCACCTCTTTTTCAGATTCAACAACCACTTCCGCATTTCCATTTATCTGGTTATAAAAGCTTAGGTAAGGCTGGTTCATTTTCTTAATGTTGTCCTTAAGCTCGTCCATTAATTCAAGGCCTTTCATCGCTAGTAGTGTTCTAGCATCTGGTGTTTCACTTCTAAGCTTTTCTTGTACTGCTTGTGCAATGTATGTATATTGCTCTAGGAAGTTCATCATGAACATTGCGTTAGTACTGCTAATGTACTGTATTGCTCTCTTCATCATTTCATTCCAAAAGTCAAAAGTAACCATTAGTGTTTCGAGGTCTAATTCTCTAATCTTCTGGTACTTTATCATCCTAGCGAACATAAGTTCTTGTGCTATTCTTTCCTCTACTGGTTCACCACTAGTAGCTAATTCTTCTGCTAGTTCTGGGTCGTACTTGGCTAAATGCTTCAAAATTCTGATTTCGCTAACCTTTTCTATTCTTTCTCTCTTTCCCATATTCCCATATTTGCAAAACTTTTATATATAGTTTTTTTCAACTTTAACACGGTGATACAGTATGGGTAAGTATACCAAAGCTGGTAGAAAAATAACCGACAAGGTATGGGAAAACCCGCAGGGAAATGCACAGAGAGTTGTTGATGCACTAGTTCAAGCGATTTCAGCACATGCGGATGACATGGCCAACAACTACCTTAATGGACTAAGAGTGACAGATACAGAACTAATGAGGCTCAAGCTGACTGCATGGTACAAGAAGATACCGCAGATACAGACTGGCTACATGAGAGCTATGAGTGAGATTGCACCAGCACCAATCTAATGGAGGTGGTGATGTATGGGAAAGTATACGAATAGAGGTAGAACTAAGGGTCTTGCGTTAGTAGACCCTGAAGCTGCTGCAAGACGTGTTGTCGAGGCATGGGAAGAGGTAGTTACCAGATATGGCGACCAGCTTAGAACTGAATACTACGGTGGCATTACTGCTTTTACTGGTGAGAGAGAAAAGCAGGAGAAGATAGTAAGGAAACTTGCCGACTGGTATGCAAGGATTGTACCACAGATGGCAGAGAAGTTCAAGCAGATTATGGCACCAATTAGGCAGACTTACAGAACTGAGAAGGCAGCTATTATAGCTGGTTATTACGGATTGAGGAGGTGATTTAGGTGACGGATGGGCAGCTTGATTTAAGTAGCGTAATGAACCAGCTAGTGCCACTAATAACGTCAATATTCAACATGATGATAATGTTCTACGTTATGAAAACGATGTTCGGAATGATGGAAAGGACTTTCGGGAGGTGAAAGTAGATGACCGAGATAGACGTAGGCGGAGACATGACCAGCATACTAACTAACCTTATGCCGATGATTACTACAATGATGCAGCTTGGACTTACATTCATGATGCTAAAGATGGTCTTCGGAATGATGGAAAAAATGGCACCAGTCTAGCCAGTAAACTAAATTACAAATTTTTAGAGGTGGTGTAAATGCCTAAGTTTGTGCCATTGTATGGAGAAGTGGATAGTATTCCAGCCAACAGCAGCAAGCCTATTATAGAGTACAAAGTGCCTAGTGGTTACGTTGCAGAATTATTTGCAATTGGTGTTATACCAGACCTTGACCCAGCTACTGGAGCTAGCTACCTTGACGGAGTTAGTGTAGCTTACAGCGACCAAGAAGGAGTCGTTGGTTCGGTATTCCAGCACAGCAACATTAGTGCTAACCATGACGGTAAGAACGCTGCACCTTACGGTAATGCTGCATCAAGACAGCCTATGCTAGTCATTGATAGACCACTCACTTTCGGTAACTTGACTTATAAGTTTGCAACTGGTAAGATAATACAGCTTGTTGGTAGAGCTAGTGGTACTGCTACTGGAAAGGTTAGAGCAAGGGCATTCATTTACTTGCTCGACAAGAACGATGTAATGAACATTTGGGGAATTAGCTTAGATGACTTTGCTAGCTTAGCTGGTGGACACAACCAGAGCAAACCAGTACTGCCTTACTTTGAGTACTACGATAACAAGGCTACTAGCGGTACTGGTGACTGGGAAAACTTGGCTAGTATTAAGGTTGAACCATACGAAGAGATACAGCTATTCCAATGTGGCGTACACCCACACGATAACAGCAAGCTTTTGAGGTTCTACGATGATAGGCTTAACAAGTACTTTCCAGACAGAAACCCGTACTACTGGAGAATTACAGCTACTGAGAACATGCTACCATTCGGTGATGACGAGGACTATCAGGGAAGATTGCCGTTACCAGACGACATAGTGAACCACATTTGGACTGAGACTAACTTAGATATACAGATACAGGACAACAACGCAGTTATACCAGAAGGTGGAGTTAGAGTACAGTTAGTAGGTATCTACAGGTCTAAGGGAGGTGGTACGTAATGGTACACGTCGCTATTATACCTATTACGGCAGATATAGCAGCTAACACAGACATTGACCTACCAGAGCCTTACCCAGACATAAGCGACCTCGTTAGTGCCATTAAGTTCAGCAAAGTGGACATATCACATGCTGCATGTGGTGCTACTGGAGCAGCCTACGCAAGTGCAACTGTGCTGGGTTCGCCGATTAACGGAGCAACACTTCTAACCGTCGTTAGTGGTACACCAGAAAGCGGGCAAATAGCCAAGACTGGTGATAGAAAAGTACAGTTAGGTGACGCTGCTAAAGAAGGCGAGTTCTTGCTTATAGTGTACATTGCTAGAGGAGAAATCATAGGGTTCTAACTAATTTTTTGAGGTGAAAACATGGAGTGCTGCGTATTTGACAGGTTAGAGCAGTTTGCAATGGGTATGCTGTATACCAAGATAATATCAGTAGCTAACTTTGACGCCAGTCAGGAAGGTTCACAGGTAAGTCAGTTTTCAGTACCTTCGGGATATACTGGATTAGTTTACTGTGTAGACGCAGATAATTCAGTAAATGCAGAGATAGACATATACCAAGAAAAGCAGTCGTTAGGTGGAAAGTACGGATTGCCCATAAAGACTATGGCCATACCAACTGGTGGAGTTAAGCTAAACATACCATTGCAATCCAATAAGAGCATACAGATTATGGCAAGAGGTGTCGGAGCAGACGTTACGCTAAAGTATATTAGAGTCGTAGTTATATTCATAAAAAATGACCTACTGGGGGTGTAGTGTATGAACATTAATGTGCCTACACCCTACGAAAGAAACATACCGTCTATATTTTCAGTTAGCCAGTCAAGCCAGACTCAGACTGCACAAACTACAACTACACAGACCAGTCAAACACAGCATAACAGAGGCGTAATTACATCCCCTTGGCCTACCTACGTATACGAAATAAGCAAACTATTAGTACCACTAGTTCAAACCGTGTTCTCTGTTACGATAGCTGTGCTGTTAATCAAGTTTGTACTTAATAGACTACCATGAACGTTGATTTACTAGCTCCAAGCACACGAGAAATGTACAGACAGGAATACGTTAGTGTAACTAGTGAGAGTCCAGACCACAAACTGGTTATACACTTGTTACCATTGCCTTTCGCAGATTACGCAGGTCTGAAGAATGCACTAAACAAGATAATAAACGTAGTAAACCCAATACTACAAGACGTAGGATACAAAGCATTGTACTGCGACGTAGACCAAAGCAAAAACCAGCTAGTAATCTATCTAAAGAAAGTAAAGCCACAGTACATGGTTGCAGAATTTTCACCAGCAATACTTGCAGCTATAATTGCAGCAATTGCAGCAGTAATACTTGCATTTAGATTCCTAATAGATGGAATAACATTCATGAAAATAGCACCAGAACAAGTAGAGATACAGAAGTCACAGGAGCAGCTAAAGCAAGACTTGACTAACGCATGGAAAGAGGGAAAAATAAGTACAGACCAGTACATACAGGCTATGAAAGCAATAGGTGGTTCATCTTCAGCAGAGCAAAACGTTACACAGTACGACCTACTACACCAGATAACTAGTGCCATAACGACACTACTACCTATTGCTATGCTCGCAATGACCATGTACTTAGCATTTCAGATGATTAAGATGTTTAGAGGTGCTAGGGTATGACCAATATAGACCAGATAATACACGTTGTAGCTGAAATACTACTAATACTGTCGTTTACACTATCCATACTTGCACCGTTTATAAGGGGGTTGATACAATGGATGAACAGATACTAGCTGATATAGAAAAACACGTTAAAAGAATGAAGGAGTACATACTTACGAGATTCATAGTCGAGTTAGCAGCAGATAGAGAGTTCATAACCGAGTGGTTACAGTCACTTGACATTAGCATAGATACTGGTGATATACCACCAACTAATAGCATAAACATTACAATGGCAGTACCATTTGACAAGGCGATTACTTGCGAAAAGATTAGCTGGAAATTAACAGAATGGTGGCAACTTAACATCGAATGGATAAGAGACGGTGTAACAGTATTTTCAGAAGATGATGCAGTAGACTGGGAAACACCAGCAAGACTAGTACCAGTATACGATAGCAGTATTCTAAAGCTGACCAATACATCTACGACTACATCTGTAAGAGCAAAAATTAGATGGCACTATGCACTATCAGACAGAAGAATATACAACTCATTCCTAACTGGAATACTAAGCAACGCTGGTGAAGACGTAAGAGAAGTAGCTGGAATGCCAAAGGAGGGCTAGTATGAAGTATGAATGCGACTATTTAATAGTAGAAATAAACGGTAATACTAAAAATGTACAGGTGAAAGTACTAAACATGTTCAAAGATAAAGTAGGAAGAATACCTTGTCACAAGTACAAGAAAGAGTGTGAAGAGTGTATAATACACAAGTGGTGATAATATGGTGTTACAAAAGATATTAGACTACCTGAGAGATAATATATACCCAGAGTTACAAAAGAAACTTAACGCATCCGACTTATTAGATGAGCTACACTCAATAGCTCAGAAACTCGCTTATACTAATTTAGGTATTAGTACAACATGGGCAAGTTCTGGAACTGCTTTAGCAGCAGGTGATGTACATGACCTAGTAAACATATCTGGTAAAGGAGGAATACACTATGTTAGAACTTTCTCAGAGGACAATCAGCTAATTACAATAATTAACATTGATGGAACTTACATAAACACGAATCACTTAGACAGAATAATCGCCATATACAATACATATCAAGGTACTGGTAAGTTTGGCTACGTAGAACTACTAACTTATGATTCCTATAACAACAAATATGTTGTAATACATCACACTAATGAACTTGCAGGAGGTAAGTTTGGCTCATCATTAAGAGTTGCAGTAAGAAATGATCAAACAGTCGATATAAACTGTTCTATTGAAGCAGCATACTATGTATTAAGCTCTAAAGAGTTCAAAGCCTATATAAATAGACAGTTCGACCCATTAAAGCTTAGACAACTTATATGCAACAAGGCTAAAGTTCCCCTTTCTAATATTTCAGTAATCAGTTATACTGAATGGAGCGAAGAAAAACAGAAAAACTTACAATCAGTTAGCATTATGGAACACCAAAAGTCAAAACAATTAGATGAAACAATTAGGAAAGTATTGATGGACTACTTTGGTATTAGTAATGACCAGATTGAGGAGGTGGAGCATTAATGCCGTATAATTATAATCCAAGATCAAAGAAAATAGTAATACTATATTTAGACACTAATACGACTGTATTATCTGGCCAGATTGAGACTATTATAGTAGAACCACCGAATGGTAAAGTAGGAGTTGTTCAAGGATTCTCATTTTTAGTACAGCCACCTACTGGAGCTACAACTGGTAGCCATAATGTTTTCATGTATTTATATGGAATGTCAAGTGACAATATAGTAACTCTAAAACAGACCTATGACGGAATTCTACAATCAAGACCTCGATATCCTTGGCAATACTCGTCAATAGAACCTTCTACTGTTGAAGCCTATCAGAAGTCTCTTATTGGTACACCATTCACTAAAGACAATTACCTATACATACACTACCAAAATTCTACAGATGTAGACCAAACCAATGCAAGAACTATAAGACTCTTGTATGAAGAGTTTGATGAGCTTCCATGAGGTGGTTTAAATGGCTATCTACAAAAAAGCTAAATTAAAACCGGATGGAACACTTGAGGTTTTAGAACAGAAATTTACACCTTCAGAAATTTATGATGATAGAGACGACAAAGGAAGGAAGATAAAACATATTGTCATTGAGAAAATCGAATTACAAGACGGAACTATTATTACAAGAACAAAAAGCATGCCAATTGGAGTAGCAGAACTTGAATGTGGCCATAAAACACCAGTATTTAACTATGACCAGTTAGAATGGGATCAACTACTGTGTTACAGATGTAGTATTACAGAGTCAAAGAAACAAGGCAAGAAAGTGTATGTAAAGCAGAAAAAGGTAAAGGTGACACTAAATGAATCATGAACATAATAATTCAATGGTATCTATTCGCAATGATGAACTTTGCAGCGTTAGTACTAACGGAGTGTGCCATACTTATTCCAAAGACCGAACATTTCCCAGACTTCGGAGATTTCTTAGCAATGCTTGCGATAATTTTATCTATATCCTCAGCATTGTTGTTTATAAAATAAAGGAGGTGATAAGTTGAGTAA
>Ga0256835_1001124_pt1 | contig 16788 bp, 14 predicted proteins | sample PIR30metaG_FD_185972 | JGI IMG/M metagenome (GOLD analysis project Ga0256835, IMG submission 185972) | Hydrothermal vent microbial communities from East Pacific Rise, Pacific Ocean - PIR-30 | ecosystem: Environmental > Aquatic > Marine > Hydrothermal vents | place: Pacific Ocean: East Pacific...
TACAAAATGGTTGGTATGGCTGCTTACACTCTGTCCGTAGATATCGATAACCGCGTCCTGCGCCTCCTCAACGTGAGACTCTGCTGTGCCAAGCTTTAGATTATCCAGCAGATCACCGCTGTCGTCAAAATTTATGATGTTGTTTTCTCCCGTAAAAGTGGAGGAGACGATAAGCCTGTAACCCGTGCCGTCAAAAAAAATGGTAGAGGATACTTTTTCACTGCTTTGGTTGATCTTTTGGGAGATGGACTCCAGTGTATCGGAGCTTGAATAGTTGATTACTATCTCCTCTCCATCTATATCGAGCCTAAGCTCCCCATCCTGGCTCGCAACCGCATCGTGTCTGTTCGCTACGCCTTCTTGGGAGAGCCATATATCGTTTGTGGCGAGACGCTCTACGGTAAACTCCAAAGAGAGTGGAGCCAGTTTTTTCTCATCCAGCACTCTAACCTCCGCCATATCCTCAACAGAGACGGATGCCTTTTTTTTATATACGAAATCCTCTTCGACGATCTTTTCAAAACTTTTGTCAAAATCTTTCACGATCTCCACAAAAGTGCTGAAGGCGGATTTTTGCTGAAGGATCGTATCCTCTTTTTTATAAAGTAGATTGATCTGCTGATTTTTCAACTCCTGAAACTTTTGCAAAATCTGCTGATAGTCAAACTGCCCGCTGAGATTGCTAAGATATATCTCTCCTGCCATATCTACGCCCTTTTCTCAAATAAAAGACCGGTAATCTCATCGATATATTTGGCGATTTTAAGCATAGTATCGGGTGGAAGCTGTTTTATAACTTCCTTTGTCTTTTCGTCGATTATCTTTACAACCTGGATGTTCGTCTCCTTGTCAATCTCGATTTTAAGTGAGGTATGAAGCATCTTTATCTTCTCGTTAAGCTCTTTTGCCCGCTTCTGTATTATATCATCTTTGATATTTTGCGGAATATTGTCAAAATCGCTTTTGTTACCCTCTTTTGTGGATATTTTATCGTTTTGCTGATGGATATTGGTGTTTGAACTATGTATGGTTTGCGCCGAGTGTGTCTGGTTTATAGCTTTTATATCCATTATGATCTCCTCAATCTCTTAGCTAAACCTATTAAACTTAGCTAAAAGATCGATAAGGGAAAAAAACCCTTATCGAAGAAGCTGTAAAACAAGCTGGGACTGCTGATTTGCCTGAGCAAGCATTGCGGTTCCAGACTGCATCAAGATGTTGTTTTTTGTAAAATCCGCCATCTCTTTCGCAAAGTCAACGTTTCTGATACGTCCCTCGGCGTCTCTGGTATTTACCGCCTGTGTCTCGTTGTTTGAGATGATCTTTTCAAGCTCGATCTGAGCTGAACCAAAATTGGCCGCCTCTTTGTCAACGGCTTTTATCAAAGCGTCCACCGTAGAAACAGTCTCATTAGCGGCTGTTTGACTTGTAACATCTATAGAGTAGTCCTTTCCGCCTATGTTTACATTTGATGCTGCACCTCCAGATGCACCAGCTACAGCGCTTGCCTGTGCGGATACGATATCCAGCTCCTGATCGGTTCTACCGCCGTAATGGATCTTGAATGTCTGAGTCCCACCGCCACTGAAAAGTTTTAGCCCGTTAAATTCGGTATCTTTGAAAATTTTACCAATTGCGTCTACAAGTTTGTTGATATCTTGCTGTAACATATCTCTTGAGTTGTCATCCGTTGTGTTAGATGCCTGGATAGTTTTAGCTTTTATATCGTTTAGGATATTGTAAACCTCGCTCAAACTTCCCTGCGCGATCTGTGCAATACTTACACCATCTTGTGCGTTTCTTGTTCCTTGATCTACAGACAGAGCATATGTTTTAAGCTGGTCTGCAATATATAGCCCGGCAGCATCATCGGCCGCTCTGTTTACCCTATGGCCCGTAGCCAGCCTCTCCAGGTTTTTGTTTACGTTGTATTCAGTCTTTAGCAAATTTGCGTGCGTAAAGTCGGACTGAAAGTTGTAGTTGATCTTAAGTGCCATTTCTAACCTCCTCTTTTTTTATGCTTATATTGTCGGATGGTTAGAAATTTTTTTTAGCCTCTTTTATATTTTTTTCAAGTTTTTTTGCCTCACTTATAAATCCCGCCCCCTCCAAAGCCTTGCAAAGCATCGGCAAAACCCCGCTGCTTTGGTTATATTTGACAACATTCATAAGATATTTGACAGCAGTGACATAATCTTTTTCACTAAAAGCTGATTTACCCATAATCTCGTTGGCTATTCTGCTCTTTTCGTTTTTAGCCAGGACTTTTCCGGCATATTTTTTAGCGTCGTCAAAATTCTTTTTCTCATAGTTATATAGAGCAAAATCCAAAATCATCTTCTCATCGTCAAATACCTTGATAACCTTTTTTATAAACTTCTCATACTTTTTTACATCTTTGGCTCTATATATCTGCGAGAGCAGATAAGCCAGGTTTTTGGATCTCTTTTCCCTCCAACGCCTCTCCAAAAAGACGATATCATCCTCTTGCATAGTATCTTTTATCTCATCGATTACTTTTGGAACTTTATGAAGCGTATCCAAAAAAACGGGCCTGATTTGGTGTTGGGAGGCATCGATGGCGTCTAAATAGGCGATTACCGAGCTTTTGGTATCACCTGTTTTTAGCTCTTTTTCCAGTTTGTATTTATAATAGTATAGATCCGCAAAGAGTTTTTTACCGCTCTTTTCTATCGTTTTTAAAAAATCGTATGCCTCCTCATACCTTTTGGCCTGATATAGAAGATGGATGTAATAGTATGCGCTGTAATCCAAAAAAAACGAGTCTGTTTCTTTCTTTAAATTTTCATAATAGCTTAAAAACTCCTCTTCGTAAATAAAGGCCTCATCAAGGAATCTTTTATCGAAAAAGGCCAAAACGCTGTAAGTTTGAAAAATATAGAAAAGCTTGACGAAATATTCAAAATCATCACTATTTTTATAGATTTCCAAATCTTTTTTTATAAGCTCCAGATTTCTTATAGCTTTTTTCTTTTGAATATCGGGCTTTTGATATCCGTAGTGGTTTATAAAAACGGGCAACTGCACCGTCTCTATACCCAGTTTTTCGTGAATATTTCCTCCCCACAAAATATCGGGATCGTTTTTATGTATGAACGCCTGGTGGGAGATAGCGTTTACATCCCCGTCAAGCCCGTAATTTTTCACATATATGCTGATTCCTCTCACATCGCTTCGATTTAGAGCCAAAAGATAGTTTTTAAATTTTTCAAACTCCTCATCTTCCAGCTCAAAATCGGCGTCAAAGTGCCAGATCCACTCCCCTTTGCACTTTGAACTTGCGTAGTTTCTCGCGTCAGAAAAGCCGTTCCACTCTTTGAAATATACTTTTGCCCCGAAACTTTTTGCTATCTCTACGGTTTTGTCGGTAGATCCGGTATCTACAACCACGATCTCATCGAACTTGTCTGATATGCTCTTTAAAAGCCTTGGAAGGTTCTCCTCCTCGTTTTTCACTATCACCGCAGCGCTTAGACTAACCATCCGCCCACTCCCTTATAAATCTCGCTTTCTCTTTCTCAAATCCGTTTTGGGAGGATAAAAGACGGTTTACTATCTTTTGCGACTCATCCTCTGCTCCAAGCTCTCTCATAAGATTTAGGCTTTGGGAACTTAATGGATTGAGTATCAGCGATGCCCTGGCATATCCTTGTGACTCTTTAAGACGGTTTTGCTCTTTTAAATATTGGGCCGTGGCATAACAGCCAAGCCAGCTTAGAGGCAGGGTTTTTTGTATGTTTTCAACCGTAGCCTGAGTTATACGCCCCTTTAGAACGAGCCTGGTTAATTTCTCTATTTTTCTAACCTCCCTTTTGTAAGCCTTCTCTTCCTCTGGCAACAGGGAGTATAGATATTTGAAATTTCCGGCTTTAAGTATCCACTCATAAATCTCCTCATTTTTGATACCGGTTAAAAAGCCCCCGTAATATACCGCATTAAAGTAGTCAAAAACCCTGCCTAAAGATCTTGCCGTCTCTATAAAGGGCAGGTTTTTATCTTCCATATCCAAAAAGATCTTCTCAAAACCATTTTTTATAACCCGTCTTTTTACAACGGATTCATAACTTATATCGGTCTTTGCAATGTGGATCGATCCGGATATGTTGTTTTGATGCAGTCTGTATCTGCCTACTGTTTTGGCGCACTTTTTAAACTCGGCCCTTCCTGCGGCCCTGGCCCAGAACTCATAATCCTGGGCTCTGATAAACTCCGTGTCATACCCTCCAAGCATTTTATAAAGATCTTTTCTTACCATCGTCATGGGATTTGGTATGGGAGATCCCGGCACCGACAATATCCTGAACCCAAGATATGGCCCGTTTTTATAAAAATCCAGTGGAGACATCATCCCCTTCCCTTCTCCAAATATCTCCAAATCCCCGTAAACTATATCCGGAACATAGTTCTCATCCTCCAAAAGTTTCACATAATCCAACAGCGTGTCAGACTCCAATATATCGTCATCGTCCAGCCACAAAACATACTCCCCGCCCGCCTCTTCCAAAGCCCTGTTTCTTGTATAGGGCCGGCCCATATTTCTATCGTTTTTCAAAACCCTGAGTTTTGGGTGGTTTAAGTAATCTTTCAAAGTGTTGTAAATATCTTTTTGGGAACCGTCGTCAATTACCAGCACCTCGAAATTTTTATAACACTGATTTAGCGCAGAGTCCAAAGCCTCCAGCAAAAACTCCTCTCTGTTGTATGTTGGTATGGCTATTGTGACAAAAGGTTCTCTTTTTAGATTGGCCGGATATAAAACAGACGCCCCTTTTTGAAGCGGCTCATAGCGGTGCATCAGCCCAAACTCTTTTTGCCAGGCCTTAACCGCGGCTCTCTCGTCATCTCTTGCCGCAACATCCAAAATTATGGTGAAATCTTTTGAGAGCCTGCTTTTTAATATAGGCAGAGCCGGATAACTTGATCTGTCCTGAAGGCTCATAGGAGGGCCATCAATAATCAAACAGTCTATCTTTAAATTTCTATCCAAAAACCCGCTCTCATACCACTGCCAGATCTTACCCCCGATCTCATAAACTCTGAGCGGAGCGTATCTTAGATCTACAACATCTAAAAGATTGTGGATCTTTATCTCCTCAAGGGTTTTTTTGTAATACTCGTAATCATGTTCCAATGAGATAAGTTTCGAGCCTTCCCATCTTTTTAAAAGATAGCCCACCGCGACGGTAGATACGCCGCTTCCGCACTCCAGCACGCTCACAGGGCCGTTTTTGCCCTTTTTAATAAGCTCTTTGAAAATCAGCTTTATAAAATCGGCTGAGGCCGCCCATCCGCCAAATCTGTTAAAGGGGGCCTCTATATCTAAAAGTTTAAATATCTGCAGAAGATCTTCAACCTGCTCTTTGGACTCCATAATCCAACCTTATAAATTTTTTTAATTTTATTTTAGCTAAAATTACATAAAAAAGGCTTCATCAAATGAAAGTTAGCGTCTGCATAGTAAATAAAGATCCCAATAAACCTCTTGAGAAAACCTTTGACTCTCTAAAAGATAATATGGACTACATAGACGATATCGTGATATCTACGAAAGCTCCAAAGAGCTATGGTGCCAGGTCTTTACACATAAACAGCCAAAACGAGGCCCTCCACAGAAACGCCTGTTTAAAAGCCGCGAAAAACCCCTATATACTCTGGCTAAGCAGTGACAGCGAGCTTGAGGAGGATACGCTTGAGGAGTTTTTGGATATATTGGAAGATTATCCGGATACCGATATTATCTACCCAAACGAAGTTTACATTGATAACGGGGAAGAGGAGGTAAAGAACTACACCGACTGGCACGGCGCTCAAAACTCTTTGCTCCAGTCGCTAAGCATTGAGAAGCACCTTCCAAAATGGGGCGTTTTGACAAAAAAAGAGAGCCTTGTCAAGGCCGGAGGATTTGAAGAGCTATACGGTCCCCAGACATTTTACGGCTATATTTATAAAAACCTTAAAAACATCTCCCTCAAGTTATCGGATCTTAGCTTCGTCAACAACTACGAAAACGAAAACTTCATAGACACCTCATACCACAGCAAGCTTTTAAGGGATGTTTTTGGGCTCTATCCCATCAAGGAGCTCTTTGGCAGCCTGGAGTGGGAAAACGAACCTGTTGCCACGGCCACCGCCTTGACTCTTACGGCAGACAGGCTGTTTGAGTATTTTGACTTTTTTAACGCATCCAATTTTTATAGGCAGGCACTTTTGACATTTCACAATCAGGAGTCTTTAAGAAAACTGATAGAGACATATATCCGGATGGGCCTCTTTGATGAGGCCAAAAAGATGGCACATACGCAGAGTATGGAAAAGATCGAGGAAAAGGAGATTATAGATCGGATAGAGACTACGCAAAAACTGGTGGAAAAAATCGAATCAAGCGTTAAAGAGGGGCGTTTAAGCGAGATACTTGGTGCGGCGCAGGAGATTTTTGACTACTATAACGGCGCACCTTTATACAATATTTTCGGCGTGATAGAGTATCTTTTGAAAAATTATCCCCAGGCTTACAGATATTTCTATAAAGCGGTTACGATGAATCCGGTGGATAATGATATAATAAGCAATCTTGCCGATATGGCAAAACGCCTTGACAAAGAGGAAGAGGTTCTCTCTTTGATAAACCGAATAACCAGATAGGGGCGCATTATGAATGAGAATATGGGAAAATTTGAAACCTTGAAGCTTGCTACCAAATACTGGGGCGGCGACCAGGAGACCTCAACGCTTATAATAATTCTGTTTCTGCTTGTTTTTATAACGTTGCTGATAGTAGGTTTTTTGGTGCAACGGTATATGAAGTTGAAAAATCTTAAACACTTCTTTGTAAAATATGCAAAAAATAAAGGGCTCACAGATGAAGAGATAGAGATATTATGGACCTATGCAAACAAAATGGATAGGGATCCGATGCTGGTGCTTGAGTTTAAAGCTCCATTTGAAAAGGTTGTGGACCTGTATATAAAAAGCGATCCAAACGCCGATGAGAATCTGGTTCAGGATATGAGAAAAAAACTCGATTTCGTGATCCAAAGCCCCTATATTCCAATCGTTACAACAAAAGATATAGAGATCTTCCAAAACGGACGGATGATCTTTTCCAACAACCGTGCCATAAACGTGGCCCTTTACGACAAGGATGAGCGGTATATGTATTGGCTGGTTGTTGATAACGATCTGCCTCCAAACATACAAAAAGGAGAGATTGTAAAAGTTGTCTTTGTTAGGAACGACGACGGTATCTACACTATAACTCTTCCAATAGAAGATATTATAAACGAAGGCGGCAAAACCATCATAAAACTGCCCCATACCTTCGAACTGCACCGGACTCAAAGAAGGGAGTATCCAAGAGTTAAAATCAACGAGCCCGTCAAAGTGGTGATAAATGATGAGGCAAACAAAGAGAAGGTTGTTTTACAAGGAACATTTTATGACATAAGTGCCGGAGGTGGAAAGATCTGCTTTGAAAAAGATTTCGATATTTTGAAAAAAGTCAAATACGGTGACACTTTTACTATCACCTTCAAACTCGACGGGGAGCTGTTTGAACTAAAATACAAAGTGCTTGAGAAGGACGCCAAACCCAAACAGCTATGCCTGCGAGGCATCTTTGAGGATATTGACGAAAAGACAAAAGACGAGATTATGGAGTTCGTTCAAAAAGAGCAGCTTAAACTGGCCCAGATCAAGAGAAAAGATGGATAAGAAAACCCTTCTTTCTTTACTTAACCATAAAGAGTTGGAGATAAAAGAGTTAAGCTCAAAAATCCTGGATATAAAAAATGAAAAAAAAGCGGTCCTTGATAAAATAGATATGTTAAAAGAGCATATAGTTCTTTTAGAGTGTCAAAATGCTGAATCGTTGGCTCAGATGTTGCATATAAAAGGGCTTATATTTGAAAAAATCGACTCGATAAAAGTTTTAAAGAGCCATATTTGCTCTTTGGAAGATATTTTGTCACAATATACGCAAAAACTTAAAGTAGTTTATTCGGAAAAAAAGGGGCTTGAGAAACTTTTGGAAAGAGTAAAAAGCCGGGAGAAAAAAAACAGACTATCAAAGGAGAATCAGTTAGCCGATGAGAGTTATCTTCGCAAGTTTATTAACGGTTAGCCTGCTTTATTCGCAAACAGAGATAAAAGAGCTGGAAAAAGAGATAAAAAAACTTGAAAAACTAAAAGAGGAGATCCATACAAAGCTGGAGAGAAACAGAGAGGTTTTAGCAAAGATAGAGCAGGAGAAAAAGAGCCTTGAGGAGTTAAGAAAACGGGTGGAAAAGGAGATCAAAGAGATAGAGAAAAAGAGATACAAAAAACTCGCCAAGGATTTTGAGAATATGGACCCCGAATACGCGGGTGAGAAACTCTCCAAATTCGACGACCCGAAAATCGCAGCGTATATATTATTTAATATGAACTCCAGAAAGGCCGGAGAGGCGTTGAACTATACCGATGCGAAAATGGTAAATAAAATATCTAAAATCCTGACCCAACTTAAGAATGAAAAGTAACTATCTAAGAGTTTCCCTCTTTTTTTTGGCCTACCTGCTTATATCCGCTGTGCTTTTTTTCTATTTCGATATGGATAAAAAAAACAGGATTTCCGTATATCTAAACCAGCAGATAGAGAAACTCTCCTCTGAGTTCAAAGCCACGAAAAACGCATACGAAAAACTAAGCAACTTCGTATACGACCAGCTCTCAAACGATAAAGATTTTTTAGCCGTTCTATCCTCAAATCAAAAAGATCAGATCTATAACTATCTGCTGCCGTATTATAAAATATTAAAAAGATACAATATCCACTATCTAACCATCCAAAAGCCGGACGGCACTGTGGTGATCAATATGCATAAACCCTATAAAAAAGAGAAAAAAACCAAACAAGATCTTTTCAGCACTGAAAAAAGTTCGGGTAAAATCGTGATGGAGTTTACAAAACCCATATATATAAAAGGCAAGCTCCTGGTGTTTTTTAAAACCGCCATATCTTACAATACCTTAAAAAAGGAGCTTCAAAGACTTTTTAGGGGGAAATACGAGTATATTTTAAATAACTCCCTTATAACGAAAAATGTTTTCAACTACGGCAACTACCTCTTTATCCAAAGCGACCTGCATCCAAAGTTCTACTACGAAGAGAACTCGGCGAAAGAGCGGGCTTCAAAAGAGCGTGAGCTGATCCATAAGATAAACCTATCCATAAAAGAGAAGGTAAAACAGAGACTCAGCCAGGGCAAAAATTTCGCCGTTTTGACAGAAGTGGATGGAAAATACTATATAGTAACATTTTTGGCGATAAACTCATCCGGATACAATATAGGTTATCTTATCTCTTACAAACAGGACGATATGGCCGCAGCCTTCGATATGCTCTTTTTGCAAAACATCATATTCAGCAATATTTTGATTATCATTTTGCTGGCATTTATATACTACTTTTTCCAAACCAAGTTCAAGTTTGAAGAGATGGCTGTGATAGACAAACTTACCAAACTTTATAACCGGCATAAGTTCTATGAGATCGCGGAGCAGGAGATGGTAAGATCCAAACGGCATAACAGGCCTTTCTCTTTGGTGCTCTTTGACATAGACCATTTTAAACAGATAAACGACACATACGGACACGACGTGGGGGACTACGTTTTGGCGACGATGGCGAAGATTATAAAGGATAAGATTAGAAAGTATGACTACATTTTCAGATGGGGCGGAGAGGAGTTTATCATACTCGCACCCGAGACGGAGCTGAAAAACGCTCACAAACTGGCCGAAAAGATTAGAAAGCTGGTTGAGGAACACTCTTTCGATAAGGTTGGAAAAGTGACTATAAGCCTGGGCGCCGCCCAGTTTTATCCGGATAGCGACAAAGATATAGACCAGGTTATCAAAAGGGCCGATACGGCTCTTTATCAGTCAAAAAGAGAGGGCAGAAACAGGACCACTATCCTTTTTTAGCCAAAAAAACGGCGAAATTGGCCCATTTAAACAGTATCTCCACATACTCAAATCCGGCCTCTTTCACCATCTCCTCATTCTCCTTTAGGCTGTAAGGAATTAAAACGTTTTCCAACGCCTCCCTTTTTTGCGATATCTCAAAATCTGTATACCCCCTGGCTTTTTTGTAGTCGTAATAGATATCTATCAGCTGTTTGCCAAGCTTTTTATCCTCGCTGATGACCTTTTCGCTAAATATAAAAAGACCGCCGCTTTTTAGCTTGCTGTATATTTTTTTTACGAATTTGTCACGCTTGATGGGCCTTATAAACTGCAAAGTGTAGTTCGCCAAAAATATATCGGCCATCTCATACTCATAGTCCAAAATATCCGCTTCGACAAACTCTATATCTGCCCCATAGGCCCTGGCCTTTTTTCTGGCCCTCTCCACCATCGCTTTGGAGTTGTCGATACCAACGAGATTGAGCTTTTTTGAGCCGTCGCTTATATTTATAAGCGTAGAGCCTGTGGAGCTGCCAAGGTCATAGACCAGTGAGCCCTCTTTGGTGTTTTTAAGCACGATTTTTTTTATAAGTTCCTGGGCCTCTGCGTAAAAAGGGACCGAGCGGCTTATCATATCGTCAAAGACGGCCGCCACATCCTCGTCAAACTCGAACTGTTTTTCTATCGGTTTTTGAAAGATTCTGTCTTCCATTTCGTCCCGCTTTTTGGTTTAAGCCTGTTTTCTATTTTTATTTTTATCTCATCGAACCCGCCGCTTGCAAAACAGCTATCTATGGTGCAGGCTTCAAAACTTTTCACCTCTTCCGCCTTTGGTAAAATATAGGGATAGTTGATGAAAGCTATCTTTTTTAGATATTTTAAAAGAGTCTCTTTTTTGGCTTTTATAATCACGTCTTTATACTGGTATCTAAACACAAGCCTGGTAAAGGTTGGAAAAGAGGCGGGGTTGTGAAATATCAGAGCCGACTTTTTGTCTATCTCCTTTTTTACCTCTGAATAGAGTTTCAAATCATACCCAAGCTCTGCCAGACTCATAAGTGAGTGCAGCAAAACAGAATATCCGGATGAGAAGTAACTGTCATCTATCCTTACAGGCAGCTTTTTATCTTTTTTCGTATATAGCCACCCTTTTTTTGTCTTAAACCTCTTTTTGGCCTTATCGTAAATATGCTCGGCCTTTTTTAGATACTTCTTATCCAGCGTAACCTCATATGCCGTTATTAGAGCGCTTAACAAATAGGCGTAATCGTCCAAAAAGGCCTCTTTCTTTGGAGCGTTGTCAAGATATTTTTGATGGTAGAGCTTCGATTTGCCGCTCATCGAGGACAAAAGGGCCTCAAGAGAGTCCAAAGCCTCTTTTTTGTATCTCTCCTCTATCACGAAAGCTCTGAGTTTCGCCTCGATATACATGGCGTTCCACGCGGTAATGATTTTTTTGTCTATAAATGGGTAAACCCTTTTTTGCCTCATCTTTTTCAACAGCTCTATGGTCTTTGCGTCCACAGGGCCTTTTATATGTGGATTCGAAGCATCTCCATCGAAATTTCCATCCGGGGTTATACCAAGATTTTCAAGTTTTTTGGCCGCCTCTTTTACACCGCCTCTTTTTAAAAACTCAAGGCTCTTTTTATACTCATACACAAAGTATTTCCCCTCCTCACCTTCGCTGTCGGCGTTACTGGCGCTAAAAAAGAGCCCTCCATGGCCAAAACGGCTGTCGATATTTTCAATCGTTTTTACGACCACCTCTTTGAAAAGGGGATTTTTAGTGATTGTATAAGCCCTGGTGTATACCCTGACAAGCTCCGCATTGGTATAGAGCATCTTTTCAAAATGGGGAATCATCCACTTCCTGTCGGTGGTATATCTGAAAAATCCCCCCTCTATCTGGTCGAATATCCCCCCTTTTGCCATCATCTTTAGTGTCTTTACGGCCATATCCAGAGCCTCTTTGCTGCCGCTTAGCTGATAGATATCCAAAAGCAGCTCCAGTTTGGAAGGCTGCGGAAATTTGATACGCTTTGAAAAACCGCCGTAACTTTCGTCATACTCCTTCTTTATCTGCTCCAATGTCTTATAAAGCAGAGTTGAGTCCAGCTGAACCGGCACATACTCCTGGTTAAGCACCTTCTCGGTCAGCTTCACTACCGATTCAGCCCTTTTTTCGATGTAATCTCTCTCACTTTTGTAAGCTTTCGCCAAAATGGGCAGCACCGTTTTCAAACCCTTTACACCGTATCCATCTTCGGGAGGCAGGTAGGTGGCCGAAAAAAACGGTTTTAAATCCTCCGTCAAAATTATCGTCAAAGGCCATCCACCGGCCCTGTTATGCATAACCTGATAGATAGTCTGATAATACCTGTCAATATCGGGTCTCTCTTCCTTGTCAACCTTTACGGGAATGAAGTTCTCGTTTATCAGTTTCGCAATCTCCTCGTTCTCAAAAGACTCCCTCTCCATCACGTGGCACCAGTGACAGGTGCTGTATCCGATGGATAGAAATATCGGCTTGTGCTCCTCTTTGGCCTTTTTGAAAGCCTTTTCGCCCCAGGGCAGCCAGTTTACAGGATTGTGGGCGTGCTGGCGCAGATATGGGGACTCCTCGTATATCAGCTCGTTGGTATACTCAGCCGCACTTGCAAAGATAGCTAAAATTATCGCTATTAAAATTTTCATCGAACTCCTTTTTCGCTCTTTCTATATCTTTTTCTATCTGCCTCTTCAGCTCTTTCAAAGATGAGAACTTCCTGTTTGGACGCAGATATTTTATAAAACAGATTTCTACCTTGTATGGACTTTCAAACTCCTCCAAAAAGTGGGTCTCTATGGCAAAAGAGCCATCGACGCTCTCTCTTTTGCCTATGAAAGTAACGGACTTTTTACCGTTGGCGAGAGTCAGGTAGACCCCCTCTTTTGGCAGAAGAAATTTTTCAACCTCTACATTCACCGTAGGCACCAGCTCCTTTGAGCCAAGCCCCTGGCCTTTGATTTTTTTTCCTTCTATCTGATAACATCTGCCAAGAAGCCGGTTGGCTTTTTCTATATCACCACTTTTTAAAAAATTTTTTATAAATCTTGAATGTATGGAGATGCCATCTTGCTTTATCTCCTCCACCACCTCAACCACACCGTCGAAATACTTTTTCAAATCCTCTATAGTATACCTTCTGTCCTTTCCAAAGGCAAAGTCATAACCAACCACAATTTTTTTCAGATTTGGAAAGTCCTGCTTCAACCGCTCCACGAACCCTTTGGCGTCCAGCTCTTTTATAGTTGGCAGCGGATAAAAAAAGCAGGGCTTTTGTATAAAGCGGCATCTAAACTCACCAGGTGTCAGCACAGCCCCTTTTTCTATCACCAACACCCCGTCAGCCCTTTTTATAAGCTCCTGATGGGCTTTGTGGACCCCGTCAAAGGAGCCCAGGGCCAGGGAGGTGATACTATTTTTCAAAAAAGTAGACCCACTCAATATTTCCCTCTTTTCCGCTAAGTTTTGAAGGCTCTTTTTTTATAAGCCTCCATCCAAGCTCCTCTGCCTTCTTTTCAAATCTCGCCATAGCCTCCTTTATAGCCTCTTCATCCCTGACTACCCCTCTTTTGTCCCGTTTGGCCTCTCTTCCAACCTCGAACTGGGGTTTGAAAAGTAAAATAATTTTTTTACCCGATAACCTGTCGATATCTTTGAGAATTTTCAACAGACTTATAAAACTGACGTCACTTACCACAAGACCAAATTTTCTATCCGGATAGAAATCTCTTATATCGGTATTCTCTATACTAAAGACCTTTGGATTGGATTTTAGGGTATGGTGAAGCTGGCTTGAGCCCACATCCACGGCCGTAACCTCTTTTGCCCCCTCTTCCAAAAGCACCTGGGTAAACCCCCCTGTGCTGGCTCCTATATCCAAAGCCTCGATACCTTTTATGAAGGAAGCGTCTATACCGCTTAAAAAACCTTTCAGCTTTTTTGCGCCCCGGCTTACATACCCATCATCTGCCACCTCAACATCGCCATCTTCTATCTCGGTGGAGGGTTTTGTCAAGGTCCTGCCGTCCACTTTTACAAGGCCCATCTTTATAAGCTCCGCCGCTTTGGTGCGGCTGCTTACATACCCTTTTTCCACCAGATACCTGTCAAGCCTCAATGCCAGCCTCTTTCAACATCTGCCAAAGTCTCTCCTCACTCAACACCTCGACGCCCAGTTTTTTGGCCTTCTCATATTTGCTGCCTGGATGCTCCCCAAAAAATAGATAATCGGTCTTTTTTGAGACGCTGTTACTTACATTAGCGCCCGCCTTTTCCAAAAGCTCTTTTATCTTGGAGCGTGGCAGCTTCATCTCACCAGTCAAAACGACGGTTTTACCGGTAAGCGGAGTTTGAACCTCCTCTTTTTTGGGCTCTACCGGTTTTAAAATCTTTATAAGCTCTTCTATTTTATCCCGGTTGACCTCGATAAACTCCTTTATCGATTTCACCATCTCAGGCCCAAAACCCTCTATCTTGTAAAACTCCTCCACGGGAACCTTATACCAGTATATACCGAAAGTCTCACAAATCTTTTTGCTGGCTACCTCGCCTATATGCTCTATCCCAAGTGCGTTTACGAACCTCCAGCAATCCACCCCTTTTAGCCTCTTTATGGCCTCGATGAGGTTTTCGGCCTTTTTGCTGGCAAATCCCGGCAGTTTCAAAAGGTCCTCTTTTTTCAACTTAAACAGGTCCACCACATCCTTTACCAGACCCTTTTCATACAGCAGCCGCACGGTTGCCTCGCCAAGCCCGGGAATATCCAGGCACTGTTTCGAGGCGAAATATATGATGGAGTTTACCACCCTGGCCGGGCAGCTAAGGTTTTGGCACTTTATCAAAATCCCCTCGTCCAAAACCGGCTGGCCGCAAACGGGGCAGACCTTGGGCCGCTCCACCTTCTTCTCCTTGCCGGTTCTAAACTCGGTCAAAACCTTGGTTATCTCAGGTATAACGTCCCCACTTCTGATAACGATAACCATATCGCCTATTCTTATATCTTTTCTCTCAATCTCCGCATAGTTGTGAAGCGTCGCCCGCTCGACGATAACCCCCCCAATCTCCACGGGCTCGAGTATGGCAACCGGCGTTATGACGCCGGTTCTTCCAACCTGTGGCACGATGTCTCGAACCCTCGTCATCTTCTCAACCGCTGGAAATTTATAGGCTACCATCCACCTTGGGTATTTGACCGTATAGCCAAGTATATCGTGCAAGGCTATCTCATCCACTTTTATCACCATTCCATCGAGCATCACGGGCAGTCTGTCCCGCTCTTGCCTGAACTCCTCATAAATTTTTTGTATCTCCTCCTCGCTTTTACAAACCGCCCGTTTAAATGGCTTTAAAAAACCCAAAGAGTAGACAAAATCCATCAATTCATGCAGGTATTTGTAGTTTAGGGTGTTATACCCCACGCCCCAGGGGTAGAAATAGAGCTTTCTTTGAGCCGTGATTTTTGGATCAAGCTGCCTTAGACTTCCGGCTGCCGCGTTTCTTGGGTTGGCAAATGGAGGCAGACCCTTTTTTATACGCTCCTCGTTGAGCTTTTTAAAATCGTCTATCCTGATTACCACCTCACCCCTAATCTCTATCAATCCCTTGTAATCAATGCCTAAAGGAATGGAGGGGATGGTCTTGGCGTTTTGCGTCACATCCTCCCCAACCTCTCCGTCACCCCTTGTGGCGGCACTTTTTAAAATTCCGTTCTCATATATCAAATTCAGGCTCACGCCATCGAATTTTGGCTCCACATAGAACTGGATATCCCGTCTTCCTACCCTTCTGTAAACCCTCTCAAGCCACTCTTTAAGCTCTTCTTCGTTAAATACGTCCTCCATCGACCACATCTTTGTAAGATGGCGTATCTTTTTGAACTCCTTTGCGGGCTCGGCACCTATACGCTGGGTAGGCGATGTTGGCTCAATATGTTCCGGATGGGCCTTCTCATACTCCTCCACCTCACGATAAAGCTTGTCGTAAACCTCGTCTGGAACCTCCGGATTATCCAAAACATAGTAGGCGTGGGCCCATCTTTTGAGTTTTTCCACCGCCTCTTTGTATTCTTCATAGTTTTTAATCATACTACATCCTTTAAATAGAGCCGACCCTGCAAAGAAGGCCGGTGAGATAGAGGGAGTTGGGTATGTTTAGGATATATGGATGGTCTATGTCCTGATAGAGATGCTCCACCACCTCCACCACCTTCTTGTTGTCTTTCGCCGCCTTTAACAAAATCTCTTTCAAATCCTCCATACCGATATGGTGCGAACAGGAAAAGAGTGCAAGGTAGCCACCCTCTTCCACCACCTTCATCCCGTTTACAGTAATGTCTTTGAACCCTTTTAGTGCCTGGGCTTTTTTGGCCCGGCTCTTTACGAAAGAGGGGGGATCCAAAACCACCATATCGAAACGCTCCTTTCTGATTTGGCGCAGATAGTCAAACACGTTAGCTACCACAAACTCTCCCTCGACGCCGTTTAACTCGAAATTTCTTCTGGCCTGTTCGATGGCCTGTGGACTTATATCTACCTCCACGGCGTATGCGCCTTTGAGTTTTGCCGCATAGAGCCCAAACCCGCCTGTGTTGCTGAAGCAGTCCAGCACTCTGTCTTTTTGTTTTACATAATCGCTCAAAATCTTTCTGTTTTTTCTCTGGTCCAGAAAAAACCCGGTCTTTTGGGAATTTAGCAAATCCACCTCGAATTTTACGCCGTTTTCCTCAATCACCGTCTTATCAACCTGCCCGATGATATTTTTAAAGTAGTCAAAAC
>Ga0256835_1001125_pt1 | contig 16765 bp, 14 predicted proteins | sample PIR30metaG_FD_185972 | JGI IMG/M metagenome (GOLD analysis project Ga0256835, IMG submission 185972) | Hydrothermal vent microbial communities from East Pacific Rise, Pacific Ocean - PIR-30 | ecosystem: Environmental > Aquatic > Marine > Hydrothermal vents | place: Pacific Ocean: East Pacific...
ATGGTGGCCCCGTGGCGGTAGAGGAAGCCGGAAACGGCGGCGACGATGCCGGGGCGGTCGGAGGAGGAGACCAAGAGGCGGGCGATCCGCGCGGCCATGCCCCCATGCTGGTGAAAACCCGGCCCCGCCGCAAGCGCGCGGCGGGACCCCCTTCCCCGCACCCCGCGCGTACCATGAGGGCATGGCAAGGACGATTGACTTGAACGCCGACGCCGGAGAATCCTTCGGACGCTGGAAGCTCGGGCACGACGAGGAGCTCTTTCCCCTGCTCTCCTCGGTCAACCTGGCCACCGGCTTCCACGCCGGCGACCCCCGGGTGATGCTCCGTTCGGTGAGGCTTGCGAAACAGCACGGGGTAGCGGTGGGCGCCCATCCCGGATTCCCGGACCTGGTGGGCTTTGGCCGGCGGGACCTCGCCATTTCCCCGGAGGAGGCCTACACCGACGTGCTCTACCAGATTGGGGCGCTCTCGGCGTTTTTGAAACTTGAGGGCCTTCCCCTCCACCACGTCAAGCCCCACGGCGCCCTCTACCTCCGAATGCTCCGCGACAAAGCGCTGGCCCGGGCGGTGGCCCAGGCGGTCAAGGACTACGACCCCGAGGTTCCGCTGGTGCTCCTCGGCGGCACCCTGATGGAGGAAGCAGCCCAGGAGGTGGGCGTCCGCTACGTGCGCGAGGCCTTCCCCGACCGCGCTTATCTCTCGGACGGCCGGCTCGCCCCCCGGAGCATGGAAGGGGCGCTCATCCGGGATCCGGCGAAGGCGGCCGAGCGGGCGGTCCAGATGGTCACGGAGGGCGAGATCGAGGCCCTGGACGGCGGCCGGGTCAAGGTCGAGGCCGAAACCCTCTGCGTCCACGGCGACAACCCCGAGGCAGTGGCAATCGCCCGGGCGGTGCGGGAGGCGCTCGAAGGAAGCGGGGTCCAGATCAAAGCCTTCTAAAGAGATAGAGCACACCCGCCAGAACGAGCCACAAAAGCGCCGGCAACGCCGCCCGGCGCAGGCTCCAGCGAAAGGCCACCGCGAAGGTCACCGAGCTGGCAAAGAGAATGGCGGCGGCGTTGACCAAGAGCAAGAGCAAGGATCCGAGCGCCATCATCCCCTGGCCCCAGGCGAGGAGCATCCCCGCGTTCACCGCCGGGGGCAGGAGGGCGATCGCCACCATCACCCCGACGAGCGCCTCGGAGGAGGCGGCGACGTAGGCCAGCGCCGCCATCGTCCCGGCGGAGAGGGCGAGCACCAGGTCGGCCGGGTTCGGCGCCGAGCGCAGGCGCATCGCCTCGGTGAGCTCGCCGGACCACACCAGCGCGAGCAGCGCTCCGGTCAAGAAGGCAAGCAAGAAGCCGATCCCGGCGGCGGCGAGGGCCTGGCGGAAGAGGCGGACGTGGCGCTCGAGGCCGGCCAGCGCCAGCGCCACGATCGGCGCCATCAGCGGGGCGGTGATCATGCTCGCGATCAGCAAGACGGGGTCGTCGCGGTAAAGACCGAAAAAGGCCACCAGCGCGCTCAGGGCGGTGAGCAGAAGGAAGACCGGGCCGGCGTGGGCGGCGCGGGAGAGCCGGGCCTCGAGCTCTTCCAGCGGGGCCTTCTCGGTATGCGTTTCCAGCTCCGGGTAGACCCACTCGACCTCGCTGGCCAGCGCCAGGTCGTCCTCCCCCAGGGCGAGCTTGAGCCTCGCCAGCACCCGGTCGAGCTTCGCCTCCTCGACCACCGCCTCGACCACCCGGCCGCCGCCGGCGCCCTCGAGCACCCGGGGCAGGATCCCCTCCTCCTCGAAGGCGGCGAGCACCGAGGGGAGGCGCTCTTTCGCGGTGTGGACCCGGATCCAGCGCGCCACTACTCCCCCAGGACGAAGCGGCAGGCGGGGGCGCCGTCGGGGATGCGCTCGGCGAGCCGCACCGGCATTCCCAGCGCCCGGGCGTAGGCCTCGGCCTCGGCGCGGCAGAGCTCGGGGTGGTCCTTGGCCAGGGCCACCCGGGGGCAGCGCCCCTGCTCCAGGACCCGGCCCGCAAGGCGCGGCCGGTAGCCGCGCCGGGAAAGCCAGGTCAAAAGCGCCTCCGGGCTCTGCACCCCCCGGATCCGCTCCTCCTGCACCGCCACCAGAAGGTCAAACGCCGCCTCTTCGCCGATCTGGCTTTGCAGCCGGGTCAAGAGCCCGGAGCAAAACTCCAGGCAGAGCGCGCGGTCCTCGATCGCCCGCCAGTAGCGCTTGGGCCGGCCCCGGCCGCCGTTTTTGCGGACCTCATAGTGGGCCAGGCCCCGGGCGTAGAGCTCGCGCAGGTGCCGCTCGACGGCCACCCGGGAAAGCCCCAGCCGCCGGGCCAGGGCGTCGGCGGGGTGGGGGCCTTCGCGCAGGGCCTCGAGGATCCGCTCCTTGGTCTTCGAAGACGCCATCGAAACCGCCCTCAGCTTAGAGCAAAACCGGCTTGCAAAGAGGGAAGCCGGCCGGGGAAAATGGCCCCACGGCCCGGGAGGAGTAGGCCGCTTCGCCCGACAGAGCGGGGACGCCAGGGCTGAGAGCGTCCCTCGGGAACGAGCGCCGAAGGTCGCCCGGGCGGCACGCGGGAGGAACGGGGATCGCCCTAGTAGAGCCCGCCGGGTGCGCCCGTGATAGCGCGAAAGAGGGCGGGGCTGCGCCGGAGGTGGGAGGTAGGAGGTAGGAAGTAGGGTTTTTCCCACATCCCACCCCCCACCCCCTACTCCCTGCGCAGCACCGAAGCGCGGTGGTACCGCGGGGCATTCCGCCTCGTCCGCGCGACGCGTGGAGGAGGTCTTTGATGTTGGAGAAAGCCTACGATCCGAGCAAGGTCGAGCCCAAGTGGGCGGAGCACTGGGAGCGTCACCCCTTCCAGGCGGACGCCGAGGCGGTACTGAAGGGCGAGAAAAAGCCCTTCGTCATCGTCATGCCGCCGCCCAACGTCACCGGCGTGTTGCACATGGGCCACGCCCTGGACAACGCCATCCAGGACGCGATCATCCGCTACAAGCGGATGCAAGGTTACGAGGCCCTCTGGGTGCCGGGCACCGACCACGCCGGCATCGCCACCCAGGTGGTGGTCGAGCGCCTCCTCCTGAAGGAGGGCAAGAACCGCCACGACCTGGGGCGGGAGAAGTTTTTGGAGCGGGTCTGGGCCTGGCGCGAGGAGTCCGGCGGCCAGATCATCCGGCAGCTCAAGCGCCTCGGCGCCAGCGCCGACTGGACCCGCGAGGCCTTCACCATGGACGAGGTCCGGAGCCGGGCGGTCCGCTACGCCTTCGTCAAGTACTTCCACGAGGGCCTGGCTTACCGCGGGGAAAGACTTTTGAACTGGTGCCCCCGCTGCGAGACCACCCTCTCGGACCTCGAGGTCAACTACGAGCCCACCCCGGGCACCCTCTACACCCTCGCCTACCCGCTCGAGGACGGCGGCCACATCGAGATCGCCACCGTCCGCCCGGAGACGATCTTCGCCGACGTGGCCATCGCCGTTCACCCCGAGGACGAGCGCTATAAACACCTCGTCGGCAAGAAGGCCCGCATTCCGCTCACCGAGATCTGGATCCCGATCATCGCCGACGAGGCGGTGGAGCGCGAGTTCGGGACCGGCGCCCTCAAGATCACCCCGGCCCACGACCCCACCGACTGGGAGATCGGGGCCCGCCACGGCCTGCCCGCGCCCAGCGTGATCGACCTCGAGGGCAAGCTCACCGGCGAGCGGGTGCCCGAGGCCTTCCGCGGCCTGGACCGCTTCGAGGCCCGGAAAAAAGTCGTCGAGGCCTTAAAGGAAGCCGGCCACCTGGTCAAGGAGGAGCCCTACGAGATCCACCAGCCCACCTGCGACCGCTGCGGCACCCCCATCGAGTACGCCCTCTTCCCCCAGTGGTGGCTCAAGATGCGGCCGCTGGCCGACGAGGTGAGCGAGCGGCTCTTAAAGGACGAGATCAAGTTCCACCCCGAGCGCTGGAAGCGGGTCAACCTCGACTGGTTCGCCGGGATCAAGGACTGGAACATCTCAAGGCAGCTTTGGTGGGGCCACCAGATCCCGGCCTGGTACTGCCCCGAGGGCCACGTCACCGTCCCCGAGCCCGAGCGCTTCCTGGAAGACCCCAAGGAGTGCGCGGTCTGCGGCTCGAAGGACCTAAAGCGCGACCCCGACGTCTTCGACACCTGGTTCTCCTCCGCCCTTTGGCCGCTATCGGTCTTCGGCTGGCCGGAAGAGACCGAGGACATGAAGGCCTTCTACCCCACCCAGGCCCTGGTCACCGGCTACGACATCCTCTTCCTCTGGGTGAGCCGGATGGAGGTCTCGGGAGTCCACTTCACCGGCAAGGTCCCCTTCGAGCACGTGATCTTGCACGGCCTGGTGCTCGACAAGAAGGGCCAGAAGATGTCGAAGTCGAAGGGGAACGTGGTGGATCCCCTGGTAATGGTGGAAAAGTACGGCGCCGACGCGCTTCGCTTTGGCCTGGTGCACCTCGCCACCGGCGGTCAGGACATCCGCTTCGACGAGCGCTGGCTGGAGATGGGGCGGAACTTCGCCAATAAGCTTTGGAACGCGACCCGGTTCTTGCTCCTTTCCCGCGAGAACTTCCAGGAGAAGGAAAACGCCCCCACCCTCGCCGACCGCTGGATGCGCCACGTCCTCGCCGAGAAGATCCCCGAGATCACGAAGCTGATGGACCGCTTCGACCTGGCGCTGGCCGCCCGCGAGGTCTACCAGCTGGCCTGGGCCGAGTTCGCCGACTGGTACGTCGAGGCGGCAAAGCCCGCCCTCCGCGCCGGAAACCGGGCGACGCTCGAAGGGCTCACCGAGGCCCTTTCCGCCCTTTTAAAGATGCTCCACCCCTTCATGCCCTTCGTCACCAGCGAGCTCTATCAGCACCTAAAGGGCGCGGACGTCGAGCTCGCGAAGGAGCCCTGGCCCACCTCTCCAGAGCCCGACCCTGAAGCCTTTCGCCGTTTTGAAGCCCTCAAAGCCGCGGTGCGGGCAGCCCGGAGCTTAAAGAGCGAGCTCGGGCTCGACCCCGCCCAGGAGGTCGAGGTCTTCCTGGAGGGCCCCCTTGCCGAGGCGATCCTGGAAGAGGCCGAGGTCTTCCGCTTTTTGGCCCGGGCCAAGCCCGCCCTCGGGGCCCCCGAGCGGGCGCTCGCCGAGGTCACCCCGGAGGTCAACGTCTACCTGGTGCCCGAGGGGCTCGTCGACCTCGCCGCCTGGAAGGGCCGGCAGGAAAAGCGGCTCGCCGAGCTCAAGAAGAAGGCCGCCTCGGCCCGGAAGAAGCTCGAAAACAAGGGCTTCGTCGAGCGGGCGCCGGAAGAGGTGGTCGAGTTCGAACGCCGGCGCCTGGCCGAAGCCGAGGCCCAGATCCAGCGGATCGAGGAGAACCTGCGGCGGGTCCGCTAACCGGGCGAAACGCCCGACGGCGCCGGCAAAAACGCCGGCGCCGGGACCCCCTTCACTACATGTGCTACAATCGCCCCGTAAAAACGCAAAGGGGGTAACGATGAAACGTTTGATGAAGACCGGCCTCGCAGTACTTCTCGCCCTGGGCCTCTCGGCCTTCGCCAAGGACGGGAAGATCGTCATCGGCTACTCGATCAGCACGCTCAACAACGCCTTCTTCGTGGGCATGACCAAGGGCGTCGAGAACGGGGCCAAGAAGTTCGGCGTCGAGCTGATCACGGTCAACGCCAACGGCGACGCCGGCAAGCAGGCCGCCGACGTCGAGGACCTGATCACCAAGGGGGTCGACGCCATCATCATCAACCCGCGCGACGCCGAGGCCATCGCCCCGGCGGTGAAGAAGGCGCTGGACGCGGGCATCCCGGTCTTCGCCCTGGACCGCGGGGTGACCGGCGTCGAGGTGACCTCCTTCCTGGAGACCGACAACGTGGCCATGGGCCGCCTGGCCGCCGACCTGATCGCCGAGGCGATGACCAAGAAGTACGGCGAGCCCAAGGGCAAGGTTATCGAGCTGGTGGGCCTGGTGGGCACCACCGCCGCCCGGGACCGGGGCAAGGGCTTCCACGAGCAGCTCAAGAAGTACCCCGGCCTCGAGCTGGTGGCCTCTCAGCCGGCCGACTTCGATCAGGAGAAGGCCTTCAACGTCACCACCAACCTGGTGCTGGCCCACCCCGACGTCGACGCGATTTACGGCCACAACGACGACAACGCGGTGGGGGCGATCCGGGCGCTTCGGGCCATGGGCAAGCTCAAGAAGGTCGGCGAGCCGGGGCACATCTACGTCATCGGCATCGACGGCATCAAGCAGGCCCTGGACCTGATCCGGCAGGGCTACATGGACTGCACCATCTCCCAGGAGCCGGTGATGATGGGGGAAAAGGCGGTCGAGTTCGCGGTCAAGTACCTCCGCGGCGAGCCCGTGCCCAAGCACTACTACACCCCCTTCACCCCGGTGACCAAGGAGAACGTGGACAAGCGTAAGAACTGGGCCGAGCAATAACCCAAGAGGAGGGTCCGGCTTCCCCGACGCCATGCCCGCACCGCTACTGGAAACCCAGGACCTGACCAAGACCTTCCCCGGCGTGGTCGCGCTGAACAAGGTTTCGCTGCGCCTCCACGCCGGGGAGGTGCTTGGTCTCGTCGGCGAGAACGGGGCGGGAAAGTCCACCCTGATCAAGATCCTCGGCGGGGTCTACCCCCCGAGCTCGGGGCGGGTCCTGCTCTCGGGCCGGGAGATCCGCTTCCAGGGCCCCAAGGACGCGCTCGACGCCGGCATCGCGGTGGTCTACCAGGAGCTCAGCCTGATCCCCCACCTGAGCGTGGCCGAGAACGTCTTCATCAACCGGCTCCCCCGCCGCGGGGTGCTGGTGGACTGGCGGCGGCTCGAGCGCATGGCCCGGGAGGTACTCGCCGAGGTGGGGCTTTCCGACCTCGACCCCCGCACCCCCCTGGCCGAGCTCCCGATCGGGGTACAGCAGTCGGTGGAGATCGCCCGGGCCCTCTCCTACCGCGCCCGGGTCCTGCTGCTCGACGAACCCACCTCCTCGCTCACCGAGCCCGAGGTGGAAAACCTCTTTCAGATCCTCTCCCGGCTGAAGGCGCAGGGGATCGGCATCCTCTACGTCTCCCACCACCTGGAGGAGATCTTCGAGATCACCGACCGGCTGCACATCCTGCGGGACGGCCGGACGGTGGCGGTCCTGGAGACCGCCAGCACCCACGAGGACGAGGTCATCGCCCGCATGGTGGGGCGTGACCTGGGTCAGGTCCTGCCCGAGCAAAGGGGCCAGCCCGGCGAGGTGGTGCTGGAGACCCGGGGACTCGGCGACCGCTTCTTGAAGGAGGTCTCGGTCCGCTTCCGGCGGGGCGAGGTGGTGGGCATCTACGGCCTTCTGGGCTCGGGACGCACCGAGCTCTTGAAGGCGCTGGTGGGAGCGCGCCGCCCCCTGGCCGGGGAGGTCCGGCTCTTCGGCCGTCCGGTGCGGTTTTCCCACCCCCACGACGCCGCCCGGCAGGGGGTGGTCTACTCCTCCGAGGACCGCAAGGGGGAGAACCTCTTCTTCGGCTTCCCGGTCTGGAAAAACGCCACCTACCAGGCGATCCAGATCGGCCGCTTCGTCCGCCTCGGCGTTCCCCAGGCGCGGGCGGAGCGGAGGGCGGTGGCCGAGCTCGCCGAACGCCTGAACCTCAAAGCCCCCTCCCTCGACGCCGACGTCTACCACCTCTCCGGCGGCAACCAGCAGAAGGTCTGCCTGGCCAAGGCGCTGCTCAGCGAGCCCGAGGTCTTCCTGCTCGACGAGCCCACCCGCGGCATCGACGTCGGCGCCAAGCTCGAGGTCTACCAGCTCATGGCCGAGCTCGCCCGGGCGGGCAAGGCGGTGGTCTTCGTCAGCTCCGAGCTGCCCGAGCTGATCGCCAACTCCGACCGGGTCTACACCATGGCCCGCGGCCGGGTCACCGCCGAGCTCACCGGGGACGCGATCACCGAGGAGAACGTGCTGAAACACTGCCTCGAGGTGGAAACCGCATGAACAGGCTCAGGTCCCTACTCCAAAGCAGCGAGTTCGTGGTCTTTCTAGGCCTGCTCGCGGTGGCCGGCTTCTTCGCGTTGAACTCGCCGGTCTTCCTTACCCGCTTCAACCTGCTCAACATCCTCTTGCAGTCCTCGATCCAGGGCATCGTGGCCATCGGCATGACCTTCGTCATCCTGACCGCCGGCATCGACCTCTCGGTGGGCTCGGTGGTGGCCCTCTCCGGGGTGATCATGGCGCTCTTGCTCCACGCCGGCGTCCCGGTCTGGGCGGTCCTGCTCCTGAACTTCGCCTTCGGGGTGCTGGTGGGGGTCTTCCACGCCTTCTCGATCACCCGGATCGGCATGGCCCCCTTCATCGTCACCCTGGCCACGATGGCGATGGCCCGCGGCCTGACCATGGTGCTCTCGGACGGCAAGACGATCTTCGACTTCCCCCCCGAGTTCGAGTTCTTCGGCGCCGGCCAGATCGGGCCGATCGCGGTGGCGGTGATCATCTTCCTGCTCTACGCCCTGCTGGCCGAGCTCCTGCTCCGGGGCACGGTGCTGGGCCGGAACATCTACGCGGTGGGCTCGAATCCGCGGGCGGCGGCGCTCTCCGGCATCCGCACCGAGCGGGTGCTCTACTTCGTCTACATCGTCTCCGGCTTCTCCTGCGCCCTGGCCGGGCTGGTGCTCACCGGCCGGCTGGGAGCGGCGATGCCCACCGCCGCCATGGGCTACGAGCTCGATGCCATCGCCGCCGTGATCATCGGCGGGGCCTCGCTGATGGGCGGCAAGGGCACGATCCTGGGCACGGTGATCGGGGTGCTCCTGATCGGCGTGATCAACAACGGCATGAACCTGATGAACGTGCCCCCCTTCTGGCAGAGCTTCTTGAAGGGGGCGGTGATCTACCTGGCGGTGATGATCGACAGCCTGAAAAACCGCCAGCGGGAAGGGTAGGCGAAGATGCTCAAGGGCGTACCCAAGGAGCTGCCGCCGGAGCTGCTCGAGCTCCTGGCGGAGATGGGGCACGGCGACGAGATCGTGGTGGTGGACGCCAACTACCCCGCCTACAGCGCCGGGCCGCCGGTGGTGGCGGTCCCCGGGGTGGACGCCCCCACCATGGTGGCGGCGATCCTCGAGCTAATGCCGCTCGACACCTTCGTGGAGGAAAACGTCTTTCTGATGGACTCGGGCAGCGAGGAAAAGCCCGCGATCTGGCAGGACTTCCAGCGGGTGCTGGAGGAAAGCGGCGAAGAGGCGCGCACCGCCGCCATCGACCGCTTCGACTTCTACGACCGGGCCCAGGAGGCCTACGCGGTGGTGGCCACCGGCGAGGGCCGGCCCTACGGCTGCGTGATCCTGAAAAAGGGCGTGATCTTCTTCTAGTAGAGCCCGCCCCAGCGGGGGTGCGCGTCCACCGAGGCCAGCTCGACCACGCCCTCGATCCCGCCCAGGTGGAGGGTGACGAAGTCGAAACGCTCCACCGGGGGGCGTTCCCGGCCGAAGTCCTCGATGGCGTAGAGCTCGGAGTCGAAGAGGGTCACGAAGGGCTTGGACTTGGAGAAGAAGGCGGGCAGGTCAAAGGTCTTGAGCATCTCGATCTCGCCCACCAGCACGTGGTCGGGAAAGAAGACCGCCGCCCGTCGCTGGGTCAGCACCTTGGGGCTCGCCTGAATGCGGCTGGGGACCCCGCCGGCGACCCAGAGCAGCTTGGCCTTGGCGACCCCCAAAAACCCCGCCCGCAGCAGGGGTTCCCCCTCCGTCACCCGGTAGCCCGAGGGGTAGATCGCCGCCTCCTCGATGGGGAAGAACGACTTGTTCTCCAGGTTCAGGTAGTCGGCGGTGGTGCTCACGGGGGGAAGCCGCATCTTCCCCACGATGCGGTGCGCCGCCGTCACCACCCGGGCGTCATAGGTCGGCCAGTGCGCAAAGGGCATACCGATAGCCTATCAAAGCCTCGGAGAGCAAGCCGCCGTCGCCGACCCGGTAGGCCCAGCCGAGCCGGCGGGCGTAGGCGGTGAGAATCGCGAGGGCGCGGTAGCTGGCGCTGGTATAGGGGTCGTCGCCTTCGGCCTCGGCGAGGATTCGGTCCCAGGGTGGGGGCACCGCCTCCCCGGCGGCCCGCCGCCTCCTGGCCTCCCGGAACGCCGCCCGGCTCACCCGGGGGCGCACCAGCCGGCGAAGCGCCTCCTCCCCCAGCGCCAGCACCAGGGGTCGGAGCTCGAAGCATTCCTCCGGCAGCGCGAACCAGAGCTCGGCTTCCGCCGGCGCCACCACCGGCACCCCCCGGGCGCGGAGCCAGGCCGCCCCCTCCCCCACCGCATAGCTGGGCAGGCGGCCGGCCACCGCCAGGGAAAGGGCCTCCTTCAAGGGGCGACGGGCGACCTCGAGGCCCGGCGTCCCGGCACCGAAGACCCCCTCCGGCGGGCGATAGGCCTCGGCCCGGAGCTCCAGGGTCTTCTCCCCGTTCCACTCCGAGAGCACCACCCCGGCGGCGACCTCGACCTCGCCACCAAGCCCCTCGCCGGAGTCCCGCCAGCGCACCACCCGCACGCCGTTCAGGAAGAAGCTCACGTGCCGCCCCTCGGAAAGCGGCCGCACCCGCTCGGGCGTGCCCTTGAGGTAGAAGAGCGGCTCGGGGTTGCCCTCGCCGATGGGCTCGAGCTCCAAAAGGGCGGGCCAGATCTCGGAAAGCTCGTCCTTGAAAAGCGGCCCGTCGAGGAGGATCTCGGGGGGCCTGGGGGGGTGCGCCCGCACGTAGTCGTGGATGGCCCGCTCGAAGTCGGGGATCTTCTCCTCGAGAATCGAAAATCCCGCCGCCTGGGCGTGGCCGCCAAAACCCAGAAGGTGATCGGAGGCGGCCTTCAGGGCCGCCACCGCGCTCACCCCCGCCGGGCTCCGCACCGAGCCCTTGCCCTTCGCGATGATGAAGACCGGTTTGCCGGTCCGCTCCAGGATGCGGCTGGCGACGATCCCCATCACCCCGGGGTGGCCCTCGGGGTCGTGGATCACGTGGGCCGGGTCCTCTTCCCGCAAAGTGGGAAGGACCCGGTGGAGCATCTCCTCCTCGATCCGCTGGCGCTCGGCGTTCAGGCGGTCGAGCCGGGCGGCGAGCTCGCTGGCCTCAAAGAGGTCCTCGGTCAAGAGGAGCCTTAGCGCGGTCATCGGCTCGCCGAGCCGGCCGGCGGCGTTGATCCGGGGGGCGATGCGGAAGGCGACCTCGAGGGCGGTGCCCCGGGTCAGGTGGCGCTCGGCCAGGACCCTGAGCCCCAGGTGCTCCGAAGCCCCGAGGCGGGAAAGCCCCTCCTGCACCAGCGCCCGGTTGACCCCGAGCAGCGGGGCCACGTCGGCGATCGTGCCCACCGCGGCGAGGTCGGCGAAATCCAGGGGCGCCTCCTTTCCAAAAAGCCGGTACACCTCCCAGAGCAGGAAGAAGGCCACCCCGGCCCCGGTGGGCTTGGGCTTCCCCTCGAAGGCGGGGTCGAAGGCGGGGTGGACCACCTCCCCGGGCGGCGGCGTCTCCCCCGGGTGGTGGTGGTCGGTGACCACCACCCGCACCCCGTCCTCCACCAGGCTCTTGAGCTCGGCGTGGTTGGTGATCCCGGAGTCCACGGTGACGAAGACCTCGGCGGCTTGGGCGTGCTCGGGAACGCGGGCGGCGCTGACCCCGTAGCCCTCGTCGCGGGTGGGGATGAAGGGGTGGACGTCGGCCCCCAGGGCGGAAAGCCCCTTGACCAGGATGGCGGTGCCGGTGATGCCGTCGGCGTCGTAATCGCCGTGGATGCGGATGCGTTTTTTCTTGCGGATCGCCGCGGCCAGCACCTCGGCCGCCCGGGTCACCGCCGGCGCCCGCCAGGGAACGAGCGGCGGGGCCAGGTCGGCGGGGGTCTTGAACCCCCGGGCAAAAAGCGCCGCCGCCACCAGCGGGGGCAGGCGGAGCGCTTCGACCAGCGGCTTGAGCTCTTCCGGGCGCGGCCAGGCGCGCGCGCGCCAGACGGCCCTCATGCCCCGACTTCGCCCTCCGGCTCGCGGTCGGGAATGCGGGGAAGCTCCTCGGGGTGGGCTCTCTTGTACTCCTCGAGGGCCTTGCGGGCGGCCTCGAGCTCCTTCTTAAGGCGCCTCTTCTCGGCCGCCGCCCGCAGGTGCAGCGCCGGCAGCCAGAGGAAGACGGCGACCGCCCCCAGTACCAGGAAGAGCAAAGCCCAGGCCCACAGGGGGAACGGTCCCAGCCCGAAAAGCCCGTACCCGGCCTCGGGATAGCTCAGGGCCAGGGCCGCGATCAAGAACCCCGCCGACAGCAGGACCAGCGTGAAGAGCCAGGCGAGCAAGCGCATCGTTCAAAGTATAAGGGCCCGGGATGCCCCCGGGCCCTGGAAACGCCGATCGCTAGGCGCGCCGCTTCTTGCCGCTGGCGAGGCGGGCCTGCTGGCGCTCCTTCCACCAGGTGACCAGCGCCCCCACCACGTAGATCGAGGAGTAGGTCCCGACCACGATGCCCACCACCAGCGCGATCGAGAAGTCGCGCAGCACCGCGCCGCCCAGAAAGAGCAGGGACAAAAGCGGCAGCAGGGTGGTGAACGAGGTCATCACCGTGCGGGAGAGGGTCTGGTTGATCGAGAGGTCGACCATCTCGCGGTAGGGCATGCCCCGCACCGTGCGCTGGTTCTCCCGGATGCGGTCGGAGATGATGATCGAGTCGTTGATCGAGTAACCGATGATGGTGAGCAGCGCGGCCACGATCGGGATGGTGAACTCCAGGTTCAGGAGGCTGAAGATCCCGGAGGTGATGGCCACGTCGTGGGCCACCGCGATCACGCTGGCGACGCCGAAGACCCAGTCGAAGCGGAAGGCCATGTAGATCAGGATCAAAGCCAGCCCCACCAGCACCGCCAGGACGGTGTTTCGCCGCAGCTCGGCCCCGATCGCCGGCCCCACGGTGTCGGAGCGTAAGACGGTGGCGTTCAGCTTCTGCTCCAGGAACTTGGCCAGCCGGATGCGCGTCTCCTGGTCCAGGAAGGGGACCTTGACCGAGAACTCGCGGTGGTCGGCGGCCAGCCCCTGCACCTCGGTGATCACCGCCTTCTTGCCGGTGACGCCGGGGACGTCCGCCTCGTCGAGCGCCTTTCGCACGTCGGCGACGGTGACGTTCAGGGGGGTGCGCAGGAGGTAGGAGGTGCCGCCGGTGAAGTCGATGCCGTAGTTGAAGCCCTTGGTGAAGACGACCAGGGTCATCAGGAGGGCCAGCCCCAGGGTCGCCGGGGTGATGATCCGGGCCTCCTTCAGGAAGGGGATCTTGGTGCCCCAAACGTAGTAGGGCGGGATCACCTCGCGGATCGCGGCGATCCGCTCCAGGAGCCAGCGGCTGAAGATCAGGTTGGAGAAGACCGCCGCCACGATACCGATCGCCAGCATCACCGCGAAGCCGCGCACCGGGCCGGTGGCGTAGTTGTAGAGGGCGGCGGCCGCCAGCAGGGTGGAGATGTTGGCGTCGAGGATGGTCACGGTCGAGTGGCGGAAGCCGTCGGGGATGGCCTGGCGGAGCTTCTTGCCGAGTTTGAGCTCCTCCTTGATGCGCTCAAACGAGAGCACGTTGCCGTCCACCGCGGCACCCAGGGTGAGGATGAAGCCGGCGATCCCGGGCAGGGTCAGGGTGGCCCCGAGCCCGGCCAGCATGCCGAGCACCAGTACCGCGATGTAGATGAGCCCGATGGCGGCCACCGCCCCGAACCAGAGGCCGTAGTAGAGGAAGAGGGCGACGAAGATCAGCGCGGCGCCGATCAGCGAGGCGATGATGCCGGCCCGGATCGCGTCCTGACCCAGGGTGGGCCCGATCGCCCGGACCTCCTCGACCTCGACCCCCACCGGCAGCGAGCCCGAGCGCAGGACCAGGGCGATCTCGGTGGCCTCCTCCACCGAGGCCAGCCCCTCGATCACCGCCTGACCGCCGGTGATCGCGCTGCGGATCACCGGCGCCGAGTAGACCCGACCGTCGAGGACGATGGCCAGGCGCTTGCCGATGTTCTTGCGGGTGATCTCGGCGAACTTCTTGGCCCCTTCCGGGGTGAACTCGAGCGCCACCTGGGGGCGGCCGAACTGGTCGAAGACCACCCGGGCGGTCTTGAGCTCGGCGCCGGTCATCAGGACCGGGCCCAGGTCCTCGGGCTTCAGGAGCCTCTGCTCCAGCTCCCGCCGGTCGAGCCGGGGGTTTTCCCGCAGCATCTGGTTGATCTGGGAGACCGTGAGCCCCTCGGCCCCCTCCTTGACGATGCGGAACTCCAAGACCGCCCGCTGACCGATGAGCTTCAGGGCCCGCTCCTGGTCTTCCGGGGTGAGGCCGGGAAGCTCGATGACGATGCGGTTCTTGCCTTCGATCTGGATCAACGGCTCGGCCACGCCGAGGGCGTTGATACGGTTTTCAAGAACGGTACGGACCTGCTCCAGCTCCTCCTGGGTGGGGTTTTCCACCGTGGTCTTGAGCACGATCCGGAGCCCGCCCTGGAGGTCGAGCCCCAGCCGGAAGCGGGGCTCGTCGGGCGGCGCCCAGGGTTTCCAAATGGCGAGCAACGCCGCCAAAAACACGGCCAGCAAAAACCAGCCGGTCCACTTGCTTGACTGCATCCTGCCACCTCCTTTTCGAGGAACGATCTTGATCCAAGAGCCCTATGCCGACGGAATCTCCACCGGCGGGCTAACCGCCCTCGAGCAGGAGCCGGCCCAAGCGCAGATAGCGCCGCCGCTCCGGGCGCGGCCGGCTGAGCGGGCGCCGCCCGGGGGCCGCCGGGCTCCGGCGGAGCAGCGGGCGGGCGCCCGGGAGGCGGTCCAAAAAGCCCCAGCCCCAAAGGGGGAGCTGGGCCTTGGGGGCGAGCTCCGGGGCCGGCGCGAAGAGACCGCTGGCGCCGGCGGCGGGGACCGCCGGCAGCGGGGGCAGGCCCAGGAAGAAAAGGGTGAGGATCAGGGCCAGCGGCCCGAGGCGGCGAACCTTCCCACGCCCCCGCATCGCGGCCCCCATGATACCGGCCTAGGCCCGGGGGACCTCGACGACCTCGAGGGCCTCGAGGACGTCGCCGACCTCGAAGTCGTCGAACCCGGCCAGCTTGATGCCGCACTCGTAGCCGGCCGGCACCTCGCGGACGTCCTCCTTGAAGCGCTTCAGGGACTCGATCCGGCCCCGCCAGAGCTCCTCGCCGCCGCGCAGCACCCGCACCTCGGCGTTCCGCGTGATCTTGCCGTCGGTGACGTAGCAACCGGCGACCCGGGCGCCCTTGGGGAGCTTGAAGACCGCCCGCACCTCGGCGTGGCCGATGACCTCCTCCTTGTACTCGGGCTCGAGCTGCATCTCGACCAGCTTCTTCACCTCGTCGATCAGGTCGTAGATCACCCGGAAGGTCTTCAGGACCACGCCCTTTTGCTCCGCCTTCTTCTTGAGCGAGCCCGGCGGGTTGACGTTGAAGGCGAAGATCGCGGCGTTGTCGGTGGTGGAGGCGAGCAGGATGTCGCCCTCGGTGGGCACCCCGAGGTCGGCGTGGAGGATGTTGAGCTTGACCTCGTCGGTCTGCTCCCGGGCCAGGATCCCCTTGATCGCCTCCAAGGAGCCCTGGGTGTCGGCGCGGAGGATCAGGTTGACCTCCTTCTTGCCCGACTCCTGCATCTGCCGCAGCAGGTCGGCGAGGTTCTTGGCCCGGGCCGCCTGACGCTCTTTCAGCTCACGCTCGCGCTTTTCCTCCTTGCGCTCCTCGGCGATCTCCTTGGCCACCGCCTCGTCCGGCACCCACTCGACCGCGGTCCCGGCCGGCGGCACCTCGCGGAAGCCCAGCACCTGCACCGGCTTGCCGGGCCCGGCCTCCTTGACCTGGCGGCCGGCGGAATCGGTCAGAGCCCGGATCTTGCCCCAGACGTCGTCGGCCAGGAGGTAGTCGCCGACCTTGAAGGTCCCCTGCTGCACCAAGAGGGTGGCCAGCGGCCCCGCCTTCTTGTCCATCTTGGACTCGAGGATCACCCCCCGGGGCTCGGCCGCCGGGTCGGCCCGGAAGTCCTCCATCTCGGCCACCAGGAGGATCATCTCCAGGAGGTCGTCCACCCCCTGGCCGGTCTTGGCGCTGATCGGCACCACGATGGTCTCGCCGCCGTAGGCCTCGGGGACGAACCCCTCCTGCATCAGCTGCTGCATCACCTGATCGACGTTGGCGGTGGGCAGGTCGATCTTGTTGATGGCGAAGAGGATGGGCACGCCGGCGGCCTTGGCGTGGGCGATCGCCTCCTTGGTCTGGGGCATCACCCCGTCGTCGGCCGCCACCACCACCACCGCGATGTCGGCCACCTTGGCCCCGCGCTCGCGGATGGTGGTGAAGGCCTCGTGGCCCGGGGTGTCGATGAAGACCACCTTGCCCTGGGGGGTCTCCACCTCGAAGGCGCCGATGTGCTGGGTGATGCCGCCGGCCTCGCGCTCGGCCACCTTGCTCTTCCTGAGGTAGTCGAGCAGGGTGGTCTTGCCGTGGTCGACGTGGCCCATGACCACCACCACCGGCGAGCGCTTGGGCAGAGCCTTGCGACGCTCCTCCTCGGCCTTCTTGCGGGCTTCCTCCCGCTGTTCGTAGACCAGCTCGCGGACCGCCTCGGCGGTCTCCTCGTCGAGGGTGGAGGCGTGGGACTTGTACTCCACGCCCATCTCGTCGAGGACCTCGAGGAGCTCCTTCGAGTCCATGCCGAGCTCGCGGGCGAGCTGGTAGATCCTAACCTTGGCCATCTTCCCCTCCTAGGCGTGCTCTCAGCATCCGGGAAAGCTCGCCGGCTCGGGCACCGGCAAAGCGCCGG
>Ga0256835_1001126_pt1 | contig 16761 bp, 12 predicted proteins | sample PIR30metaG_FD_185972 | JGI IMG/M metagenome (GOLD analysis project Ga0256835, IMG submission 185972) | Hydrothermal vent microbial communities from East Pacific Rise, Pacific Ocean - PIR-30 | ecosystem: Environmental > Aquatic > Marine > Hydrothermal vents | place: Pacific Ocean: East Pacific...
TTCATTATTTCCGCAAGTAACAATTTTTTTCTTGATAAATTAATTTATAAAACACACTTACAATTTAAAACAATAAAAAAAGCATTATATAACGCGAACTATTCCCCTCCAATTATTTTAATTCTTATTAATGCACAAGGATATTCACTATCAAGTATAAATAAAAAATTTCAAGAATTTAAAGAAGAATATCACAAAAGTATTATTAAACGCCATAGTAAAGATATTCGTTTTCATTCTCGTAATTTTCATTTCTGGTTTAGTGCTGATTCCTCATTAACGGGACGTAGTTTTAAGAAGTTATCCCTCAAAATCCTTAACGGAGTTGGGATTGGTTATGGTGTGCACGAATCCTTGAATTCTTTTCAAAAAGCGATTCTTTCTGAAGAATTTCACGAAGCAAGTCCAGCCGATTGGGATTGTCTCATACATTTCCATAATCCTTTGATACTATCTCAAAAATCAAGTCTTCACAGCCCATTAGGTAATCCACTCATTAGGTCATGGTTTATAAGTATCGATCAGTTATTGAATTTAAGAACTTTTTTTTCACTTTCTTTTGAAAAATTGATTCTTTCAGAAAAAAATTATGATTTTTCCTGGCCAATTATCATTAAGTCAATAAGTAAATTACCGACGGGGAAATTTTTATTGCTCTCTAAAAACGCCTTATATGTTTCTACAATTAGTAACTCAGAATTTAATAATGAACTTGAAAAAGAGATTTTTAATGTTTTGAAAAAGGCGATTGATGATTCTATAGAAATAATTGTCAGCCAAAAACATGAGGACATTGATTATGGAAAACTAACTGCTAGATTAACTATTAACCAAATACGTGAACTACTGGGAATGGCCGCTAATAAGAGGAATTATACTCTCATCAAACGTGCATTAAAAAATTTAGTTAAACAAGGTTTCGTTAAAATGGTTCCGTATGAAGGAAAAGGAAGAAAAAATAATAGCATGGCATACTATTTGTCTCGAGAATATAGTCAAATAAAACAAATCTTGCTTGAATTAATTAAAATAAAAATTTTACAGCCGATTAAAGAATTAGAAAATACAATTAAAGAAGAGAATTTATGAACGACTCCTGCTTACGCAAGTGTTCCTGCGTCATTAATAGCACTTTCCTCCAGACCACTTCCTTTATTGTAATGGGCAGGGGGTACATTTTTATGAGAGCCTTTCCACATGTGTTGCAGTTTGTCCCACTTCTGTTTTTTAATATTTTATAATGTAACATTGTAGCGAGAATATAATAAAAAACATTATAAAAAAGAAAAAGGAAACAGAATTATTTTATTTTTTATTTTTGACCTTTAGAAAGGCCAAGGATCCGTTTCAGGCGGATCGTTGATGGTTGTTTTGTAACTCTTCATCAATATTTACTGGAACAGAAAAAAAGCATTACAAAATTTGACAAAAAGCTTAAACAAGTAACACCATAAAAATTTCTATTTACACAACTTCTCTCGTGATTTTTAGCTTAAAAAAAGTTGAGCCAGCAAAAAAATTAGGGATCAAAAATTTTATTTGGTGTTTTAAACTTCCATCCATTATCAGTAGGCATTAATTTTAGAGCAGGAGTTACCTCTAAAGACTTAACACGATAGGTCATTTTTCCCTTGTCTGAAATAAACGTTTTAATCCGTAAATTCAAATCATTATAGAACTTATTCGGGATTCCTAAAAAACTCAGTGCTCCACCTCTCGGTAAATAATTAGTTATAGAGATGGGAACACGCGAAGCGAAATTCTCCACGAAATATTCAAAATCTTCATTAGAGCTCTTAAAAACAACCATGGCCCTCTTTAAAGTACTATAAAATGGCATTACAATTTGGGGCATTATTATTTTATTCTCAATAAGCTCTTTGTATATTCTATGGACCTTATTACGATTCTTTATTCCCTTCCAAAGATTACTTCTCTCACTTCTCAATAATTTAAATAATTGTTCAAAATTATCTATAGAATAAGCACTGGTTAATAGAGCAATCTGACGGTGGGCACTTGTAAGACTAATCTTTTTTATTTCTTTCAAACTGTTTAAGACCAATTCATTAATTTTTAATGGTTTACCTAAGACCCACTCTTCTTTGTATGAATCATATAACTCTGGTCTTTGAACATATATTCGCCTCAAAATATCTTCTTTAAACGACATAAAGAAAGTGTCAGAATCTTTAAAAGAGAGGTAATCTTTATGCCATTCTACCCAAGCATGCATTATTTTTCTTGAGTAATGAGAATTAGGATATATTAAGTTCAAATAGGCCAATGATTTCCTTTTTTCTTTAAAAATCATTAATGCACGCAAATAAGGCGAACTAAAAGTACTTAATTTGTTTACTAAGTCATTATCTAATTCAAAAACAAGTATTAATGATTCCAAATCTAATCTTTCAAAATCAAGGATCCATCTCTTCCTAATAATAAAATATCCTCGTAACTTATTAATTATCCTTGAAACTTTTGGTTTACTGATACCAGTAACCTGACTTAATTCTTTTAGAGAAAAGGTATTTATTTTGATTGCTGTTCTAAAAACAAGCAAGTCTTCACTAGAAAGCAAAGAAAAACGCTTAGAAAAACGAAAGCAGTCATAAATAGAAAATTTCACATTATTATTGTCCTTACAAAGTTCTTCTAACCTACTAAAAATAGCGTCCGAATAAGCATAAGGAAAAACTTTCCCTACCGCAGTTACAAAACGCCTTAAATTAATTACATGCGTAGTCCTAATAACTAACGGGGGGCTTATTTTCTCCCATAAGTCATATAACATGCTCTTAAAAGGCATGTCTAAAAGATCCCAGCATACTGCTAAACTAAGTTTTCTCGCAACAACTTCTTTACTAGAAACACCAAAAAACAGAAGATAAAATAATTCTACGAGCAATAATAATTTTCTCCATTTCTCATCATTATAATAATCAAAACGGATGGTCACTTTATTCGGAACATCTTTTTTAATGCTACTTTTGTAATGTTTAATAATTGGAGTTATGGGGCCGAAATTGTTTTTGTTTCTTTTTTCGAAATCGTGAAAATTAATTTTATCATAGGGTTCTACACAATTACGAGACGAAAATCCTACTCCCACCAAACTAATTAATTCAGAATATCTTTTACTAAAATAGTAAGTAATCTTGTCCGCCTGAAATGGGGGTTCTTCTTCTAAAAAATGTTTAATAAAATTACGAATATCCTTTGTTTTTCTGGTCAACCTCAGAATCTTTCTTTGTGTTCGAAGTGACTTTTTTTGTTTTTTTTCTTCATCGTTTTTTTCCATGCCCATTCTCTCTTCCTCTAGAAACTATCCACCCCAGTAGTAATTCCTTGTTACTTCTTTCTTTCCTTATTTTATCTTTCAAATCATTAAATATAATGCAGTTCTCATTGTTTTTCTTTATTAATATAAAAAACATTATCTATTGTTTCCAGGCCTCTGAAACTTTTTTCAGTAGCTACCAAATAAGAAATACAACGCTTCTTTGAATACTTTAAGGCAAGACTAAGGCTACTCTTGGCACATGTGGAGAGGCTCTCATAAAAATGTATCCCCTGCCCATTACAATAAAGGAAGTGGTCTGGAGGAAAGTGCTATTAATGACGCAGGAATACTCTCACAAAAATAAGGTGTAGCTCACAATAGTACTAAAGAATACTACTTTCCCAGAGAACTAAAAAATAATAGTTAATAATAATAAACCATGCTATGGGTAACAAGAGAAAATGTACACGTAGACAGAGTCGCGTGTCCATGGCTAATAAAAAGATTCGTAGATAAAAAAGCTCAATTCGTATTTTTACCAAGAGAAAAAATAAATGAATTCGTAGAAAAGACTGGGGCAATACCTTTCGATACCGGAACCGGAATAGAACTTGATCACCACGAGTGCAACGGAGAAAAACACTGCAGTTTCGACGCAATATTCGAAAAATATAACTTAGGAAAAGATCCTGCACTACAAAAAGTCAGAGAAGTAGTACGTGCGGCAGATGTAGGTGGATTAGACACGAACCCATTCGCATGGGGGCTAGAAGCACTCGCCGTAGGAGCAAGAATACTAGTAGAAACAGATCACGAGGCCTTAGAAAAAGAATTTCACTATTACGATTCGCTATATACATACTTCCAATATCAAATAATCAAAGAAAAATATGCGGAGCAATTCCAAAAACTAAAAACAAGGGGAGAAAGAATAGATTTTGTAAAACAAAAAATGAAGCAATGGCCTCTAAACATATAATTTACAATCCCCGCGAGTTACTCCTGCTTATGCGAATGTTCCTTATTCATTAAGAAGTCTCGTCTTAGAACCATTTTTCTTGTAAGAAATAGATGATTCGATGTAGATTTTATGAGAGCCTTTCCACACATCTACAGGACATCTTATCACTGCAGGAGAACGACATCTAAACAAAAATATAATATGTATATGTCTTGTCTTCCTAACTTTTATTTTCTATCACGCCCCACCTTCCCAGAATAAAGGAGGCCTTCATGCCAATCTACTTAAATAAGCAATAAAAACAAAATACTCAGTGAAAGCGAAAAACATCATCTTCTCAACCATAATAGTCTTTTTATGGGCTTCGATAACAGTCGCAGGAAAACATCTTTTAGTAGGAACAAATAGCTTGCAGCCAATACAACTCGCCTTTTACCGGTACCTATTAGGGTCAATAGGCTTGATGATCATACTCGCAGTAAAAAAAAGAATAACGTTCCCATCACTAAGAAAAACAAGACCAAAAAAACATCAACTAATAATAACAACACTAATAATCGCATCATTTCCCGTATTATTATTTTACGGTGTCCAGAAAACAACCGCAATAGCCTCAGGAATTCTTCTAAATGCAAACACAATATTTATTGCAATTTTGTCCATAATCATTCTAAAAGAAAAAATATCTACAATACAAGTAACTGGAATAATAATCGCTTTCACTGGAGTAATCATGATACTCATAAATGAAGGAGATATCACAAGTCTCCTAATAACATCAAGACAGGCAATAATTGGAGATCTTTTAGCATTAGCATCTGGAATGGTATGGGCAATATTCACTATAACACTAAAAGCATGGTTCCAAAAAACGGATCCCTTAGAAATAATGACATATTCCATTACTTCCGCAACAATAATAATATTGCTAATAACAGTCACAACCTCAACAATCAGAATTCCCTTAACTAAGGGAACAATCACACTACTCGCACTACTTGGGATTGGTGCGACATCAATTGCCTTTTATTTATACTTAATAATATTACAAGAAGAAACTGCAACGATCACAGGAACGATACAACTAGCTGTCCCCGTGCTGGGGACAATACTCTCTGTGATCTTTTTAAAAGAAATGCTGTCAATTTTAAGCATAACCGGGATAATACTAGTCTTATATGGTTTATATCTCAGCACAAAAACAAACTCTAATAAATAATATAACAAAAGATGATGGAAAAAAGGATAGACATGGTCATAATAAAGCAAAATAAATCTGAAAGCCCGAGAGACTTTAAAAACAATCAAAGCTCCTTGCATAAAACAAATATTTCTAGATATACGCAGTACTTGTTCTATTACTACAAAACAATTATGGCTAAAAGCTCTTAATAATTCTAAAAATAGCAAGTTTAAGTCCAATCAAGTTCGATGTTTTGTAGCTTATTTTTTAATTGTTTCACAATAATTGTTTTGTTTTTTATCTTTCTCTAATCTGTAAGAGGAGCAGAAAGAGAGAGTCCTAACCGTTTCTGGTTCAAAATATCATGTGGAGTAGGCAGTTTATTGGGAAAGTCTTTAATGTAATGAGCACCGCGACTTTCTTTTCTAAACAACGCGCTGTCAACTATCAACTCTGCAACCTCAACTAAGTTCCTCAATTCAATCAAGTCTCGGGTTAACTTAAAACCCCAATAATATTCATTAATCTCTTTTTTCAACAACTCAATACGTTCCTTAGCGCGCAACAAACGCTTAGTGGTCCTTACAATGCCTACATAGTTCCACATCAAACGACGTAACTCATCCCAATTGTGAGAAATAACTACTGCCTCATCCGCATCAACGGCATCTCCGCTTTCCCAGTGTGGAAAAGCAAACTGCTTTATTCCCCGCGTTAAAACTTCTTTAGAATAATGTGCTGCTTCATAAGCCATAACTGTCGCTTCTAACAAAGAATTACTTGCTAAACGATTCGCGCCGTGAAGCCCAGTACATGACACCTCTCCAATTGCTAATAAACCAGGTACATCAGTAACACCATTTACTGCAGCTTTAACACCGCCAATTGTATAATGTGCTGCAGGGACGACAGGGACAGGCTCTTTAGTCAGATCATAACCATATTCTAACAATTTTTGGTAAACCTGAGGAAAATGAGATTTAATAAAATCTGCGGGCTTAAAAGAAATGTCTAATAAAACAAAGTCGTCACCTGTACGTTTCATCTCATGGTCTATAGCCCTAGCAACAACATCTCGAGGCGCAAGTTCCGCCATCTCATGATACTTTGGCATAAAACGCTCGCCATCACGGGTAAGTAAAATAGCACCTTCTCCCCGCAACGCCTCTGTCAATAAGAATGTTTTCGCAAAAGGGTGGTATAAACAAGTAGGGTGGAACTGTACCATCTCCATATTCATAACAGTAGCTCCAACACGATACGCCATTGCAATGCCATCACCAGTAGCAACATCGGGGTTACTAGTATAAAGAAAAACTTTTCCTGCCCCACCTGTCGCCAAAATAGTCAACTTAGAAGAAACACTCAAGACATCACCACTTACCACATCTAAAACATAAGCACCAGTCACTCGACCATCAATCAAAACCAGGTTCACAGCCACATGATTCTCTAAAATATGAATACGCTCATGCCCTCGTACTAAGCGGGCTAAAGTGTCTTCTACAACTTGTCCTGTCATATCCTTATAATGTAAAATTCGTCGTCTTGAATGAGCACCTTCTCTCCCCAAATCCAAACTGCCATCTTCACGGCGATCAAAAGGAACACCCAACTCCATTAAATGACGAACACGATCTGGGCCTGTCCTAATAATATGTTCAACTACGTCTAAATGACAAAGTCCATCCCCCGCGATGAGAGTGTCCTTGACATGCGCCTCAACACTATCATCTTCAGAAACAACTGCTGCGATTCCTCCTTGTGCATAACGAGTATTTGCTTCTGTTAATTCACGTTTAGTAATTAAAACGACATCAAAATTACTATTCTCAACCAACTCCAAAGAATAATACAAGCCAGCAAGACCGCTACCGATAACTAGAACATCCGTCCAAATGTCAATATTCTCCGAAGAAGAAATCATACCTAAAAAACAGAATCCAAAAAAACAAACAATAAACTTAACCCCAAAAACAAAATAAAAAGACAAAAAAAAGAAAAAACAACGCACTAAAATCCAAAATAAAACGTTTCTACATAAAAACAGGGTTTCTTCAATCATTCAAACCAAGGATTGGTAACAAATACCAAAAAGACATAAATAATCAAAGGCACCGTATAGAACGGTTTCAATGGGATAAAAATGATGTAAAAGCAGGTCATTAAATTTAATACCCCATATAACAGCACTAAAATACGCATCCCCTTACGATCACTAGGAATCCAAAAATACAAGCCAATAGAAAATAATAATAGACCAAAATTACTAATCAATAAACCACGCTGGACACGGTTAATATCGCTAAGATCAAGAGTTCCTGTAGGCTGGATGTCCCCCATAAATACATCTTTTAAAAAGTCAGAAAAAGTATTTTTTGGGAAGAAATCCATAACGGGTCTCCATGCTAAACTCCCAAGAATAAAAAATAAAGAACCTACTAAAACCAAGGCCCATGCACCACGTTTAACACCGACAACAAGAAATCCAACTGCTAAAAGCATAGCTAAGAAAAAACCAATAATGTCAAGATAAAGAGAGAACTTAAACAAAACCAAAGCCCAGCTTGTTTTCTGCGCTATTGTTCCGTAAAACAAATTACTACCCCAACTTACAAAAAGTAAAATGTTTTGAAAAAGTAAAAACCCAAAAACAAATCGATAAAACCATTCTAGCCAGGGCTTTGGAAACAAGTTATCAATCCCATAATCATTATTCTCGTACTCAATCATTTTGATCAAAAAACAATAAACAAACTAAATTTAAAATTTTCACAAAAAAGTAAAAACCCTACCCCCTCTAAAACTCCGAAGTTAAGCATGTAACGGTAATAAGAAAAATGTTAATGCCATGTACATACTAGCAAGTTTGAAAATAGTCCAGTTACGTTTCAAGTCGGGTTTAATCGCATTAATGATACACAAGATAATAATTATTGATGACATTAAAATGAAAAACCAATATACGTAAGTATAGACCTTCAATAAATATGCCGCATAAAGAATAACTATTGATGCGAAGATACTACTAAAAGCAATGAACCTAAGGGTAGGTTCATCTCCTACTTGGACAGGCCACATTGGTACACCAACACGGCGATAATCTTCTTTGTATACTATTGCTAAAGTCAAGATATGCACTGGAACCCATGTAGAAATAAATGCCACTAATAAGACCCCAATTAAATCAATATGACCAATAACCGCGGTCCTACCTGCCAATGCAGGCATCCCGCCTGCAACTCCACCAAAAACAATTGAATAACGGTGCCTACGTTTTAACCAAATAGTATAAACAGGTAAATCAAGAATAACACCAGCAAGCAAAACCAACATGGTGATCCAATTAATTAAAAAATAAGCCCCAATAAGACCAAAAATAATCATCAATGTCCCTAAAATACGGGCTTCTAAAACACTTAAACGATTACTAGGCAAGGGACGGTGCTGAGTACGTTTCATGCCGGCATCAATATCTCGATCATAAATCATATTCAAAATAGTAGTACCACTAATGGTCAAAAACGTCATTAGTAACGTAATTCCAAGATATCTCCAATTAATTGCCTTGTAACCACCAATGCTAGCTATGAAAGAACCAGCAGTAGTAATTAATAACAAACTGGTTTGCCTAGGTTTAATTAAATTTAAATACATACCTAGACGATCTAAGAATGTTACCTTTTCAGGTTCCGTACTAGTAGTTTCCTCGTTACTCATACTCTCACCAAACACCAATATTTTATCGCTACAACCATTTTTTTAGCAATCTTTTTTTAGCTTTGCAGTGACGAAAATACAAAAGTACATTAAATAACTTAAAAATAAATCTATTTACAAGAAACACATATTATTATTAAGCAATTAAACAACACGACGCTAAAAAACAAAAATAAGTAATGAACAAACACATTACAATTGTAAAAACTTAAAAATATTGATTTATTAAAATAAGTAGTTATTATCTCATTCATTTTATTAATGAAATAAATTTAGTCATGCCAACCAAACACACTTATAAAAATATCATGCCCCCTATATTATCAAATAATTATTTTTTAAAACAAGTCTAACACATATTTAATCAGGTGAAATTTTATGTTTAATCAATTTATTTCTTAAAAAAATCACCTAATCATCATATTTTGCACGTACAGACGCTATTTCCCCCGATCTTGATCTGGCCCCTGTTGTTTAACGGAATTTGCATTTATTCACTTCGGTATCACGCGTATCACACGCAAAATTTTCTCTCTTTCATACTCAAGAGAATAAGGTCCTCAAAAGTTCTGAATAATAATTTGACAAAAAGCGATAAAACCCCTAAATTTTTGTTTTTCATAACTCGAATGATGAAAGTCCAAAAAAGTATATTTTGAATACTTGTATCTATTATTTAACTAAAATTCTTTTTACTACTTAGAAACATTTCACATTAAATGAGAAAACCGTTTTTATCTCACATCACATTGATTTGTAGATTTTTTATTTCAAGACAATCTTTCTGATGGTCTGATAATAATAATTTTTTGTCCTTGACTAAGCATATGATTATGTGATACAAATGAGGATGTTTTGTGATACCTAAATGAAGTATAATTAAAGTCTAATATTTAAATAATTTAATTGAGTTATTAACAAATAATATGTTCAATTATATACACATCTATAAAAATACTTGTTTAACTTATGTTAATGAATTAATTATAATAATTTAAATTATTTGTAAAAAATAGTTTTTTCACCATGTTTTCAAAAATAGTGGATTTTTTAAGGATTTGTTTAATTTGACATGTTAAATGTTAAGTCTATGTTTTAATCAGCTTTATTTTGAGATTTTTCTTGTATTCTATCAAGAATTTTTCTTTTTTTGTTAGAAATAAATGATAGATCTATTTCCTCTAAAGAATTTACAACGAGATCTGCCGTTAATTTTAGTTCTTCAGCTGGAAATGTTCCAGCAAGACCTATTACAAACATTCCTGCCCTTTTTGCGGCTTTTATACCTGCAGGTGTATCTTCAACAACAATACATTTGTCAGGACGGACTCCAAGTTTTTTAGCGGTTGTAAGAAAGACATCAGGAAATGGTTTGCCTCGGATCTCTCCTTCTGCCCCTACAATTACGTCCACTGCGTATCTTAGTCCTGTTTGTTCAAGGTTGAACAGAATTTTTTTCTTAGTTCCAGAAGAGGCAACTCCCACCTTAAGACCAAGATCCCTTGCTTGTTGAATTAACTCAATTATACCTGGTTTTGTTTGCAACTTATTATTAGCAATCTCAAAATACACTTTTTCTTTCGTTTCTTTTAATCGATTAATCAATTCTTTATTTATTGGTATTCCGTAAAGAAGTAAATAATGTTTAATAGTATCTTCAGAATTTTTACCTAATATTTCTTCATAGTTATCACCAATATCTATTTGAAACTCCCGGAAAAAAACAACATTCCATGCTGTGCAACTAAAATACTCAGAATCGACCATTACACCATCACAATCAAGTATTAATGCTTCATAGTCTTTTTCATCTATGCTATCTACTGAATAAGCATCATCTTTTTCATCAAGCATTTCTCTTTCAAAATTTTTTTCGATCTTAATGCTATCATCGGTATTACTACTAAAACACATGATTATCCCGCTCATTATAACGTTTATATAAATAGTTGCTTCTTTTTCATCTCTTCTCTTTTTATTATAAAAACGGTTAATTATTTATAGATCTTTATGAAATACATTTTATAAATTTGTATTATAAAATACAAAATCATACAATAAAAATTGAGCAAGAAGCCCACCATTTTTAGTGGTGGGAGAAATGCCCATCATAAAAATTAATGGATGCCTATAGATATAGTTAATATTTGAGTGTATCTCTAACGTTCCATCGCCAGGACGACGAATATAGCGCGAAATAGCATGTACTTTCACATACCTATACTGAAATATATGTTCCGTTCCAGTCATAAAAGGATCTCCACATATAAAAAAGAAAAATGTTTCAATCGTTTTTTGGGATGATTTTGATCTGACCCCTATTGGTGTGAAGTTCTCCTTCGAAAGATAGGATTAGATGGATGATAAGAAATGATAACCATATTGTTGGATGGCATTAGAACGCATTAAAAACAGACTTGAGCCGCTTGTGTTTTCTGTGGAGGCAGGCCCATAAAATCTATCTCAAGCCAGACTTTTCCTGTGAGGAAGTGGTCTGGTGCAAACCTTTTCTATTAAGAAAAGATCCCCTTACTAAAATAAGATGTAGTTCACACATAAGATTAAAGTTTAGGGGGGTTAAGAGGGAAGATTTCCTCATCGGGGCCCTCTCGAATAACGACCCCGCCCCCCTAAAAGAAAAAGAAAAATCATTCCTTAAAGAGTTTCTTCAAGTTTCATATTGTGAACTACCTCTTGCTTTTGTTAGGGGCTTCCTGCTTCACAGAGGAGACTCTCTCCACAGGCGCTACGGGCCGTCCCAGCCCTGCAAGAAAAACATATACAAAAAAACATATTATGATGTTTTCGGCTTTCATTTAATACCCTCCCTTGCGGAAGGGGATTTCCCGCCGAGAAATTAAATTTCATTTTTTCAGCCGTGCCGTATCTTAATAATTATAATATTATAGGGAAGATCTTGATTACGCGGTACATGATAGCATATAATTATACGCGATTTCAAAAGTTCCTATAATATATAACCTAAATTTTATTTTTGTATTCACGTTTTAGTTTAGGATGTTATAAATGTGATAATGAAGATTTCTACTGTTTATTTATTATTTTATTTATTTAAGTAAGGTGCAAAAGTTTATTGTTTTTTGTCTATGTACGTCCCGCCTGGTTCGATACTGATAAGAGTGCGAAACATTAATTCTGACAGATTGATTTTCGTTCTCTATTCTCTATTTTAAGAGTGTTGCTTTAGGTTATTTCGTTTCCCAACGAAATTTGTTCAATGATGTCTTCATTTGTGAAAATGCTATGCTAACCTATTAGTATCTGCGGTTCATAAAGTTATAGTCCAAACACTTCAACAAACCTATAACACATTCGGTCTTAGTTTAATCTTACATTTATCAGATAACGTAAGCAAGGAAACATCTAGCAAGATTTACAAAAATAACTGATATCCCTGTTCTTCTTCTGAAAGGATCAATCCTAGAATAACATTCCAACAATCAAATCTTTCATTTATTATTTTGATATCGTGCACGTTGAATTTCTAATTTATTCTTATGTTCTATAAAAAATTGTATGGTATTTTTCTCTGCCAGCTCAATATTTTCAAATGATACCAATTTTAAATTTTTTTTCGCTTTTTTAAGAGTGTCTTGTCTTGATTTCTTGCTTGTTAGCTTATGGTTCTGAGCTTAATTATTATTTGAGAAGAAAAGGCTATTTTTTTATTCCACTTTACTCCAATGAACTTGAAAAAAGATCCTTGTTACAATGTTACTCTTTTTAGAACATTTTTGTATCATGATATTAGTGTTTTGTATATGGGAAAGAAATCAGGTGGATATGATATATCTCGGGGATCATATAATCCTGATCTAATGCCTCAAGGGTTTGAAAAAGAGCTTGAAAGGCTACGGCTCCAAGCTACATATTTTTGGTCTAAAGAGCGAAAAAAACTGGAGTATTTTGGTTTAAAAGACGGGATGCGAGTTTTGGAAATAGGAATGGGACCAGGATACGTAACTGAACAATTATTGAAAGACTATCCTAATCTCGAGATTGTAGGGATTGATATTAACTCTCGTTTTGTAGATCTCGCGAAAAAACGTTTCAAACACGACCCCCGAGTGACATTCGTAGAAGGTTCTGTTTATTCGATGCCTTTTGAAAAAGAAGAGTTTGACTTCGTGTATGTCCGCTTGGTATTTCAACATCTAAAAGAACCTTTAGACGCATTGAATGAGATTTATCGTGTTTTACGTAAGAAAGGAAAACTAGTAGTTTTAGATATTGATGAAGAATTGTTAGGAATAATTGATCCTGATTATATGAATTGGAGGAAATATAATAATCAAGTTTCTAAGACCCAGTCTAAGAGGGGTGGTGATCGTCGTGTTGGGAGAAAGCTTATTGCTCTTTTTAAAGAGGCGGGGTTTAGAAATGTAGAGTTAGAAGCGATACTCGCTCATAGTGATGAGTTAGGAATCGAGAACTTCCTAGCGCAGGCTTGGAATGAAGAAGACATTGATTGGGCGATAAAAAATTCTGTGATCTCTAAAGAAGAAGGAGAAAAACAAAAAGCTCTTTATCGATTATTCTTAGCTACACCCCATAAAATAATTATTACTTTGGTTTTTGTTTGTGGTGGTGAAAAACCATTATATCATAATCCTTTAATAAACAAATAGTTGTGTTAATGCTTTGTTAGTGTAATACGTATTTTCCTCTTCCTACTTTTTGTAATGTTCCATTCCTAACCATGCGTGCAATCCTGTCTTTCAGGCTTTCAGGCTTTATGAATATTCCCTGAGAAGATAATTGTTCTCCATACTGATCCATTATTGCATCATAGATCTCCCTTAATGTCCATATATTACCAGGCTTTTTTTTCATTACTTGTATGGTAAGCTTCTCATATATCCCTGTTTTATTTTCTCTATTTGTCTTAGTTTGTACTGGTTTTTGTTTTCCGCTACTTAGCTCTTGTCTTTCTAATGGAGTTTCTTGGTTTTTTCTGATGTTTTTTTCAATGTTAGTGCCTAAATTATAACTTTTTTGTATAGACATTTTCTCAGAAAACTTTTTTTGTGATAATACTTGGTGTTCTATTTGCCTTATTTTTTGATGAAGAATTTGTATTTGCTCAGCAAGGTCTTTTATTGTCATTGTTTTTTGTTTTTCCCCCTCTGGATAAACATATCTTTTTAGAGCGGACCTGACGACCTCGGCCATTGACATGTCTTGTTCTTTTGCAAAGTTTTTGACCGCTTCGTACAGGTCGTCGGGTACCTGTATATTGATCGGTTTCATATTGCTATTGCCTCCCTCATTGTAGAACACATTCTCTTCTTTTTCATTATCTTGTAGTTCTACTGTTGTGTTTGTAGTTCCTGTAATCATTTTTCGTCTCACTTCTGCTTTAAGTTTTTCTAGTTTCTGTCTTTTATTCTTCTCTTTTAATGGGCATATTATTGTAGTGTCATTGTAGTGATATTCTACAATTCTTGTAGTGTTATTGTAGAACAACTGTAGTCCTATTGTAGCTAAGTAATAGTTCTCTTGTAGTCATTGTTTTTACAAAAAGCGAATTGTTTTATCAAAAAGAGATAATGAAGACATAAGGTGAAAAAATGACCGGGGATTCTCACTCCCACCACAACCATAGTATTGAACTTACAAAAGCATCTAAAACACGGTTGCTTTTTTCAGTTTTCTTGACCATAGTTTTTATGTTTTTAGAGATTTTTGTAGGAGTAATCGCCGATTCATTGGCTTTACTTTCAGATGCAGCTCATATGCTTAACGATGTAGCATCATTATTGTTAGCATTAATCACTATCCGCTTATTAGAACGACAACCAACTTACAGTTTTACTTATGGTTATCGTCGTGCGGAGGTTTTCTCTGGTTTTATTAATGCTATTTCTCTTCTATTTATCGCGGCGTATATTTTGTATGAAGCTTTTGAGAGAGCCGTTTATGGTTTTAAGTTCGAGGTGCAAGGAGGACTTGTTTTGATAGTTGGTGTTATCGGGCTTTTAGTAAATATTTTTGTTGTTCTTTTATTATTACCTGTTAAAGAAGGATCTTTGAATATTGAAGGGGCATTTCACCATGTAATGGCTGATATTTTAGGTTCTCTTGGTGCAATTATCGCGGGACTAGGCATCATGCTGTTTCAAGCTTATTGGCTTGACACTTTTGTTTCTCTTTTTATTGTCTTGCTTATTAGTAAGAATGCGTTTTCTTTATTATTACGTTCTTCTAAGGTCTTCATGGAAGTCTCTCCGGATAATGTTAGTACCAAACGCGTATTGGAAGAAATAAAGGCGTTGCCTGGTGTAATTAATATTCATGATTTTCATGCGTGGATACTTTCCACTAATTATTATGTTGTTACTGCTCATGTTATTACTGAAAAATTAGAGAACATTCCCCTAGTTACTAAACAAATCCATAAAATTCTTCATAACCACGGTTTTAATCATGTTACTGTTCAGGTAGAAATAGAGCAGTGTTTAGAAGATCATGATTGCGTTTCAGATTCCCCATTTTTATGAGCACAACGTGTATTAGTATCTTAACGACCAATTTATTTCGGATTTTGTGTTAGCGTTTTTCTTGATTGTTTGCTGATTGAAGCAGTTTTGAATCTTAATTATTCCGCGAGAGTCAGCATATGGGTATTTATACTCATGAAATAAACTTTCAATAAAAAAAGTAGGTTGATCTAAATGACGAAGGTCTCAATTATTGGAGCCGGTCACGTAGGTGAAATCGTGGCCTTTGGAATAGTACAAAAAGAACTAGTAAATGAGGTGGTCCTTGTAGACATCATCGAGGACATGCCTCAAGGAAAAGCCTTAGACATGAAAGAGTCTACACCGATATATGGGTCTGACACCCATGTATTTGGAACAAATGACTACGCGGACATAGAGGGTTCTGACATCGTTGTTGTCCCCGCCGGAGTACCTAGAAAACCAGGAATGGACCGAATGGATCTACTAAAAGTAAATCTTAAGATCTGCAAGTCTATTGTTGGAAACATAACGAAATATGCCCCAGACTCCAAAATCATATATGTAGCAAACCCCGTAGATGTATTAACATATGTCGCGTGGAAATTAAGCGGTTTCGAACACAACCGAGTTTTTGGAATGGCCGGCGTTTTAGACACTGCTAGATACCGCGCTTTTATCTCAATGGAAGCAAAAGTATCTGTTAAAGACATTCAAGCAATGGTCTTGGGTGGTCATGGTGACGCCATGCTCCCATTAGTAAGATACACTAACGTGGGTGGAATCCCGGTCACACACTTCTTGTCACAAGAACAACTAGACAAAATAGTCGAGAGAACACGCAAGGGTGGTGGTGAAATTGTTTCATTACTAAAAACCGGATCTGCTTACTACGCTCCTGGAATGGCAGTAGCAGAAATGGTCGAAGCTATAATAAAAGACCAGAGAAGAGTCTTGCCTGTAGTTGCCTACCTTGACAATAAATACGGTCTTAACGATGTATATGCCGGAGCACCAGTAATTTTAGGTAAAAACGGTGTTGAAGAAGTCCTTGAGATCGAACTAACACCTGAAGAACTAGCTGAATACCAGAAATCCGTTACCCACGTAAAAGAAGGAGTAAAAGAAGCAA
>Ga0256835_1001127_pt1 | contig 16751 bp, 14 predicted proteins | sample PIR30metaG_FD_185972 | JGI IMG/M metagenome (GOLD analysis project Ga0256835, IMG submission 185972) | Hydrothermal vent microbial communities from East Pacific Rise, Pacific Ocean - PIR-30 | ecosystem: Environmental > Aquatic > Marine > Hydrothermal vents | place: Pacific Ocean: East Pacific...
CATTTTTGATATAGATGTCAAAGGAGGATTAAACATTAAAAATCAATATCCTGATAACAGTTTAGCGGTTTTTGTACAACCGCCGTCGGTTAACGAACTCAAAAAAAGATTAATAAACAGAAAAACGGAAACCGAAGAAAAAATAAAAATGCGATTGGCAAAAGCCGAACAGGAATTAGAATATTCCAAAGATTTTGACGTTATCATTGTCAACGACGATTTGGAAAAGGCTAAAAAAGAAGTCCATCAATTGGTGAAAGAATTTGTTGAAAAATGAAAAAAATTATACCATTAGCATTCATATTATTTCTGATTTTTTCCTGCAAAAAACAACCCAAATATAACAATCCGTATTTGACAGATGTGAGTTTTTCCATCGAAATCAATATGGATTTGCCGGAATATCAGAGCTTAAAATTTGCCAATAATTCGGTATTGGTTTACAATGTAGGGATTAAAGGGGTTATTGTATTTAATACAGGGAGTGGATATGTGGCTTACGAAGCTAGCGACCCGAATCATTATCCCAACGATTGTTCGCAGATGCAACCTAATCAGTTTACTTGCAAATGCGATTGCGAAGAAAACCAATACAGCTTGTACACCGGACAACTTACCGAAGGTGCCGGAGAATATGCCATGAAGGCATATCATATATCCCGGTCGGGAAACAAATTGCGAATTTCCAATTAATTTCCTCGTATTTATAACAAATGCCGATTGTTTTATACAGCTAAAAACTTATATTTGTTTTTTAATAACCAAAATAACTCCATATGTTTCACAAATTACTTCGTTTTTCTTTGTTTTTGATGATTTTGGCAAATTGGTCTTGTTCATCCGATAAAAATAAGGAAATACAAACGATAAGACAATTGCACCAACAATATCTGGCTCATTCTCCCTTTAAGCAAACATTAATGATGAATAAAGCCGAAAGAAAGCAAGCCGGAATACCTCCTGATATGTATTATGAGCGACAATGGGAATTGACAATGAATCCTAAAACAGGACGTCCTACTCCGGAAAAATTATCGGCTATTCGAAAACAATTCTTTCAAACGAATCATGCCAAACGTTCCAATTTGGTTTTTTCCAATGCATGGGTAGAACGTGGTCCCGGCAATGTAGGCGGTCGTACCAAAGCAGTAATGTTTGATCCCAATGATCCTACGCACAAAAAGGTTTGGGCGGGTGCCGTAAGTGGAGGTTTGTGGTACAATAATGATATTACCAATCCCAGTTCTTCTTGGCATATTACGGGTTTACCTCATAATTTATCCGTGAGTTCCATAGCGGTTGATCCCAACGATACACAAGTTTTTTATGTAGGTACCGGAGAATCTTATACCAGAGGTTCTGTCAACGGTAACGGATTGTGGAAAAGCAGTGACGGAGGTGTAACCTGGAATAATGTTTTCGGAGGGCAAGACGGCGAAGCTACATTGGTGTCAAATGCCATCTTAACCATTAACAGTCCAGCAGCTTTGCAAGGTGATTATTATGCGGTTAAGGCGGATTTTGGCGATACCGATTTTACCTCTTTTTCAGGAAATTTAGCATTGGTAGACGATGGAACGGCCCAGCCTACTTTGGCTTGTTCACCTTTGATCAATTCTTCGGCAGTTAGTGGAAAAATAGCTGTCATTGAAAGAGGCGAATGTTTTTTTGTAGACAAAGTAAGCCATGCCGAAGCAGCAGGAGCCATTGGCGTGTTGATGATTAATAATGTTGACGGGCCTCCTATTATCATGGGGGCAACTTCCAGCCCGCCGGCTATCAATATTCCTTCTGTTATGATTTCCAAAGCGGATGGTGAGGCTGTATTAAATGCCTTGAATAACGGACAAACTATTCAAGTTGATATTACCAATAACAATACCGACATAGCTTACGGATATCTGGTGCCGGGAATTACCCATATCAATGATGTGATTACCAGAGATAATAACGGTACTACCGAAATATATGTGTCTGCCGGTGATTCCTATTATGCCGATGCTTCTGCTTTTACGGTGATGGGACACGGATACCAAGGGGTTTATAAATCGGTTGACGGTGGACAGAATTGGACACAAGTTAGCATCCCGGATGATCCGGATGGACATCCGTTTACGCCCAATGACTTGGAAATTGCCGCTGATAATTCCATCTGGCTCACTACTACACGGAGTACGGTCTTTGGTACTACACACGGAGCTGTACTTACATCCACAGACGGCAATAGTTTTAATATAGCTTTACCCATGGACGGTTATGGTAGAATGGAATTGGCTGTGTCTAAAACCAATCCGGATAAAATGTATTTGGTAGCGATGAGTTATTCGGGGAGTTCTTTATTGCCCGTGTGTATAAAAACAACTGATGCTTTTGCTTCTATTTCCATGTTTAACAAACCCAATGGAGATGCATCGCCTACTAATGATTTTACTAATGGACAAGGTTATTACGATTTGGTGATAGAAGTAGATCCGGTGAACGATGATATTTTATATATAGGCGGTATTGATTTGTTCAAATCTACCAATGGCGGTAATTCATGGACACAAATTTCCAGTTTCTACGGCAGTGCCGGTTCTAATATCCATCCCGACCAACAGGGAATGGCTATTCATCCGGAAAGTCCTTCTAAAATTTTATTTGGTAATGATGGGGGGGTAGCTTATTCATCTAATGCCGGTGCGACTATTTCCCCCAGAAATAAAAATTATGTAACCGCTCAATTTTATCATATGGCAGTAGCGCCAACTACTGCTTTTTCGGGTGATTATTTTATGGCAGGAGCGCAAGACAACGGAACCCAATTGTTTGAAAATGCACCCCAATCGGTTACCAATTCCATTCATGCACAAGGAGGCGATGGGGCTTATTGTTTCTTTGATCAAGACGGAACCGACAGATACCGAATTTCCAATTATGTTTTCAATAATGTAATTGCTTTATACGATTACAACACATACAGCGATATTACTGTCAATATAGAAGGTTCACAAGGCGTTCATGGTGATTTTATCAATCAAGAAGCCCTGGATTCACATTTGAATATTTTGTATTCCAATTATTCTACACGCAGCTCGTCCGGTAATACGTATGCTATCAGAAGATATGCCAATTTATTAAGTAATGTAATGAAAGATATTTTGCAGGACGATAATTTGTTTAATGCTTTTCCTACGGCTTTAAAAGTTTCGCCTTACACAACTACGGCTACTAAACTTTTTGTAGGATTGGAAAACGGAAAATTACTTCGAATTGATAACGCACAAGCAACACCGGTTTTTAATGATATCACCGGAGATGCATTTGTGGGTAGTATTTCAGATATAGAATTCGGTCAATCGGAAGCCGAAATATATGTAACGATATTTAATTACGGGGTAAACAATATTTTTTATTCTAATGACGGAGGTAATACATGGGTGTCCAAGGAGGGAGATTTGCCGGATATGCCGGTTAATACAATTTTGCCCAATCCTTTAAATGCAAATGAAGTGGTTATCGGTACCGATACAGGCATATGGATAAGCGGTGATTTTTCGGCAACCAATCCGCACTGGATACCTGACACTAACGGAATCAGTGAAGTCAAAATAACCGATTTGGAATTGAGAGATGACTATGCCGTGTATGCTTCTACTTTTGGACGGGGAATTTTTTCCAATCAGTTTGATTCTTCGGGAGGCAGCCTGACAACCTATAAACCTGTTAACTTAGAAGTATATCCCAATCCAACTACTGAATTTATTCAGGTAAAATTACCTCGTAACATGACTTCCACAGCTTGGGTGTTCGATGTCAACGGAAGAGAAGTACTGCGTAAAAACATAGCAGATGAAAATCTTGTAAAAATAAATGTACATGATTTGTCAAAGGGCTATTATTTGGTTCGAATCAAAGATGAAACCCGTGTTTATACCGCTAAGTTTATACTAAAATAACGACAGATTTTGAAATAGATATATAAAAAAGACGACCCAAAAACGGCCGTCTTTTTTTGTCGGAAAAAATCCGGATAAAAAGGACTTTTGTAGTGTTTTTTCCATAAAATATTTTTACTTTTGGAAATAAAAAAAATATGAATAACATTAAATCGTTTCGGTGCTTATTGCTTACATATTTTGGTAGCTGCCGGAAACACGGTTTAACATTAAATACTAAAAAATCATGAAACATATATTATTGATAGGAGCGGGAAAATCCAGCTCATCACTGATAGATTATCTCAAACAAAAATCTGAAGCAGAGGATTTGCACATTGTTATTGTAGATAAAAATTTAAAATTGGCAAAAAAAATTGCCGGTAGTCACCCGCATTTCGATTTAAAAAACATCGATATTTTCGATGAACAAATACGGGCTGAACTAATTCAAGAATCCGATTTGGTTATTTCCATGTTACCGGCCCGTTTTCACATGCAGGTAGCATTGGATGCCTTGAAATACGGTAAACATATGGTGACGGCTTCTTATATCAGCCCCGAGCTCAAAGCCTTGGACGACCGGATAAAGGAAAAAAACTTGGTATTCATGAATGAAATAGGCTTGGATCCGGGGATTGATCATATGAGTGCCATGCGGGTGATTCATCATATACAAAAGCAAGGTGGAAAAATGTTGCTGTTTGAATCCTTTACCGGTGGATTGGTAGCACCGGAAAGTGATGATAACCTGTGGCACTACAAGTTTACTTGGAATCCTCGAAATGTGGTAGTAGCCGGGCAAGGAGGTGTAGCTAAATTTTTGCATGCCGGAAAGTTTAAATATATACCCTATAACAAATTGTTCCGTCGCACCGAGTTGCTCGATATCGATGGATACGGACGTTTTGAAGGATACGCTAATCGCGATTCGTTAAAATACCAAAAAATTTATGGTTTGGAAAATGTTTCTACCTTATATCGCGGAACCATCAGGAGAGTTGGTTTTTCAAGGGCTTGGAATGTGTTTGTACAATTGGGAATGACAGATGATACCTACATCATGGAAGACAGTGAAAATATGACCAAACGGGATTTTATCAATGCTTTCCTTCCATATAGTCCCAGTGATTCGGTAGAATTAAAATTGCGGTATTATTTGAAAATCGATCAAGATGATGAGTTATGGCTTAAATTGGAAGAATTGGATTTGTTTGACGGCCAAACCAAAATCGGTTTAAAAAATGCGACACCGGCACAAATTTTACAAAAAATTTTGGAAGACAAATGGACGCTTAAACCCGATGACAAAGACATGATTGTTATGTATCACAAATTCGGTTATGAATTAAACGGAGAACAAAAACAAATCGATTCGCAATTGGTGGTAAAAGGAGAAGATCAAACCTATACTGCCATGGCCAAAACCGTAGGATTACCCGTAGGAATAGCCGCTTTAAAAATATTGAAAGGCGAAATCCAAACACCCGGTGTTCAGCTACCCATTACCCCCGAAGTTTATGCCCCGATTTTAAAAGAATTGGAAGATTACGGTATTATTTTCAACGAAAAAGAAGTGCCTTTTCAATGCTATAATCCCAATGCCGTAGCCGGATAAATTTTATAGCCGAAAATCATTGTTGCACCAATACAATACTAAAAACGCCTAAAACCAATAGGAATTTTAGCAAACTATAAAAGTATTTGTATTGGTGTATTTTTTTAGTGCGGAAGAATAGAACCAATCCCGGATAATACAAGCATACAAAAACCAAAAAATAATATTTCATATAACCTAAAGTCGGATGTTTAAGTAATAAATATATCGGAATAAGTTGTAATAAGCCGGCTGTAAACAACACCCATTTGGCTTTTTGATCCCCCAGTTTAACCGGCAAAGTTTGGTATCCCTGGGCTAAATCACCTTTGAGGTTGACAAAATTTTTTACAATATTTTTATTGAGAAGCAAGAGAAATAAAAAGATAGCATGCCAAAAAATAAAACTGTCAAATTTTTTGAAGAACAAAAAAATAGCAAAAAAGGGAAAGATGCTCAATACGGCATATAAGATATTACCCCAAAAAGCATAATGTTGAATTTTGTGAGAATACAACCAGATTAAAAAGATATAAACACTAAAAAATAAAGCTGCTCTCCACGATATTAATCCGGCCAAAAGAACAGCTGAAAAATTTAAAAAGAAATACAGATACAAACGTAGTTTTTGATTTAAACTTTGTTCAACCAAAGTGATTCCCGGACGGTTGATGATATCTTTCCGGTAATCGTAAAAACTGTTGATGATATAACCTGAAGCAATGCTGACGGCAGATGCCAGCAATAACAAATCGAAGTTAAAATTGGTTAATAGTTGCCAAAAATTTTTTTCCGGCACAAAAATGTATTTGGCTGTCAATACAAAAGCGATGGAAATAATCAATATATTTGGCAGGCGTATCAATGCAAACAGCGAAAATATTTGCTTGATGATAAACCGGCTTTTGTTTTTCATCATAAGAATTTTAGAAGCGGTAAACAACTTGTAGTTTGTAGTCTTTGAGTTGTTCTTTGGTTTTTTCAAAATCTTCGGTAAAGCCCAAAATATATCCACCACCACCGGAACCACATAGTTTTAAGTAGTAATCATCGTTTTCAATACCTTTTTTCCAGACGTCCATCATATGCGTGGGAATCATGGGTTTGAAGTTGTGATATACCGTAGAGGAAAGGTGTTTTAAATTGCCGAATAAAGATTTGATATTTCCTTGTAAAAAGTCATTGACACAGGCATCGGTGTATTTGATGAATTCGGTTTTTAAGGTTTTTCGGAATCCTTCGTTTTTCATTTTTTCCATAAATATGCTCACCATATCACCTGTTTCCCCAATTTGCTCAGAGTCGATTAAAAAAATGGCTCCTTTTCCTTCTTGTTGCGAAGGAATACCGGTAGGTTCAATATTTTGCTTGGATTGAATCAAAATAGGAATACTCAAATAGCTGTTCAAAGGATCCAAACCGGAACTTTTGCCGTGGAAAAAGCTTTCCATCAGTGCAAAAATTTCTTTGAGTTGTAAGAGTTTATCTCTTGTGAGATTTTCTAAAACGGTAATTTTATTCTGCGCATAACGTTCATAAATAGCTGCCACAACAGCTCCCGAACTTCCTACGCCGTAGCCTTCGGGAATATTGGATTTAAAAAATAAACCTTCTTGTAAATCTTTTTCAAATTGATCCAAATCGAGTTGTAATAATTCCGGATGCAGAGCTTGTTGTTCTTTTAAATATTGAAAAAAGGCAGTTAATTTATTATTTGAATCTTTGACTTGCAAGTCGGATAAATCTCCTATTTGCAATCCGCCTTGGTAATGATTGTAAGGAATAGCCAATCCTTTGGAATCTTTGATAATTCCATATTCTCCAAACAGAAGAATTTTGGCGTAAAAAAGCGGGCCTTTTTTCATAAGTAAAACATTTAATCAGGTGTTATTACGAGTCACCACGGTCATTTATCTTCGAACTTTGAACTAATTAACCGCAAATTTAACAATTTTTCTAATAACTTTGATTATAAGGTTTGTTTTTTAATTTCATCACAGCTTTATACCAATCGGTACCCAGGCTGAAATGTTCTTCAAATAAGGCTTCAAAGCCGGCATTTTTTAAGATGATATCTTGTCGGCGAGTCAGATTACAACCATCTGCCAAAGGGCGCCAAACCGGGTTGACTATTTGTTGAACTTTACCGTAAAATCTGCCTGAAGCGTGGATGTGTTCCAATACCAAAAGTTTTCCGTCGGATTTGAGTAAATCACGATAAATTTGAGCGGCTTTTGTTTCGTCTTTTACGGTACAAAGTACCAACATTGAGGCTATTGTGTCAAATGTGTCCGGAAGTTTTTTGTTTTCTTTTACTTCTTCAATTCCTATGTTGAATACTTGGATGTGGGGATATTTTTCTGCTTTTTTCAAAGCTTTTTTAAACATCGGGACAGAAGGTTCAATGGCATAAACTTGTACGTTTTCCGGATACAAATCGAAATTAACACCTGTACCGGCACCTACTTCCAAAATATTACCCGAAGCGTACCCGATTAAGTCTTGGCGATGTTTGGTTAAAACCTTTTCCAAGCCTTTCATAAAGTGGTCATAATACCAAGCGACAAATTTTTGATAATGTTTTTTAATCAATATTTTTTTATTTCACGGTTAAACTCTTCTACGACTTCTTGCATCATTTTTTTGATATAATCCGGGTCGGTATTGTATTTGGGTGTTGCCGGTGGTTGTCCGGGGAACAATTCCATGAACATGGTTTGTGACGGGAAAGCAAATTCAACGCCTAAAGAATTGGCTAATTTCAATATGCCCAACAGCAAAATATGTCTTCCGTGCATTTCTTCGGCATAATCATTTGTCATAAAATAGACGTTTAATAAAATATTGAGGGATGATTCGCCGTAATCGATAAATTCTACGTTATAAGGCACGGAATTGTAGGGGGTGTAGTTGGAATAATTACGGGTAGTCGGATGCATTTCAATAATTTTTTTGATGCCTTCAACAAAAATTTCAATCAGTTCGGGAGGTGTGTCATAACGAATACCCAATGTGGTTTTATACCTGCGATAAATACGTTTTCCTTTATTGTTGACAGCTACTTCCGAAAGTTTGCTGTTTGGGATTTTAAATACTGATGTGTCGGCTGCCCTTACTATTGATGAACGAAAACCGACTTCTTCTACACTTCCTTCTATACCGTCTACTACAATCCAATCACCTATTTTAAAAGGTTTGTCTACAAAAATCATCAATGTTCCTATCAGGTTTTTTACCGTATCTTGGGCTGCCAAACCAATAGCCAATCCCCCGATGGAGGCTCCGGCAATCACTGCCTTGGGATTGGCACCCATCAGAACAATAATTTTAAACAACCCGAACATTAAAACCAATCCTTTTAAACTGTTTTTTAGGATGGGAATCAGTTGGTCGTCTAACCGGTTTTCGGTTTGCTTGGAATAATGTTTGAAAATAGTGATAAATACATCTACCAATTTTAGAAATACAAAAATCCAAAAGATGATTTCGGCAAAATTTAAAGCCGATACAATCCAGTTACTCAATTTTTGTCCCAAGAGCAAGTATGGAATCATCAACTTCATGACGTAAATCCCGAAAATATAGGACAAAGGATGAGCAAATTGTTTGAGGCGTTCGTCCAAATTTTCAATGGGGAAATGTATAAATTGAGCTTTGATGATTTTAAAACCGGTAAATAAAATCTTTTTAAATAATACATGCAAAAAGTATGTCAAGATAATAATGAATAACAACCCAATCCATTTCCACCATTCTAAACCAAAAACTTTTGTGCGGAATTCAGCGGGGATATATCTGTCTATCAAGTCGGCTCCCAAGGGATAAATTTGTTCGTACAAATAATCGATTTTAGCAACCGTTGCTTTGGAATAATACCAATTGTGTCCGTATTTTTCCAGAAATATTTCCGGTAAACGATACGGAAATGGTTTATAAGCATGTCTGGGAATAGGAAAATTTATAGAGTCGATATAATCGGTGTCATTGGGTAAAGAGGTGTAGTTGATAAAAACGCCTTTTCCTTCAAAGATATATTTGAGTTTGATGGCTTTGCTTTGGGCTTCTTCACCCTGTAAACCATAGATGGTTTTGGCCGATAATTCGGGGTGATAATTATCCGGTTTTAAATTATGAAGATGTGTAAATACGGTAGCACGAGGTGTGCTTAAGTCTACTGTTTGGGCACCGGAAATCAGGATGCCCAAAAAAAGGAATACGAGGATGATAATGTTTTTTATTTTACCCATTGTAAATATAATTGTTTGTTCCGGAAAGTTTGCTACTTCCTTTTGGGTTTACTACGCCATGTTTTATTTAGCCGATATGCACAATAGAAACATTTACGCTTTAACCACTAACTACTAATACCCCTCCTTCGCTTCACCTCCCTCGGCAATGGCTTTGGCAGATGAGGTTCCTATACGTTTGACTCCCAGTTCAATCATTTTCATGGCTTCGTCATAATTTCGTACACCGCCGGCTGCTTTTACCGGTAGTGGATCGGCGTGTTTTAACATGATTTTAATGCTTTCCGGAGTGGCTCCATTAGGTTTGCCGTCTTCGGTTTGATAAAATCCGGTAGAAGATTTAACAAATACTTTGTCGGCGTTTTTTAACCCTATGGTTTGTAGTACCATGTCGCGAATCAAACTGGTTAATCCGGCAATTTGTTCAGGCGTTAAAGCAGCTACTTCAATAATCCATTTGGCAATTTTACCGTTTTTAACAGCTAGTAATGAGCCTTCAAAAACCTCTTTTTTGACCAAATTGATATCGCCGTTTTTATAAGCTTGATAATTGACTACGTAATCCAATTCATCGGCACCGTCGTTAATGGCTTGTTGTGCTTCGGCCAACTTTAATTTGTAATTCAAAGTGCCTTCCGGAAAACCGATAACCGTTCCTACCTTAACATTGGCACCTGCTTCGTCAATCATCTTACGCGCTAATTTTACATATTTAGGACGAATCATGACCAAATAAAATCCGTTATCGATGGCTTCTTGTATGATTTGTTTTACTTTTTCTTCTGTTTCTGCTTCCGTAATACCTGCTTGCTCAGGGGTTTTGAGGTAGGTGCTGTCTAAATATTTTTTGATATCAAGCATTTTTTGTGTTTTTTCTGTTTATGCAAAATTACATTAATTTTTGTTAACAAGTTTATTTTTGGTTTTGAAGTTTGTAAAATAGATACATCCTCTTCGATTTTTTTAGTTTTTCTTATGCTAATCCGGTTTATTTTTTTGTTAAATCCTATGTTTGTATTTTAAAACGGGATTTTATGCAATCAGATAAAAATTCTTTTTACGACCTGATTATCAATATGCTAATGTTTAATGTGTAAAGAAAATCTTCCAATGCTTTTTATTTTAAATCCTTTTTTATAAATTTGTAGGAAAAATATACAGAGAGATGTCCTACAAGGTTTACTTAAATAAAAAAGCAATTATCATTACGGACAATCTTGATGAAAGCCCTCAAAATATCTATGCTTTTAATTCGGTAAATCTTAATGATATTATCTACCGTTTACAAAACACCTCTCTTTCCGAAGCATATCTCTATCATCCTAATATTGAAGAAGCCTGGAAAAAGTTTCAAACACATTTTGACGTGATTGAGGCGGCCGGAGGAATCGTTGAAAACGACGAAAAAAAATATCTTTTTATTTACCGCAACGGCAAGTGGGATTTGCCCAAGGGTAAAATGGAACCCGGAGAAGACCCTTCACAAACCGCTATTCGCGAAGTTAAAGAAGAATGTGGAATTCAAAATATTGTTATCGATCATTTTTTATTGGATACTTATCATTTGTTTACCGAAAATAAAAAGAAACGTTTGAAAATTACCCACTGGTTTAAAATGCGGGAAGAAGATAAAAGCCAACTGATTCCTCAAACCGAAGAAGGTATCGAAAAAGTAGAATGGATTGATATTTTATCCAATACTGTTCCTTTGAACAATTCATATGAAAATATAAAACTGTTGTTTTCCGATATTCAACGTTTGGATAATATTTCTTGACTTTTCTTCTTCTTTTTCCAATTTTATCAAGTTTTTGAAATATAAATCCTGTATTTTTGTAGCGCTAAATTTACCGGTAGAGAATTGTATAAAAATTTATACCTTTGGAAAAAATTTAACAAAAACAACAAAAAGCTTCTTGTCAAGCGCAAATGTTGAAGATAATTTCATTTAAACATATCAAAAAAAGATAAATTTATGAAGAAAATATTAATCATCGAAGATGAAGATGCCATACGCAGAGTATTAAAGCGTATTTTGGAGCAGATGGACAAAACTTACCAAATTGACGAAGCGGAAAACGGTGAGCAAGGATTAGATAAAATCCAAAAAACAGATTATGATTTGGTACTTTGTGATATCAAAATGCCCAAAAAAGACGGAATTGAAGTATTGGAAGAGGCAAAAAAGATAAAACCGGAGGTGCCTTTTATTATGATTTCCGGACATGGTAATTTGGAAACAGCTGTTCAAAGTATGCGTTTGGGAGCTTATGATTATATTGAAAAACCACCTGATTTAAACCGTTTGATGACATCTGTGCGCAATGCTTTGGAACATAAGAAGTTGGTGACAGAAAACAAACAACTCAAGAGAAAAGTCAGTAGAAAATATGAAATGATAGGTGATTCTGCCAAAATGCAGCAGATCAAACAGGTAATTGAAAAGGTGGCACCTACTGATGCTCGCGTGTTGATTACCGGAAAAAACGGTACCGGTAAAGAATTGGTAGCGCATTGGATTCATCAAAAAAGTAACCGTAATAAAGGCCCCATGGTAGAGGTGAATTGTGCAGCGATTCCTTCCGAATTGATTGAAAGTGTATTGTTTGGACATGTAAAAGGTTCGTTTACAGGTGCTTATAAGGATAAAAAAGGAAAGTTTGAACAAGCCAATGGTGGAACTTTATTTCTCGATGAAGTAGGGGACATGAGTTTGTCGGCTCAAGCCAAAGTGTTGAGAGCTTTGCAAGAAAACCGGATTTCACGAGTAGGTAGTGACAAAGATATCAAAGTGGATGTACGGGTAATCGCCGCTACCAATAAAGATTTGAAGAAAGAAATAGCAGAAGGACGTTTTCGAGAAGATTTATACCATCGTTTGGCGGTTATTTTGATTGAAGTGCCTTCTTTGAACGAACGCAGGGAAGATATTCCCTTGTTGATTAAACATTTTGCCAAAAAAGTTGCCGATGAACAAGGTACACAGGTAAAAAAATTCTCTGACAAAGCCATTGAATTATTGCAAGATTACGACTGGACGGGAAATATACGCGAGTTGCGCAATGTAGTAGAACGTTTGATTATTTTGGGAGGGGATGAAGTTTCGGAAGAGGATGTGAAAATGTTTGCCAGTAAATAAAGCTTTTTCCGGAATATTAATACAATAATTTTTTATCAATGAAAATTCTGATTGTTGGCGGAGGAAATATGGGACAAAGTTTTGCCCAAAGCTTTGTGAATAATTATATTGCTGATGCTAAGAATTTTGCTGTTTTGGAAAAGGATGTTTCCAAACATGATGCTCTTAAAAAGATAGGAATAAATATTATCTATCAAAGTCCGAATGATAAAATTGAAACAGCCGATTTGATAGTTTTAGCAGTTAAGCCTCAATCTTTTCAGATGTTAGCCGAAGACTTAAAAAAGTATATCAGTAATGAACAGGTAGTATTGTCCATTATGGCCGGAATTGATATTCATACGATAAAACAATCTTTGGGAATAGAAAAAGTAATAAGAGCTATGCCTAATATGGCAGCCCAAATCGGGAAAGGCATGTCGGTTTTTACATCCTCGGATGCTATCACTCGTATTGAATTGGTAACGGTTCAAAATCTTTTGGAAAGCACCGGAAAGAATTTGTATGTGGCAGATGAAGATTTAATCGATGCAGGAACTGCCGTTTCGGGTTCGGGGCCTGCTTATGTATTATTTTTTATGCAGGCAATTTCCGATGCAGCCATGGAATTGGGTTTTTCCAAAAGAGAAGCTGAAATGCTCACTGTTCAAACTTTTAAAGGAATTGTGGAATATTTTCAAAATACAACCGATACTTATGCTGAGTTAATCGATAAGATTTCTTCCAAAGGAGGAACTACCGAGGCCGCAATCAAATATATGCTTGAAAATAAGCTGGACAAATCCATTAAAACGGCTGTTCAAAAAGCTTATTGCAGGGCGAAAGAATTAGGAAAAAAGTTTTAGTTAGTTGGATAAAGAATTAAAAAAAATCCTGCAAAAATTTTTGCAGGATTTTTTTAATATTAAAATAATGTTTAGTTAAAAACCGATTCTTTTTTCAAATCTTTAACCAAAACATAATAAAAAGCAACACGCATTTTTTGATTGATAGGTTTGAATTTAGCACAAGCACCATCCAATGCTTTTTTGATATCGGCATCTTTGGTTACGCCTAATTTTTTAACGATAAAGTTGTTTTCAACTCTTTTTAATTCAGCTTCATCCCCACAAGATACTAAGGAAGCATCGCGAAGATAGATAGAAGGTCCTTGTGATTTGGCAATGGCTCTCAAAAGTGCATCATCTGCAGATACACCTACTTTTTTTAATTGTTCAGCAGCTTTTGCTACTACATCATCGAATTTACTCATAATTGTTAAGTTTTATAATTTCGTTTACAAATTTACTAATATTTTTTTAACTTCAAAAATTATTTTGTAAATAAAGGTTTATTTGTCATCCAATTTGATATTTCTTTTTTCACATCAGCAATAATTTGCTCGTTTTCTGTATTGTTAATTACTTTATCAATCAATTCAACAATCCGTTCCATATCCGCTTCTTTGAGTCCTCGCGTGGTGATAGCCGGAGTACCTACCCGGATTCCGGAAGTAACAAAAGGAGATTTATCGTCAAAAGGTACCATGTTTTTGTTTACAGTAATATGCGCTTGTACCAAAGCATTTTCCGCTTCTTTACCCGATACGTTTTTATTGCGTAAATCAATCAGCATCATATGGTTATCGGTTCCGCCTGAAATCACTTTATAATCTCTGTCTACAAATGCTTGGGCCATTGCTTGGGCATTTTTTCGAACTTGAACGATATAATGCATATAATCATCTTGTAAGGCTTCGTGAAAAGCAACAGCTTTGGCAGCGATTACGTGTTCTAACGGACCACCTTGCATGCCCGGAAATACAGCAGAGTTTAGTATAGCTGACATTTTTCTGATATTTCCTTTAGGTGTTTTAATACCCCAAGGATTTTCAAAATTTTTACCCATTAAAATCATTCCTCCGCGTGGACCTCTCAATGTTTTGTGCGTAGTAGTGGTAACGATATGTGCGTAAGGCATGGGGTCGTTTAAAACACCTTTGGCAATCAATCCGCTGGGATGCGAAATATCAGCCATCAACAAAGCGCCTACTTCATCGGCAACTTCTCTAAAACGGGCAAAATCCATATCGCGTGAATAAGAGGAAGCGCCTGCTACTATAAGTTTGGGACGGTGTTTTAAAGCGGTTTCACGCATCTGATTATAGTCGATAAGGCCGGTTTCTTCATTTACACCGTATGATACTACGTTATATAATTTGCCGGAAAAATTGACAGGAGAACCATGTGTAAGGTGTCCGCCATGGGCTAAATCAAATCCCATGATGGTGTCACCGGGTTTTAAAACGGCAAAATAAACTGCTGCGTTCGCTTGTGATCCCGAATGGGGTTGTACATTCACATATTCTGCTCCAAAAAGTTCCTTGGCTCTGTCAATAGCCAACTGTTCTACTTTATCTACTACTTCACATCCACCGTAATAACGTTTGCCCGGATATCCTTCGGCGTATTTATTGGTCAAAACCGAGCCCATAGCTTTTAAGACTTCATCGCTTACGTAATTTTCCGAAGCTATTAGTTCCAAACCTTCGGTTTGCCGTAGGGTTTCCTTTTGTATTAAATCGAATATTTTTGAATCATTCATATTTTCTTGTTTTTAAAATAATTGATAAAATTGAATTTCCACAAACTTAAAAAAAAAATCTTTCTTATTGCATGCTATTTCTTAGCGGTAGAAATATTTTTTTAAAGATGGAATTTCAATGCAGAATTGTAGGAAGGTATTTCCTTTGGTAAGCCGGCCGGTTGCGAAGCAAGTAATTTATAGTGCCCTTGCAAGCCAACCAGTTGCTCATCAACAAAACTCATGTGTTCTTATCCCGAAGGGTCGGGACAGGTTGTGCCTCACCGTGTACCCAACGGAGTTGGTGTATGTGGTTCAAGAAATGTTACGAAGCAACCAAATAGCATCTTTGCGAGAGAAAAAAACTCCGTGTATCTCTGTGATGCTCCGTGGAACTTTGCGTTACAACAATATCAGTAAAATCAGGCTCCCAAAATCACCCCCCATTTCCCCAAAATTTCGTATATTGGCAATCGTCAAAAAATTATACGATTCTATGCTAGACCAAAATATCTATCAACCCCAAAACAAAGTTAGAATAGTAACCGCAGCATCTCTCTTTGACGGACACGATGCCGCCATCAATATTATGCGCCGGATTATCCAACGCACCGGTGCCGAAGTAATCCACTTGGGACACAACCGCAGTGTCGATGAAATCGTCAATACCGCCATTCAGGAAGATGCCAATGCCATTGCCATTACTTCTTATCAAGGCGGACATACCGAATTCTTGAAATATATGTACGATTTGCTCAAAGAACGCAACGCCGGACATATCAAGATTTTTGCCGGTGGAGGCGGTACCATTCTGCCCGATGAAATCAAAGAATTGGAAGATTACGGAATTGCAAAAATTTATTCTCCCGATGACGGACGGCAAATGGGACTGCAAGGAATGATCAATCATTTGGTAGAAAATGCCGATTTTCCTACGGGTAAAGATATCTCTGTAAAATCAGTAGCGGATATTCAAATCAAAGACGACCGTAAAATTGCTGAAACCATTTCTGCGGCTGAAAATTATCCGGAACTGCACCGGGAATTGCTAGAAAAAATCCGCCAAAAAGCCAAAAAACTTCCTGTTTTGGGCGTAACCGGAACCGGAGGAGCCGGAAAATCTTCTTTGGTAGATGAATTAGTACGCCGTTATCTCAACGAATTTTCCGATAAAAAGATTGCCATTATTTCTGTGGATCCAACCAAAAAACGTACCGGAGGCGCTTTGCTGGGGGATAGAATCCGTATGAACAGCATTAACAATCCGCGCGTATATATGCGTTCAATGG
>Ga0256835_1001128_pt1 | contig 16747 bp, 28 predicted proteins | sample PIR30metaG_FD_185972 | JGI IMG/M metagenome (GOLD analysis project Ga0256835, IMG submission 185972) | Hydrothermal vent microbial communities from East Pacific Rise, Pacific Ocean - PIR-30 | ecosystem: Environmental > Aquatic > Marine > Hydrothermal vents | place: Pacific Ocean: East Pacific...
GGGGATATATTAGGGCTGGTCATCGCCTTCGTTGTCTCCGACCTGGGCTTAATAAGGCTCCCGCCCGACGTGTATTTCATAGACAGGATTCCCATAGAGGTGACCCTGAGGGACTTCCTGCTCATATCCGCCATAGCCATGTTAGTGGTGATAATCTTCTCCATCATCCCCCTGCGGGGAATAGTGCGGATGAAGGTGGTGGATGCCCTCAGGAGAATAGATTAGTCCTCCCCTTGGTCCCGGTCGAGTTTCCCTGCAAAACAAAACCGCTGGATTTCAATCGCTTGTGCTTGTTATGAACATGTCGAAACTGCTGTTCATAAATCCGATAACATTCGCAATTTCATGAATTTAAATCGAACAGGAACCAGCCCTTATCCACATGGGATGGCGGGGGCAATCCTGTAAACTGCTATAAGTATAAAGTTCTAACAGTAAAAAAGTCAAGTGGTGAAAAAATCAATCAGGGAAATCAGAATCTGAGAATCTCCAGAGAAACGCCCCCGGTGTAGGGGCGTAGGGGCTTTATCCAGCCCGATATTCTTTTATACCTAATGCTTATATAGGGAAATACTACACCATTCCATCCTAACCCCACCCCAACCCCCCACGATGAGGGGTATCCCTGGCGTTGAACCATAAGAGACCTCTCGAAGTAATTATCCCGTTCCAGTTTGAAAACGTGATGCGTCTCCAGATTCCATGAAAATGAAGCCGTATCACAGCCCACAAGCCGAACTTCACCCACAGATGAGACATAAACCGTATCCAACACTTTGACGGTGTCCACGAACTTAAGAGTATCAATAACCTTGATAGCTTCATAAACCACCTCCGGGGAAGGGCGGGAGCACCGCCCCAGAAGGAAACCGATTATCAAAAAAAGAACACTAATTACTGTCACTCTTATCATCCTTAGCCCCTGCTACAAATTAGCTTATAGTCTTCTAACTCATTGTAAAAATAGCTTAACTCTTTTATAAGATTGCTAACATACCCAACTGGGAATGCATCAATAAGGAAAAGTGGACTTGTCAGAGCCAACACCAGACCAAGAACCAGGGCAGTCCCGAAAAGTGCAAATTTAAGATAGATGATTTTCAAAGTGCATTTGAACATACTGCACATTTTGAAAGGTGTAATTCGCATTTTCAAATATTTGAATTATGAAAAGTGCAACTTTAAATTTACGAAGTGCAAAAACGCCAGAAGAGACTTCCACACAAGTCATTTAAAACCTACACATTCATATTACTGGAAGATGACCTATTGGAAGAAATTGAACGTATTCGAAAACAGCAGAATAAAAGCCGTTCTTTACTGGTAAATGAGCTTTTGCGTAAAGCCTTACAGGAGGTGCAAGATGATAGGAGAGATTAAGAACTTCATGGACATAGTAAAGGTCCTGATGAAGGCAGGTAAGAAAGTGGACAATGAAGCATTGGAGCTTCTGGCTTTGCTATACGAAATAAATGCTGAACTGAACATTCGCCCTGATTTGAAAAAGTTCACAAAACCAGAATTGCGCAAACTCCAGGAAACAGTAAAAGCCGAATTGATGAACAAATTCGAAGAAATATTTGAATTGCTTGAAAAGCTGGAGGAACAGCATGGCGAAACGTAAATATCCAGAGGAACTGATACGCTACATAATGGAGAAGAGGGGCATAAAATACCGTTCCGCAGTATCATTCATCAAACGTCATAATTTGAAAACCTTGGAGGATGCCCAGAAGCTACTGGAAGGAGAACCCCCCAAAGTGCAAAGTGCAAATGTGCAAACTGAAAGCGAAAATGAAAATGCAAATGTGCAAAGTGAAAATGAACATGAAAAAGTGCAAGATGAAAATGTAAAAGAAGAGCAACATGAGGAAATACAAACCATAAACGGAAATGTGAATCAGGAATTTAAAATAGAGAACCAGACCATAGCCCGTCTCTTAAAGGGTGAGAATGAAAAGGCAGAGGAGAGCACTGAGGAAAAGAAGAAGTTCAATCCGAAATTTGCTGCCCGCTTAATTGAGGTTATTCACCGCATAGCCTATCGTCTTTCCAAGTCTATATTCAACATACAATTCGAAAACGATGAACAGGACTTGAAAGAACTCATCGCCGAAGTGCAGCCGATTTGGATTGAGGAAATGGAAAAATGGGGCGTGCAGGTTGATAACAACACGCTCATACTGGTAATAATATACGGTTCCTATTTCATGAGATTGAAGCGAATAGAAAAGCCAAAAGAAGGGAAGAAAAAGAAAACTCCGGCTCCTGTGAAGGTGGAAAATATACCTGACGAAGTGCAAACTGAAAATGAAAGTGCAAAAGTGCAAAGCGAAAATGAATATCAAAATGAACATGTGAACATGTTCAAAGTGGAGGACATTCCTGAATATGCAGGATAATCTGATAATTGGGGTAATAGGACAATCCGGCAGCGGAAAGACCACATGGGTAAAGAACTTTATTCGAAACAGCGATTATCAGGTGTATCTTCTTCTGGACGTAACGAATCAGTTCCCCCAGTTCCGTTCCATATCAGATGGAACCATATACAAATATTCGAAATTCCAGGATGCCGATGAACTTATGAGAGTACTTAAATCTCTTCCACGATCCATGTCCAAGCTTATCATATTCGACGATGCCGACCTTACGCTCCGTGGGTCAGATTATGAATATGTCTTTCTATATCACAGAAACTATAACACTGATATCGTCTATACTTCAAAGAGACTGAAAGGTATGAATTCCAAAATACAGTTTCAGACGAAAAAGCTCATCATATTCAAGTACAGCCATCGGTTTATCCGGGACCTAATAGAATTTGGCTTTGACCGTGAATTTGCAGAAAAATTGACGAAACTGGAGACATTCCAGTTCGTCGAAATCGACCTTTAAGTATTTGAATTCAAATAATTGAATCACAGCATTTCACCTATTCACAATTAGGCATCCTAGTAATGAGGAATGGGAGCCTGCCGGTAGTGGGCAGTGAAGGGCGTTTCCCCTGCCGGTGGTTCCCCTAAAAACAATAAAAGGAGGTGCATTATGATGGATATCTTCAAGAGTAAGACGTTCTGGATAGTTCTGGGACTCTTCGGAGCGTTCGTGATAGTCGTCAGATATAAGCCCGAACTGATATTTGATAAGGATAAGCTGAGGGAACTTCTGGCAAACTAAAAGGAGGATGGCCATGTATCACAAGATTTATGTGGACACATTCAAGGTCCCTGCAGGTTCTAAATTCAATAAGATAATCGAAGTTAGAACCCCCGGAGTTGCGGCTCTGGAATTTTCCGCCGCTGTAGAAAACTTCTCTGTCAAACTCAACGATATGGAGATAGATAACCAGTATGCAAATTTCGAAGATTGGAACGAACTCAGATATCTGGATGACATTTCCCAGTTCATTCCTGCCGACCTGACCAAGACCCTGATAATAGGTGTTCGAGAGGGTGATAAGCTCGTGGGTTATAACGGACCGCTCAAGCTGGAGCTTAAGGGAACTGCTACCACCGGAACCGGAGACATAAAATACGACGTTTATGCCATCCTTTCCGAAGTCACCAGCCCCCTGGTGGCATATAAGGACGTGATAGTGGAGGGTGGAACTGGTGGACAGTTCTCCAAGACCTTCAACGGATTCGGAAACATGAAGATAGTAAAGGAAGGAGATGGTGGAGCCACCTATATGAAGATAAAGAGGAACGGACAGACCATCTTGGAATATCCGCCCACTACGTCCATAACGCTGATACTGGGGAAGAATACCATCTACAACGCAAAGGACGAGACCACCCTCTACATGCTCAATACATCCACGAACGACACCATAACCATAGCTCTTTTGAAGAAGAAGCTTCTCAGAGAATGGAATCCTGTTAGCACCAAGTGAGGGGGAGGATATGGCAAAGCAGACGGTATATATCAAACTCGAGCCACGAGGTCCTACCACTCAGAGCATTGACCGTGACGTATATGCTTCTTTTGCTTCGTACCTGAAAGATGCTGTCGAAGAGTACGCCGAAAGGCAGGGTAAACAGCTGCGAATTACCCGGATGGTTATAGGGGGGTTTACTTCCGACGGTCTGAAAGTTGATTATGAATACGAGACCGGTGGAGTTGGACCGCAGAGCCTGGAACTGGCGGTAATTATCATTCAGGTTCTTTCCAATTGGAAGGCTCTGGTGGGTGTCATTGCAGCGATTGCGTCTCTGATTCTGCTGCTGAAAATGATGAATATGAAGGCAACTTTGAAAGTTGGCAGCTCTCTCCTGACCATAGACCCGGACCAGGATAATGGTAATCACGATGACGGCAGCGATTATGAGGATGGCGAAAGTGACGAGATAAAGGATACTACGGAAAAGAAGAGTGCATTGCCAAGAGTCATAGGATGGGGTGTACTTATAGCATTTCTTTCTAAGGCTTTTGGAGCCTGGTAATGTATAGTGTACAGGGATATCATGCTCTGTTCCGACGCTCTCTCGTAAACGATATAGTGCTATTGCTCTTTTCCATCTTTACTGGTGGCTTGGCTGGAGGGGCTATTTCCGTACTGAGCGAAATACTTGGAGCATACATTAACAACGAAAAATTAAATCGCCTTCTGGATAACTTAGAGCAGGCATTGAGCAACTCCCTTTCCGGCCCCTTCAGCCTTTCCGATTTCTCCCTGGAAATTCATCCGGACATGAAAACCCAGGGGCTGGACCTGATTGAATACATACGGGTCAATTACGAAGGTCCTTTGCATCCTATTACCTTCCTATTCTTTCTTCTGGACACAGCCTATGCAAATTTACAAAGTGGACACCTGACGGATGAGGAATATGAAAAGGTGCTTCAATTAAGCCTTCTTCTCCTTCCTGCTTTCCATTCTGTCCACCGTAATAAGACTTTGGTGCTCCCGGTCGATATTCACTTAAAAGATAGTATTCTTATCCGTTGTGGAAAGGGTCCCACCTGCAGAATTGCCCGGATGCGGTGTAATCTCTTCTGGGCTATGAGCCACTTCCTTCCATACGTACAGAGTACCCTTAATCGTATTGGTCCCATAGGAGCGGAAGGAACATATACCATCCCGAACGACATGACTGCCCATGACCTTCAAATTTCCACGGAGTCCGAAGATATAACTTGCGAAAGATATGGGCCATATCGAAAGGCATGGGCTCGTTATACAGCTCAGGGCACCATAAAGGGGAACCTGATTCTTTCGTATCATCTCCAGACCCCTGATGAACTTCCTTTTTTCCTTTCCGGTTATATGACTTTCACGAACATACTTATTCAGAATAGAAAACGGATAGAAGTAACTGACGGCTTTGGATACTATCGAACATATAAGGAACTAAGCATATTTCAGAGTATTCTTCCATACTCCAACGAAGAAACTCCCCCAAGGAATCCCATAAAGCCACGTAAACCCATAAAGGTTCCGGATATCATCGACGACCCTGTAACTACTCCTAAGAAAACCATTTGGAAGGAATTTATTGGATGGTTGCTCCTTATTATAGGAGTGATTGGAACTGCGTTGGGAGGTGAATGATGAATAAACCCATGGTAAAAAGTGCTTCCCGCCAGTTCAAATTGGGAAACTGCTGGGCTAATATCAGCATAACTCCTAACGAATATTTAAAGGCTACTCAAATTCATATAGCTGTGCGGAACGACTGCAATAGGGATGTGCATGTAATCATACGAGCCTTCGACCGAATACTCATGAAGTATTTTTCCCTCTGGGATGCCTTACTCTTCAACTTCAAGGCTCCCGACTCCTTCCAGTTCGACGTGAAAGAACTCAAGTTCCTGACCCGTCCTACCCTTACCGGCTTCGTTACCGACCTGTATTTTACTATTCCAGCCGGAACGGAATGGGGCGGATTCTTCATTCTGACCAAGCTGGTTCCCTGGAATGAGGAAAGAGCTAATACCTTCCTAAATGCACTCATGGAAGAAATGGACCTATTAGACGAGCCCCCTGCTGGAGTGATTAAAACAGTCTCTGAAATTGCTACCGGAATAGGAGAAACCATCGGCGGATTAGTAGGTGGTGCAGTTGAGGGAACTGCCAGGGGCTTGACTCGTGGTTTATTCAACCCTTCTGTTATCCTGCTCCTATTGGTTTTTCTGATAGCTTTCATTTTGTATAAACTCTATAAGAGCGGGAGGCTTGGGATATGAGAATACCACTTTGGAAAAAGACCGACAAAAAGGAAGGCTCCAGCGCATGGAAATACGTACTTCCCGACCAATTCCGCTTTTACCTTATCGCTGACAGCAAGCCCATACGGATAAATCTGGGACCCGTAGAAATGGAGTTTCAATACGATAGAGATATAGACCTGGGACGCATTCGTCTGCTCAGAATTAATGGGAACTTTTGGAAAATTATCGTTGATAGCAGAAAATCCCTTCGCTTCGAAACCGACGCCGTATTTATCCCCTTCGTGATAGCCAACGCCCGTGAAATCGGAATTGAGGCCGAGGATTACCATAAGCCCATAGGCATAGTTATAGGGGGAATTATAGCACTGTGGAAGGTGATAGGATGGATAAGGAAAAGATGAAATGGGTTTTGATTTTGGTTGCCATAATAGCAGGAGTGCTTTACATGTATATCGATATGTATAGCATTAAGATGAAAAGAGCTATAAGATACTGGAAGAAACTGGGAGCCATTCCGCCACTTGACCTAAAACGTTACAGAATAACCAGCGGCTTTGGGTTTAGAATACACCCAATAACAAAACTCCCACAATTTCATAATGGCATAGATATAGCAACACCCACGGGAACATTAATAGTTGCTCCATTTGACGGGTATGCAAAAGTATGGGAAAATTCCATAGGCGGGCTTCAATTAGCTTTATATGACAGAAAAGGTAAGCTTCGAATAGGCTTTGCCCATCTCAAAAACGTTTTCGTTTCAAATGGTGATGACGTCCAAAAAGGCTGGACAATTGCGATCACCGGGAACACCGGACGCACCACTGGACCACACTTGCATTTAACTGTGAAATTTGAAGGAATATACCTTGACCCTGAAGAGTTCTTCAAAGGAGTAGGAGTGTTATGAGCATGCGTCGAATACTAAAAATACGACCGGATTACCTTGATTATTTAATTCTAACCTTGGTCGTTATATTAAACTGTAATGAACTGGTTCAAAAGGTTATGTCTCTTGATTGGCAGACTGTTTTAACCATCTTGGCGGTTATATTCAGTCCGCTCAGGCATTTGCTTAACGGGAGGGATGGAGTATGAGATTTATAAGAAAACATAGAAGATGGAATCATTACCTGGTAGCTGGAAAGATAAGGCTCCCATCCGGGAAGATATTGAATTATTATGGGGAAATAAAAACCGGAAGCGCTATAAGCGATATATTGATAGAAGGACAGTGGTTAGACCTATTGCAAATCAACGAATTTCAGGGAAATTGGTTTTACGATGATGATACAGAAGTACTATTAGTATCAGCGCCTTATTTAGATCTAACTTCTGCTGATACTATTACATATAGAATTCTATATCCGAACGCTATATACGCATCTAACAAGTCGTATCTATATCTCAAAACTATGTCTCCAACTATCATAACAGCCTATTCCAATAAAACTATTCAGGTTCGAAGTGGGTACAGTCCAAAAGAAAAAACAACGTATATTAATTTTCCTGTCGTAAATAGGCATATCCTATATATAGAAAGCGAACGCTTTTATTACAAACAGGAGGTATAAAATGGGTAAGAAGAGAATCACAATAAAACAGGTGATGCGCAAGATAGCAAAAGGAAAGAAGCTTTCCAAGAGGGAGAAGGAAATACTTCGCCGTCACCAGAAGAAAGGCAGATAATGAAAGCTGTTGCATATATAAGGGTTTCTCAGGATACAGAGAACCCCGAAAACCAGCGTCATGCTATTCGTGAATATGCCCACTCCAATTCTATAAATGTGGTGAAGTATTTCGAAGATATAGGGATTTCTGGTGGGGTAGAAACATGGCAACGCCCCGCCTTCCGTTCCATGATAGAATACACGAGAGCCCACGGAATAAAAGCGATTATCTTCTACGACCTTACCCGCTTATCTCGTTCTTTCCTCGACGGGTTAAATACATTCCACAGATTACTGGAAGAGGGATATAACATAATTACTGTTTCCGGTATGCCCGTTAATATTGATAATCCAGTTGTAAGAAATATACTCCTTTCCGTAATTTTTGCCTTCGCCGAATGGTATCGCCTTGATATAGCGGAAAGAACCCGTCAGGGTATCCGCCGGGCTCGTTCCGAAGGCAAACGCATAGGCAGACCCCCAGCCCCATGCCGTGCAATTGCCAACCTTCGTAAGTCAGGGTTATCTTATTCGGAAATCGCCCGTGAATTGGGTGTATCTAAAGCCACCATATGGAGATGCCTTAAGAGGTTTCAAAACCATTTTTGAAACCATCTAAAACCCGCATTAAACCGTAATCCCTTCCCTGTATTCAAAACCGCCCCCTTTTGAAACCTATTTGGCGCCCTTACGGTGTTTCCTGTCGGGGTTTCTGCACATTGCTATTCTGCCCGCCCGATGGCGTTCTGCAATGTCCCATCCTGCATACTCCCCCGACCCCCTCATTTCTTTATCCGCCAAAGCCGAAGCGGATAGGGCGCCCCTCTTTAAGGTACAAGTAAAGCTTTTTAAACAACCAACTGGAAAATTTATTTATCACCTTTGCTCTCTTTCTTATATGCCTCTGCTGATAGTATTCCAGTGCCTTTCTAATTTCCTCATCTAAATGCTTTTTTCTAACTGTCATCATATAGATATACCTCTTCAACATACCATTCTTAAAACGCTTTTTGCTTTTCCCTTTCAGTTTGCTGCTTTCCTCATCAAAGCGCTGTTGTATTTTGAAATATGACTTAAATGCATCTGCATCCTTGAAACGCTTTATGTCCCAGTAAATGCTTATGATGAATTCGATAAACTCCTCTCCCAATCCTTTTATTTGCTTTAATTTTTCGTAATCCCCATGTTTTCTTACTATCTCCTTTATTTCTTCATCAACTTTCCTATATTCTTCTATCAACGCTTTCAATATGTTCATTTCGGATAAGAGCCTTTCCGTACGCATCTGAATATATCTATCATCCGTTTTCAGTTCTCTTAATTTATGCATAGCCCTAATCAGTCCGTTGGCGTAATACGATTTCCCTGAAAAACGCTTCTCGATACCATACAGAAAATATATTTTTTCAAGCCTTGTCTTATATTTATCAATTTCCCTTTTAAGCCTGTATCGGGTTTTTATCAGGTATCGTAAGTATTTCTGTTCCCACGGCATCACTTCCAGCACCGGGGGGATCTCCATTACTTCTACTTCCGTTTTTGCTTCCGCAATATCACGCAGTATTTTTGCCAAATTCACCGCATCACGAATGTCGTTCTTTTTTCTAATCCCCCTCCTAACTTTCCCCGCCCGGCTTCTAAGCCCGTTTATCATAAAAACACGTATAGTTCCATTGAGATTCTCAAAATTATATGAATACAAGCCGGTATTTTCCACCAACACGACGGCTCTCTTACCTCCTAAAATTTTGTATAAATCCTGTGGGCTCTTTATAAAGTGGGCTTCTCCACTCTGATAGATATAAGCAATACTTCCTTCTTTCCCAACGTCAAGCCCTATCCAGTATTGCGACATTTTCAGCGCTTCTTTTATCTTCTCCATCTCCCGCTCTCCTTTAGAAAGGAAGGGCGGGGGTTTCTGCAACTTTTCCAGGTGCATACTCCCCATCCGGGTTTCTGCAGTTTACAGGTGTGCATACTCCCCCCGCCCATGATAGTCCTATTTTACTCCGGAGTGTTGACGATTTATTAACAACCGGATAATCTCTTCTGGAGTGGGTTCCCGTTTGAGTTTCAATTTCAGGAACGCCCGTATATCCTCCCATGTGAGCCTTTCAGGTTCCTTATTCCTCTTCGTCAGTTTCTTCCTCATATTCCCTCCTCTTTTCACAGTCTATTTCCCACATTGTTCCGCATTCCTCTAAGAGTGCATACATAAGCGCAGCCAAGTCAATTGTTTCATCTACAGGCTTGCCTTTTCCTTCCGCTATCTTCCGTATTTTCTCCCATGTCTCTTTCCTTATCCTCACCTCTATATAGTCACTCATAATACTCCTCCTCGAAAAGGAGAAAAAGGGCATCATGATTGATACTATTGATTTTATCCAAGAGCTTGAAGAACTCATCCTTCGTCATCAGTCTCCGCGCAAGCTCCAATATGCTATCAGATAGATACCCATCTTCGACATACTCCAGCACTATCTTAGCTGCCGTCTCTCCATCGAACTCCTTTACCAAATAGTTATATATCCTTTCGAACCACTTCTTCTTACTCTTCCTGCCCATCTTCCACCTCCCTGAAATCTAATTCTCTTCCAGTTAACTTTTGATACATCCACACAACCCTTCCACCTCTTTCCAGCATCATCCGCTTAACGCACTCCAAATCCAATTCCGGACCGCATTCATCCACCAGCAGCCACATTACAATTGCATCTTCGACAATCCATTTCATGCTCTTCTCTTTTTCAAACGCCTTTCGCTTCAGAGCTCTCCAAAGGCTTTCGCTAATTACAATCAGTTTCCTATTACTACTCATCTTTCTCCTCCTCAATTATTTCTTCTTTAACCTCTTTCAACTTCCTGACTGCATACGTTCTGCCACAGTTCGGACACTTCACTACCTGATAAAAGAAGTTCTTTTTTTGTATGTACTCATCAAGCAATTCCAACCCAGCGCCGTCGTATGGACAGACGGCTGGAACCTTGTACCGTTCCACTTCCCTGAATGTATGTATCACCTTCATGGCTCCACCTCCTTTACAGAGTTATATATTACCTCCAGGAACTCAAAAGGAACATTTTCATCCACCCACCACGCTTCACCAAATTGAGAGTGATGGTCTGGCATCTTGTGTATCCTGTCAGGGTCTATTTCGCTCAGGTCTATTCTGACTATTACCTGCCTGCACACCCTCATAGCCCACGCCATGGCGGCGGTAAGGGTATCGAAGCCCCGCACGGGCTTCCGTATGTACCCCGTCTGCCTATACCTTCTCAATTTCTTCACGGTGATTACATGGAAGAGTGCCCCGGGCTTTTGCATGTTCCACCTCCTTTAAATTTTTCATATGGGACATTTTCCAATGCTGCGCTTCGAAACTCCCCATGGAACGGTAATTCCCGAGGAGACAAAGGGACTCAAATTCGGACACCTGACCACCAATCTGGCATTTAAACTGGCGAAGAAACTGGGAAAGAAACCGCCCGAAGTGGCTTCTGAAATTGCATCCGCCATAGAGAAGGACGAGAGGGTGGAGAGGGTGCAGGTGGCGGGTGGATTCGTCAACATCTTCCTAAAGAAGGAATTCCTGCGCCAGTACCTGCTATCTCTTCACGAAAGACTCCCCGAGCCGGGCTGGGAGGAGGACAGACCCCCCATCTCCCTGTATAAGAACGACGAGAAGCACAATCTGGAATTCGTCTCCGCCAACCCCACCGGTCCCCTGAATGTGGTAAATGCGAGGGCGGCAGCAATAGGGGACTCACTGGTGAGAATCGGACGATTTCTGGGATACGGGTCCGATGCCGAATACTACGTCAACGACGAGGGAACCCAGATTGAAATGTTGGGGTGGGCTATACTCTGGCGTCTGGGCATCATTTCGGAGGAGGAACTGCCGGAAGATGCCTACAGGGGCGAATACGTGAAGGATATCGCCGAAGCCATCAGGGACAGGATTCCCCCATTCGACAAGCCCGATTCCTCCATAGCCTACACCATCGGGAAGATGGGGGCGGATTACATTCTCCAGACCCAGATGGAGACCCTCAGGAGGTTCCGCGTCAGGTACGACCAGATTACCCGCGAAAGTTTCATAAGGCAATCGGAGTATCCCGTAAAAGCCCTGAAGAATCTTTCCGATAAGGGGCTCCTTTACTTCGAATCGAAGGATGGTGAGAGAAAGCCCTTCGATGAATTCATCAAACTCGGAGAGCCATTCGAGAAGTTGCTGGACAGGGATTTCTATTTAAAGCACTTCGAGGAACTCGCCCTCTATCTGGAGACCACCCGCTTCGGGGACGATAAGGACAGGGTCATAATCCGATCCAATGGACTGCCCACCTACTTCTTCTGGGACATAGCCTACCACTTCTATAAGGTGGAGAGGGGTTACGACTACATAGTGGACTTTCTGGGTCCGGACCATCACGGATACATCGGACGCCTGAGGGCAGCCCTGAGCGCTCTGGGATTCGACGTGGGCCGGTTCCACGTGGAGATAGTGCAGCAGACCAATCTCCTCAGGGAGGGCAAGAGGGTCCGCATGAGCAAGAGGAAGGGACAGCTCTACACGATGGACGAATTGCTGGACGAGGTGGGTGTGGATGCAGCCAGATTCTTCTTCCTGATGCGATCCCCTTCAGCCCATCTGGACTTCGACATGACACTGGCAAACAGGATAGGGAAGGAGAATCCCGTCTATTACGTCCAGTATGTCCATGCCAGAGTGCAGAGTATTAAGGAGCATGCCGCCGGTCAGGGAATCCGGTGGAGCATGGAGGACCTGAATTTAGACGTGACGGATACGGATTACGAGAGGGAGATGGTGAGGAAGCTCCTTTATCTGGAAATGTACCTGAACAAGGCATATCAGAAGTTCGAGCCCCATCATCTGGTCTTCTACCTGATGGAACTGGCCGACACCTTCCACAGTTTCTATCAGAATATCCGGGTGGTGGACCCTCAGGATTCGCAGAGGACGAAAGCCCGCCTTGCCCTGTTAGAGGTTTTGAGGAAAGTCATCGGCACAGGGCTCAATCTGATTGGTGTGAAGGCTCCCGATAGAATGTAAGGGGGCAATCGCCCCCCATCCATCACTTGAGAATCATCTGCTCCAGGATTACATCCATATCCTCGGTATTCTGGGCTTCGTTGTGGAAGGAGGTATAGAGGACCTTCCCCTGTCCATATGGAAATATAACGGCAAATGGGACGTCGGTGAGGGTGGAATCGAATATTGGTGCATCCCCTTTTATCAGAATATCGGTCTGTGGACCCACATCAATCATAACAGCCCAATGCGGCATATCGAAGTTTATAAGCATGGAATCCCTGCCAAGAGCCTCTATGAGATCGGGATCCAGCACCCTTGCCATCACTTCACCGGTCATACCACCCGTTCCATAGAAGTCTATGGCGGAGGAATCTATGATTTCAACAACCTCATATTGCCAGTCGGATGCATAGATCCTCCTGTCCCCCATATTCAGAAAGTTTCTGAGCTTGGGCCTCAGGGTATCTCCCATGTCCTGTTCGTCGCACCCGGCACCGCAGTTGAAGAATATATAATCGTAAGCATTGATGGAATCCTGACTCCATGTGATAAAGGAATAGCAGGGAATTGAATCATATACGAATCCAAGACGGGCAAGGACCTCCTGGATACTATCGAAATCCCCGAGGATCACGAGCATCTTCTTGGCATCGGGGGGAATGGATATGGTTCCCAGGCTCACCTCCTGACCGGATTCTACGGAAACATTTCTTGACACCTCGAATATGCCCTTCTTTATGGTCAGGGTATAGTTTCCAGCAGGAACATCGAGCATCTGAACGGAACCTCTGCCATCCGTCTTCACCCTGCAATTGGCAACGCTCACCACAGCACCTGCAATGGGGGTGGTTCCATTGGGGGCGGTGAAGGTGAGGGTAATGGTTCCTCCATTGTCGGCTCCACACGAAACAACTCCATAATCTATTATACCCGGTTCAGTGCTCTTCGAACACGCCCCTATCACGAGGGCAATTCCTGCTATAATCGCCAACTTTCTCATGGTCAGTTAAATTTTAAGTGGGCGAATTGGTATCAATTACTTACCAGAACGGTCTATTTTTCAGGCATTTCACGATGCTTCCCGAATTTCTCCCCCGATTCCCTTCCCCTTTCGAAAAATCTTCGGGGCATATAATTTCCCTTCATGCTCTACTACTGGGCGAGCCTGATTCACAGGAGACTGGTGAGGTCCATCCGAACCGATATACCCTCCATCGCCATCGGCAACTTCGCCATGGGAGGAACGGGAAAGACACCCCTTGCCATATTCCTGACGAAGAAGCTTAAGGATTTGAATCCGGTGGTCCTGAGCCGGGGGCACGGGAGGAAGGACAGGAAGGTCCAGATGGTCCGCCGCAGGGACATGGATTACAGGCTGGTGGGGGATGAGCCTCTGGTGATTCACTGGAAAACAGGGGTACCCGTCTTCGTCCACAGGAACCGCATTCTGACGTACAGGATTGCAAAGCACCTTCTGGAGCCGGGTGTGATTATCCTGGACGATGCCCTCCAGTACTGGAGGATAGACGCCCACGTCAAGATTGCCCTCATGAGGGAGGAGGAACTGGATGGATGGAGGGTGTTCCCCTTCGGCCTGTACAGAGAGCCCATAGGGGAAGTCAGGCGGGTGGACATGGTGGTGGTGAAGGGCAATTACACGGACAGGGAATTCATGGGCAAACCGGCATTTTCGATGCAGTACGTCCCGGCAGGCATATTCGACCACACGGGAAGGAGGGTGGAGGGGATAGGGAAAGCTGTTGCTTTCTCCGGTATCGCCCACAACGAGGACTTTCTGAAGATGCTCCGGGATATGGGCATAGAGGTGGTGGAATTCCACCCATTCCCCGACCACCATCCCTACAGGGAGAAAGAGTTGAAGCCATTGATCGAAAGGGGATTGCCCGTCATCACAACCCTCAAGGACATGGTCAGGCTACTGCCCACAGGTTTAAAATTAAACAACTTTTACTACCTTGACATTGAGGTAAAATTAAGCAGGGAAGCAGAATTCCTGAGCGCTATAAGGAGGCTGATAGATGCAGAATAGAGAGAGGTGGGCCACCCGCATCGGTCTCGTTCTGGCGATGGCGGGAAACGCCGTTGGTCTTGGTAACTTCCTGAGGTTCCCCGTTCAGGCTGCGGAGAATGGCGGCGGAGCCTTCATGATTCCCTACCTGATTTCCTTCCTCCTGATGGGAATTCCCCTCATGTGGATAGAATGGGCTTTGGGCAGGTACGGAGGGGTGAGGGGACACGGCACCACGCCTGCCATATTCGAATACATAACCAAGAAAAGATTGTTCGGAATATTGGGCGTTCTGGGTGTCACCATGCCCTTCATGGTGGCTATCTACTACACCTACATAGAGAGCTGGACCCTCGGATACAGCATCAGCGCCCTGTTAGGCATGTTCCCCAACGTCAGGGAAGCCCTTGCGAGCACCTCTGTTCTCGAGCCCTTCAAGCAGTTCTTCGTCAGCTACACGGGAATGGGAACGGAGGGAGCATTCATAAAACCCAGCACCATGGCCTACCTCTTCTTCCTGCTTACCTTCTTCATCAACGTCTTCTTCGTTTACAGGGGAATTGCGAAGGGAATAGAGATTCTGGCAAAGGTGGCCATGCCCATCCTGCTGGCTCTGGCGGTGGTGCTCGCCGTCAGGGTGGCCACATTGGAGCCCATATCGGGCCATTCGCCCCTGGACGGATTCGGCTTCCTCTGGAATCCGGATTTCTCCAAAATCTTCGATGCCCAGACATGGCTGGCGGCAGCCGGGCAGATATTCTTTACCCTATCCATCGGATTCGGAACCCTCATCACCTATGCCAGTTATCTATCGGAGAAGGATGACATTGCACTGGGAGGGCTTTCTGCAGCGACCACCAACGAATTCGTGGAGGTGGTGCTGGGGGCATCCATAGCCATCCCGGCAGCGGTGGTCTTCTTCGGTGTGGAGAACACCGTTCAGATAGCGAAGGAAGGCTCCTTCTCCCTTGGATTCATCACCATGCCCGCCATCTTCTCCTACATACCGCTGGGCAATCTCTTCGGATTCATGTGGTTCTTCCTCCTGTTCCTTGCTGGAATCACTTCGTCCGTCGCCCTCATCCAGCCCATGGTGGCATTCCTGGAGGACGAATACGGTCTCAAGAGGCAGAAGGCTGTCATACTGGTGGCTGCCATAATGTTCGTCCTGATGCACATACCCGTTCTCATGAACGGCGCCCTCGACGAGATGGACTACTGGGCAGGGACTGTGGGGCTGGTGGCTCTGGCATTCCTGGAACTGTTCGTATTCGTGTGGATATTCGGTGTGGATAATGCATGGAAGGAGATAAACCGCTCCGCCCAGATCAAGATTCCCATCATCTACAAGTACATAATGGCATACGTCACTCCCCTCTTCATCATCGTCATAATGGTCTCCTTCGCAAAGGACCTCTTCCTCAAAGCCATCACCTTCAACAACCCCGGAGAACTGGTGGCGAGGCTTCTCATGATAGTGGTATTCATAGTGCTTGCAGTCCTCTATGCCATAAGCAGGAGCAGGAAGAGATGACGCTGGCAGGATGGATATTCATGCTGTCCGTGTGGAGCATAGTGACGGGGCTCCTCATCTGGACCTACTGGAAGATACTCACCAACGAAAATTCGAAATGAAGAGGATTCTGGCTCTTCTCCTTCTGGGAGGAGTGTCCCTCCCATCGTGCGCCCCATCGGGAGGCAAATGGACGCAGGTGGGGTACGCCAGCTATTACGCCGACAAGTTCCATGGAAGGACCACTGCATGCGGAGAGATATACGACAGGAACAAATACACAGCCGCCCACAGGAGTCTCCCC
>Ga0256835_1001129_pt1 | contig 16747 bp, 16 predicted proteins | sample PIR30metaG_FD_185972 | JGI IMG/M metagenome (GOLD analysis project Ga0256835, IMG submission 185972) | Hydrothermal vent microbial communities from East Pacific Rise, Pacific Ocean - PIR-30 | ecosystem: Environmental > Aquatic > Marine > Hydrothermal vents | place: Pacific Ocean: East Pacific...
TCTTCAGCCATCATAAGGCCACCTATAGAAAGAAATAAAATTAATAAGACCGCGAATTTTCTTTTCATATTACCCTCCTTCTGCATCTCTAATTAAATTTTACGTTCAGAAAAGAAAAAGGTTAATTTCAATAAAAAACTTTTTAGTTTTCTGCTAAATCAATCGGGTTAATTTAACCAATTTTCACATTAATTATTAGATGTACAAAGCGTACCCGGTTAAATAGATTTTACACCTTTCCGCTCATGTTAGAATTGCACTGTGAGAAAAAGATTACAAAAAATAATTGCTGAAGCAGGAATATGCTCCAGAAGAAAAGCCGAAGAACTGATAAAGGCAGGAAAGGTTACAGTAAACGGAAAACCCGCAGAACTCGGAGACAAGGCAGATCCTGAAAGGGATGAAATCCTTGTGGAAGGAAAACCAATTAAAATTCCGGAGAAGGTATATATAATGCTAAATAAACCAGCTGGATACGTCAGCTCCACAAAGTCCCAGTTCGGGGAAAAAACCGTAATGCAACTTCTGAAAGGCCTGAGGGTCAGGGTCTTCCCTGTGGGACGCCTGGACGTTGACACAGAAGGACTTCTTCTCCTTACCAACGACGGGGACTTCGCCAACAGGGTGATGCACCCGAGGTATGAAATAAGAAAAACCTATTTTGTTGTACTGGATGGAGAACTTGCAGAATCAGACTTCGAAAAATTAAAACGGGGAATATTAATAGATGGTAAAAGGGTAAAGATCGACCTCATAGAAAAAAGAGGTAAAAACAAATACAGGCTGGTTATCCACGAAGGAATGAAAAGGGTGGTAAAGAGACTGTTTGCAGCCCTTGGGTTCAGAGTAAAATACCTTTTCAGGGATAAAATAGGAAATCTTTCTCTCCATGGTTTACCCAGGGGAAAATGGAAGAGGCTTTCCAAACGGGAGTTGAGGCTAATCTTTTCCGAGAATCTTTCTGATTCTTTCAAGAAGTCTTAAATAAAGAGCAGGATCACGACTGACTTCAAGGTGTTTCTTTATTACCTCTTCGTCTCCCCTTTTCCAGGGTCCGGTTATGGCTTTACTCAAATCAAACTCAAAGCTTCCCCTCAAAGCAGCTTCTGCAAGTTTCAAATATGCCTCACGGGGAATTTTGAGTTCATCTGCAATTTCCATGGAGAAGGAAAGAAGGGCAAGAAGCAAACCTGAGGAATAAACCGCCCCGAGATGATACAGTTCCTTTTTTGACGGTGCAGGAAAGGGGAGAAAACCAAGGTCCTTAGCAAAATCAAACAGCCATTCAGGACCCTCGATAGCCACATATGAACCCCTTACGTTCTCCAGGGAAAATTCAAATTCTATAAAAGGAAAAAGAGGATGAAATACGCCGGTCTGCGCTCCCTTTGCCTCCAGGGCTTCAAGAACTTCTCTTCCCAGGCTACCACTACAGTGAATAAATGTCATATTTCCATATGGAAGAGAAAGGGAAGAGAGGTCGCCGGCAACCTGGCCTATTTTGCTATCTGGAACAGAAATAATTACAACATCCGCTTCCCCTACAGCACCGGGCTCCAGCAGTCTTCCCGTTCCTATTCTGGAAAGAGCATCTTCAGCCCTTGAAGGACGTCTGGAAAAGCCCCCCAGGAATTGATGGGGACTTTCAGATATAAGCCTGGCAAGCACACTCCCCACCCTGCCCAGGCCTATTATTGCTATTTTTCTCCGAAAATCTTCAGCCAAGCGTCTATCTCCTGAGGTGTTGGATTCCAATCGGGTTTTTCATTCTTCCCTTCCTTTACCGAAGAAACCATCCTGAGAAAGTCCCTGGATCTCATCCACTTTATATGGCGCTTCTTTGCCTCTTCTATCAGTTCCCTATCTGATGTTACAACAACCATTCCAGGCCCCATACACCTTTTAATAACATCATCGGCGCTTTCTCCGTATTTGGGAAAGAGAACCATGAAATTCTTTGGAGAAAGCTCCATTCTGGCAGGGTACGGCTCCGGAGCCCCATCAAAAACGAGCACTATTCTCTTCTTCGTAAGACGATGAAACCTGAGAAGTTTTCTTATAATAAAATCCCGGCTTTCCTGAGACCCTATTGTAAGATTAGGGGAAACCCCTATTAAATTATTTCCATCTACCAGATAAGGCATTAAAGTTCGTAACTTTCCCCGGGCTTAAGAATTATAACCTCAGCCCTGTTCCCCACAAGACGTTTAAACTCCTCCGGGTCTGCCTGAATTGGAGGCCATGTATTGTAATGCATCGGGATTACCCTCTTTGTTCTGGTATATTCCACCGCCCTGGCAGCCTGAACAATATCCATAGTGTAGCGGCTTCCTATAGGAAGAAAACTTAGATCAGGAGTATAAAGATCTCCGATGATCTCCATATCCTTCGTAAGCCCGGTATCCCCTGCATGATAGATCCTTTTACCATCAAGGGTTATTACATACCCACATGGATGCCCTGAGTAACTGGAATGGGTGGCAAAAACCATGGTGAATTTAGCACCCTTAACCTCAATGGTACCACCTATGTTCATTCCCTCTGCGGTTAACCCCTCCTGTCCGGCTTTAACTGCAATTTCATGCATGGCCACAATCACTGCATTGTCCCTTCTGGCAAGGGTAAAGGCGTCAGAAATGTGATCTTCGTGATCATGGGTAATCGCAATCACATCAAGTTCAGGCACATCCTTAACCCTGAGAGCCGCAGCCGGATTTCCTTCCAGGAAGGGGTCCACTGCTATTTTGATCGAACCCTCTATCAAAACCGATGCATGACCGAGCCATGTTATTTTCATCCTTCACCTCCTTAAAAAATTTTATCACTTTAAGGGATTATAAGGTAAAATTGTAATATGAATTTTAAGGAAGCTGAAGCAAGGTATGCAAAACTCAAGAAGGATTATGATGAGGGTCTTATTACCCTGGACGAATTCAAGGCCCAGGTAAAAAATCTAATTGTAAAAGACGAATATGGAAACATCTGGAGCATAGGTCTACGCACAGGAAAGTGGTACAAAAAGGTGGGAGATCAGTGGAAACAGGAGGAACCCTCTTACAAAACCCAAACTCTGGACCTGGAAAAGTTGATCCCGAGGGAAGAAGAAGATAGAGTAATCTGTCCAAAGTGCGGCAAAGAAGTCCCTTCTTACTTCGTTTTCTGCCCTTACTGCGGAGCACGTATCAGGGATGAAGAAGGCGAAGCTATGGAAAGGGAATATATAATGAGAAGGATCGCTCCCTTCTCCATGGCTCTTGTAATGGGAGGTCTTGGAATACTGATAGGAGTAATACTCGGAGCATTTGCAGAAGCTCTTGCTCCTTCCCTGCTTACCCGACTGGGATTGAGCTTTCCCACCCTGGGTACACTCTGGAAATCCTTCCTGTACTCCATAATGACCGGCTTTTTCTCATTCTTTCTCTTCTTCCTCGTGGGCTTTGTAATGGCTCTCATAATAAATCTTATCCTTTCCGTGTTCGGAGGACTGAAGTTTTATCTAACTTGACAAAAATCCTGCCTTTGAGTAAAATTTTATTTCGTAAGCGGGAGTGGCTCAGTGGTAGAGCATGACCTTGCCAAGGTCGGGGTCGCGGGTTCGAATCCCGTCTCCCGCTTTTTTTATTTATGGCGGCGTAGCCAAGCGGTAAGGCAGCGGTCTGCAAAACCGTTATTCGCCGGTTCGAATCCGGCCGCCGCCTCACCTTCCCCTTGAAAATAGCAATTACCGGAAAACCAGGAACCGGAAAAACGACTCTGATAAAAAGAATTTTTAGTGAACTGAGCTCCAGAAACGTTTCTGTCTCAGGTTTCTATACAGAAGAACTCAGGGAAAAGGGTCAAAGAATCGGATTTGATATAGTTATGTTAAATAAAGAAGTTCGGCTTCCCCTTGCAAGGAAAGAAATGGGTAAACCGAGGATAGGAAAATACAGGGTCTTTATAGAAAATATAGAAAAAGCTCTAAAACTTATAAAACCTGCGGACCTATACATAATTGACGAAGTTGGAAAAATGGAACTTTTAAGTCCCTCCTTTAAATCCTACATTCTAAATCTCCTTGAGGAAAAGAATTACATCATAACCTACGGTTTGGGAATAGATGAAAACATTAGAAAATCCATAGAAGAAAAAAGCAGGGTTTTTGTTCTCAATTCTGAAAACAGGGAATATTTATTTAATGAAATACTCTTACGGCTCAATATCGGGTAAGCCAAGGAGAAAAAGTTTGAATTTTCAAAAAAAATTGAAATTTTTAATATAATTTCCTACTCTTTAAATGTAGTGGGAGAAAAAATTGCAAAGAAAAATAACCCCGGAAAAAAAGAAGATTTTTTGTGCTTTCAGGGAAAAAATTCCATCCTGAGCCCTGAATGTCCGGACAAGCTGTGCTACATATTGGGGCTCACTATATATAAATTTACACAAAACCTGATCCTGTTCAGAGTTCGACAATAGATCCAAAAATCACCTTCTCTATGTAATAAGGGCGGGTGACCTGAACGGGAAAATTTTAAAGGGAGGTAACGAAACATGAAAAAGTTCCTTTTCATTATCTTAATAGGAGCTTTTTTGCTTGTCGGCTGTGGTAAAAACAAGCCAATCTCCGAATACCCTAAAGAAGTTAAAATCGAGGTGACTTCTAATCCTTCAGGAAAAAGTTTTACCGGAGGTTACGGTAACAAAAAAAACCATGTTTCTGTAGGACCTGACTTAACTCCTCAAACATATATTACCCAGCTTGAAGATGAATGGGACATCGTAATCTGTACATTCGCAAAGGATGAACCTGGCACATGGGAGCTTACGGTGAAGATTTACGTGGATGGAGAATTGAAAAAGCAGGCCTCTAATTCGGCAGAATCCGGTATAATAGCTTTCACGATAACAGGAAACGATTAAAATATAACAGTTTTCATCAATTCAAGATTGGCACAGAATTGGCTACATCAACAACCGGTTTCCTATTATCTGAAGAGGGAGAAAATTAAAAGTGACCCGCGCAGGACTCGAACCTGCAACCCACGGATTAAGAGTCCGTTGCTCTACCAAATTGAGCTAGCGGGCCACAGATTCGAATTATAACATGGCAAAAGAGATTTTTCAATACTCTGTTCCGTCAACTGGTTCCTCAAGGAACCATGTTTTCAGCTCTATTTCTTTTCCCCTGCCCTCATTGAATCGAAATAAATAAAGGCCAGAATAATACCAAACATAAGAAGGCCCAGCCAGTTTCCAAATTTTCCTGTATTTCCAATAACAGGAATAATGTGAGTATGGGTCTCTTCTTCAATGTATTTAAGAAGTGCTCCGACCACCCCTATCAAAGCACCTCCTGCTATAAGCCCTGAAGCCACAAGTATTCCTTTATTATGAGCCTTCCCTCCTCCCTTCTTTTTGACCAGATAGGCAATAATAGCTCCTACCAGTATGGGAGAGTTAAGCTCCATGGGAATGTACATTCCCAGGGCAAAGGCCAGAGCGCTTATACCGAACAGCTCAACAATTACGGCTATTACAGCACCTGCCAGATATAATTTCCATGGAATTCCAGCGGTTCCCATCATACCCTTTATAACCGCTGCCATGGCGTTGGGCTGCGGTGCTGGAAGAGGATTGGGATGAGGCGGCGAAAACCCATAAACCTTTGCCAGAAGAATTATCACATAAGTCACAACCACTGAAGAGACCACTGCCCCAAGCATGTTCCAGATCTGTATATTCTTTGGAGTGGCTCCGACCCAGTATCCAATCTTAAATTGGGTAACCAGACTTCCTGCCATGGAAAGAGCTGTACACACCACTCCACCGATAAGGAGGATCTCCAGCATCCCGCGCTGGCCGTGAAGACCAAGTTCCATCATTACAAAGGCAGAAACTATTAAAGTGGTGATTGTCATTCCCGAAATAGGTGTAACGCTTATCATGGCAATTGCCCAGGCTGATACGCTGGTAAATAGAAATGCAATTACAAACACAAGCACAACTGCTGCAAGGGAAAGCCATGTGGCGTGGGGAGTCCCCTTTAAAACTGAGAAATTGAAGTAAAGAAAAAGGGCCACCATTGTCAGTCCCAGCAACCCCAGTACTGTGCCCATGGGAAGGTCCCTGTCATATCTGGGGACCTCTCCTTTTTCTGTGTTTTTTCTTCTCCTTTTTATCTGAGAAAATCCTACCTTTATAGCATCCCTTATGACCTTCTTCATTTTCCATATGGAAATAATCCCGGCCATAAATATGCCACCTATTCCCATATATCTGGCATAATTCAAAAACAGTTGCTGCTGTGTCAACTGAGGATGGAAAAAGGAAAATCCAGGAACGAGTATAAGGGTGGAAAGAACAGAACCTGCAAAGATCATGGCTGCATACTTCACACCTATGATATAGCCAAGCCCGGCAATAGCTGCAGTGGTATCAAGGGTAAACACTGCCTTCAGCTTCTTTGTAAAGAAATTGAATACTCCTATCTGAGCGGTTGTAAACACCTCTCTCCAGGCCTCTACCGAAATGGCCAGAAAATCGTAAATCATGCCTATTAGCATGGAATATACCAGTACAATAGCGTCCTTTCCTCCCTTTTCTCCGGCCATAAGAATTTCCGTTGTAGCAGTAGCCTCAGGAAATGGAAGCTTTCCGTGCATCTCTGCAACAAAGTATCTTCTGAAGGGTATAAGGAACAAAACTCCCATCACAGCGCCAAGGAAAGGAACAAAGAATATTTGAAACGGAGAAGAGAGTTTTTCTATCCCGAGGATATAGATGGCGGGCATGGTAAACACAGAACCCCCGGCAATTATTCCTGAAGTCGCACCTATAGCAAGGATGTTCACATTTTCCAGAAGGGTGGATTTACGTTTGACCAGTGCAGAAAATCCCACCGCCAGTATGGCTATTGGAATGGCAGATTCAATTCCCTGCCCGAGTTTCAATGCTATGTAGGTCACCGCAGCGGAAAATATAACCGCCATCAAAATACCAAATGAAACCGATCTTACCGTAACTTCAGGAACCTTACCGGTAATTATAGGAACATATTTTTCTCCGGGTTTCAGCTCCCTGTAAGCGTTTTCTGGCAATTCTTTACTCATGAGAAATCATTAAACCAAAAAAACTTTTGGGTGTAAAATATTTTTGATGTTTCTTAACAATATACGCGTTCTTGACCTCAGCAGAGTCCTTGCCGGACCTCTGGCTGCCTCAATCCTTGCAGACCTTGGGGCAGAGGTGATAAAGGTGGAAAGACCCGGTTCAGGAGATGAAACCAGAGGATGGGGACCTCCCTTTGCAGGAGGAGAAGCAGCATATTTTATGAGCGCCAACAGGGGCAAAAAATCCATTACACTGGATATACTGAGAGGGAAAAATGTATTGCATAAACTGATAGAAAAAAGCGATATTCTCCTTCACAACTTTCTTCCGGACAGCCAGAAAAAACTGGGGCTCACCTACGAAGAGGTAAAAAAAATAAATCCCTCAATTATCTGGGCTTCCATAAGCGGATTTGGACCCGATTCTTCGAGACCCGGATATGACATAATAATTCAGGCACTGAGCGGACTGATGAGCATCACCGGAGAGCCTGAGGGAGAACCAATGAAGGTTGGAGTTGCAATAACCGACGTTCTAACAGCATACACGGCAGTATACACAATACTGGCAGCCCTCCTCAGAAGGGAAAGGGAAGGGACAGGTTGCAGAATTGATGTATCGCTGATGGATACCACCCTGTTTTCCCTTGTTAATATCGCATATAACTATTTAATAGGAGGAATAATCCCTGAAAGAATGGGAAACCAGCATCCCAATATAGTTCCGTATCAACTCTTCAAAGCAAAGGATGATTATTTAATAATTGGTGTTGGAAATGATACGCAGTGGAAAAAATTCGTCGAGCTTCTGGGAAGAGAGGAACTGAGGGACACAAAGTTTTCAACCAATAAAAAAAGGCTTGAACATCGTTCTGAAGTGGTGGCTATTATACAGGATGAGATCAAAAAAAGAAACGCAGCCTGCTGGATAAAAAAGCTTGAAGAACTCAAGATACCGGCAAGCAGGGTTTTAAACGTAGCTGAAGCTACTGAAAATTTCGGAAACCCGGGGGGGTTAATTGAAAAAATTTCTCATCCTGCAGCAGGTAATATAAGAGTAATGAGAAACCCTGCTCTTTTTGATGGTAAAAGGCTCAACGTAAAAAAACACCCCCCACTCCTGGGGGAAAATACACTGGAAATATTGAAATCCCTGGGATATAAAAGGGATGAAATAGAAAAAATGAAACTGGAGGGAATAATATGAGAAAAAAACTGGCATTATTGCTTTTATTTCTGTTTCCTTTACTGCTTTTTTCAGGAAAGGACCCCCTATGGCAACGGGCTGAGCAAATCGTCAAAACCTCTATCATAATAGACGCTCATGAAGATATTCCAACCACCATGCTGAATGAGGACGTGTCTGTTCTCAGGAATAAAGGACATTTTGACCTTCCAAGGGCGTTCATGGGCGGCCTGACTGCACCATGCTTTGCTATATTTACCAACCATAAATACGACAATAACCATCCAGCAGAATTTGCTCTGAGGGAACTGGCCAATGTTTACGAATTCGCATTTCAACATAAGGATAAGGTTCTTATAGCCTATTCTTACAGGGATATTCTTAAAGCAAAAGAAGAGGGCAAACTTGCGATCATAATTACCATGGAAAATTCTTCCCCCATTGAAGATCCTTCTCAGCTTCTTCTATGGAAGAGGCTTGGTCTGAGAATGGCCATACTTACACATATGAAAACCAACAAATATGCAGACTCTTCAACAGACGAAGAAAAATGGGGAGGTCTTAGTCCCGAAGGAAAGGAAATGGTCAAAAGGATGAATCAGCTGGGAATTCTTGTGGATGTTTCTCACCTATCTGACAAAGCTGCTGCTCAGGCAATACAGCTTACCACTCTGCCACCGGTAGCCTCCCATTCTGATGCAAGAGCCCTGAATGATGTTCCAAGGAACTTACCAGATTACCTCATAAAGGCAATTGCCGAAAAAGGAGGGGTTATTGGTGTAAACTTCTTCCCATACTTTCTTTCTGAAAGGGTAAAAGGACCATGGGAAGAATTCTGGAAAAAGGCCGGGGAACTGAGAAAACAATATGGAAAAGAAGCAGATGAGATGATAAAGAAGGAAAGGAAAAAACTGCCCAATGCTGACATTAAGGATATTGTTAGACATATTAAGTATATGGTAAACCTGGTTGGAGTAGAACATGTTGGTATTGGAAGCGACTTTGAAGGAATATCCATGGCCCCCAGGGGATTTGAAGATGTTACTAAATTTAAAAACCTGGTTTATGAACTGCTGAAGGAAGGCTTCACAGAAAAACAGATAAGAATGATACTCGGAGAAAACTTTCTGAGGGTATTCAAAAAGGCGGATGAAGCCTATCTGAAGGGGAAGGGCAGTGCTTTTTGAAGATATGGAAGAAAAGAAAAGACGCTGGGGAAAATTCCCGATCTGGTCCCTTGCACTGTTTTTTCTTCTGGTATTATTAACGGGAATCTTCCTGTCTTACACGATCCTGTTTCACTCTGTAACACTTAAACAGTTCCTTATAGGCTCAATCCTTTCCTTGATATTTTCAATAGTTTCCGTTCTATTTCTCAGGGAAGAATATTCCAACGAGGACCTGGTTACTACCTTTGGAAATTCCCTGCTTCTTGCACTTGCCTTTTTCCTGGTAGCCGGATTCATAATAATGCTCGTGGTAATACTTGGACCACATATTGCCGCTGGATTAAGATTAAAGGCAATGAACATACTTGATTTCAGCTTTCAACAGATAGCCACAAGCTTTTTGTTTACTTCAGCCATATTTTTATCCCTCATATCCCTCATCAGAATAGCGATAAAGAAATGAACTATTATCGAGTGGCTCTTCCTGTAAATATTCCTTCTCTTTTTACATATTTCCATTCTGACAAAATTGAACCAGGAACCATAGTAAAGGTGGACTTCCGGGGAAAGAAGACCCTTGGAATTGTCTGGGAAAGAGGGAAGGAGGAAAGCTTTGAAATCAAACCAATTGAGGAAGTCTTCCAGGAAAAAATTGATGAAAGGATGATGCGACTGGCGGAAAAACTGGAAAATCTATACCTCCATCCAAGGGGGATGTATGCTCAATTGATGTTACCCCCCGGAGCTTTAACCCCTTCCATCAAAAGATTTACGCCCACTCCGGAAGGAATCTTTCTGGCTTTAACCGGCTCTGAGATTGAAAGAAGTATTATTGAATTACTCATAAAATCGCCATATACCAGGATATACATAAAAAAACAGCTCGGTAAACGGGTGGATTATTACCTGAGGAAGTTCACCTCACTATCCTTTTTAAAAACCTATGAAGAGGAAAGAAAAAGGATTTCATGGTCGGAAAAAAGGGAGCCATACCTTTTTCCAAGCCTACCTTCCACCTTCATAAGTGAGGAGGGCAGAGAAATAGCCAACGAGATAAAAAAAAGCCTTGGTGAATTCTCCGCTCATCTTCTTTTTGGTGTAACCGGAAGCGGAAAAAGTTTTGTGCTTATGGACATAATCGAAGAAGTTTTGAAAAAGGGAGGAGGTGTAATCTATCTTGTTCCTGAAATTTCCATGGTTCCGTTCCCTTACCAGCTTCTCTCACGCAGATTTGGAAAGGTGGAAATTATCCATTCCCTTCAAACAAAGGCCATGCGGGGCGGAAGCTGGGAAAGGTTGAGAAGGGGAGAATCCAGGATCGCTCTGGGAGCCAGATCCGCCCTTTTTGCTCCGGTAAAGGATCTTATGCTAATAGTAATGGATGAGGAACACGACCTCTCATACGACCAGGAAACATCCCCCCGGTACAGGGCAATCGATGTTGCCATAGAGAGAGGAAAACTGGAAAATGCCACCGTGGTGTTTTCCACAGCTACGCCCAGCGTGGAAACCTTTTATAGAGCTATTAAGGGCGAATTTCACTTACATAAATTAACGCGCAGAATAAATGATCTGCCCCTTCCCACCGTGGAAATAATTTCAATGAGGAGGAAGAAACACCTGATATCTGACGAATTCGCCCGGGCACTGGAAGAGGAAACAGCAAAGGGGAATCAGGCTCTTGTTCTTATGAACCGCAGAGGCTTTTCCTCCTATTACCACTGTTCACAATGTGGATACGTTGCCAGCTGCCCCCATTGCGAAATCCCTTTAACCTATCATAAAGAAGAAAACTACCTTGAATGCCACTACTGTGGGTTTAAAGAAAAACCTCCTGAAACCTGTCCTGTTTGCGGTTCAGAAATGAAACCTGCAGGAGCTCCTGGACTTCAAAGGTTAATGGAATCATTTCGTGATAGATTTCCCCATCTTAATATAGAGCGTTTCGATGCGGATATAGGTAAAAGTAAGGTAAAAACAAGGAAAATACTCAGAGAATTTTACGATAAAAAGACCCATGTACTTGTTGGAACCCAGCTTATCTCAAAGGGACACAATTTCCCGGGGGTTACCCTGGTTGGGGTATTCTTTCCTGACATTCTTCTTAACTTTCCGGATTTTACCGCATCTGAAAGAACATTTCAGCTAATAACCCAGATGATAGGCAGAGCTGGGAGGACCATCCGCGGGAGAGCTCTAATTCAAACATATTATCCGGAACACCATGCAATCAGGCTTGCTGCCACCCAGGACTATGAATCATTTTTCAAGCAGGAAATTGAATTCAGAAGAAGACTGCTATACCCTCCCTTTGTAAAAATGATAAGACTTCTCATCGAAGACAAGGACAGGAAGGCACTTGGAGAGAAATCCAGGAAGCTTTACAATCTTCTTGCAGGCTTCAGAAAAAGGGGACCTGCGATGGCTCCCTTTAAAAAGCTGGCAGGAAAGTGGAGGGCTCACCTTTTTGTGGAAATGGATAAAGAAGAAGAGTGGGAAAAATTTAAAAGAATTTATTTTGAAAAATTTCAGGAATTCAGGGGAATCTCCATTATAGTATCTCCCTCTCAGGTACTCTGAACTTTATATATAAATTTTAATTAAAGGCCAAGGGCCGTAATAATCCTGTCGGATTTTCTTATGGAACTATTTGGGCATCCCCGTTTACTGCAGAATGTTATTGCATTATTAAAACTGAGATAATCGTCCAGAAACAATACGTAGATATTACCCTCTCCGCAATAATCGCATGTAGAAAGAATGGGAAGGTCTTTGTCACAAACAGGACACAGGAACTTTACCACCTCCCCTTCGTCAACACTTCCTCTCAAAAAAAGGACTTCCCTATCTCCAAGAATGGGAGAAAGGACTACAACACCTTCTTCCCCTCCTGCCCTGCGAAAGGCCAGTTCAATTCCCGGATATCCTTTAATTTTGTGTTTTTCCGTAATAAGATTATGACCTTCCGGACATAAGGCCACTGAAACGATCAATTCTTCCTGCTTAACTTCCCTTGCAGGAATTTTCAACCTCCCCTTTTTATCAAAGGTCTGGCTCATTATTCCCTCCTATTTTAATTTTATAACAATTTAGCAATTCAGCCAGTTCTTTCTTGCATTTTACCCCTGCCTGTGATATCTTTTTCTCAATATTGGAGGTGTAGATGAGCATTCAGGATTTAATTTTCTCCCTGCAGAAGTTTTGGGCAAATCAGGGATGCTACATAGCTCAGCCTTATGATATAGAAGTAGGAGCCGGAACAATGGCTCCTGAAACCTTTTTCAGGGTTCTGGAGGAGGGAGAAGTAAAGGTAGCGTATGTTCAACCTTCCAGAAGACCTACAGACGGCAGGTACGGAGAAAATCCCAACAGGGTGGCAAAACACCTTCAGTTCCAGGTAATTATCAAACCCGCTCCTGAAAACATTATTAACATTTACCTCCAGAGTCTTGAAAGCATCGGTATAAACCTGATGGAACACGACCTCAGATTAGCAGAAGATGATTGGGAATCTCCAACCATAGGGGCATGGGGAATTGGCTGGCAGGTTTTGCTGGATGGACTGGAAATAACTCAGTTTACATATTTCCAGCAGAGTGGCGGAATAGAGCTCAGGGAAATTCCTGTAGAAATAACCTATGGAATAGAAAGGCTGGAAATGTTTCTTGAAGGGAAGGACAACATCTATGACCTGGAATGGGGAGGAGGAAAAACCTATGGAGACCTCAGGCTACAGGAAGAAAAGGAATTTTCCATTTACAATTTTGAAGAGGCTGATACAGAAATGCTTTTTGAAATATTTGAAAAATATGAAGAAGAGGCAAAACGCATGGTAAAAAGAACCTTATACTCCCTGCTTACGACTACGTCCTGAAATGTTCTCATACCTTTAATCTCCTGGATGCAAGGGGAGCCATAAGTGTCGGAGAAAGAACAAAATTCATATTAAGAATAAGGGATATCGCCTGCGAAATTGCCGGCAAGGCAAAGGAAGGGAGGGAATGATGAGAGAATTTTTCCTTGAGTTACTGGTAGAAGAAATGCCTCCTTCCCATCAATGGGTGGCTAAGGAATACCTGACTGAAAAAATAGAGGAATTTTTAAAGGAAAAGGGCTTTTCTTATGACAATTTAAATATCAATACCACACCCAGGAGAATAACAATTGAAATAACAGGCAGCCTGGAAGCAATGGCTGGCCAGGAAACCGTATTTGGTCCACCGGTAAGCGTGGCCTTCGACAATGAAGGAAACCCGACAGAGGCAGCTATTGGTTTTGCTAAAAGGCTTGGAGTTGAGGTTTCTGAACTTGACAGGGTAGAAAAGGACAGGGGAGAATACCTTGCTTACACAAGGACACTGGAAGCCCCGGAATTCAAGGAAATCTTCCCTCAGGTTCTTGTTGAAATCCTCTACTCCATCCCATTTCCCAAAACAATGAGATGGGATAATTACAGGTTTTCCCGCAGGGTAAAAAATATCCTTGCCATAATGGACGGAGGAATTGTTAAGATCGAGGCCTTCGGTCTTCAGGCAAATAGATTAACTCAGGGTCATCGAATATTTTCTCCAATACTTATTGAAATATCCTCTGCAAAGGAGTATTTTTCCCTTTTAAAAGAGGCTTTTGTCCTTGCAAACAATGAAGAAAGGAAGGAAAAAATCCTGGAAGGTCTGAAAGAAAAGGCTGAAGATAGCCTTCTTCCACCTGATGAACTCATAAATTACTGGAGGGACTCCGTTGAATTTCCCAATGTATTCAGAGGAGAATTTCCAGAAAAGTACATGGAACTTCCAGAGGAAATAATTTCCACTTCCCTTGAAAGGGAAATGGGACTCTATCTTCTCAGGGACGAAAAAGGCGCTAAAAATTCCTTTGTTGGGGTGGCAGATAACCCCAACAGAGAGCTTAAGTATGTAATAAGTGGAAACGAACGGGTAGCAAGAGCTAAACTGGAGGATGCACTTTACTTCTGGAAGAAGGACAGGGAAAAATCGCTGGAGGAACTCAGGGAAGAACTGAAAAACGTTCTGTATAACGATATCCTGGGAAGTTATTTTGACAAAACAGAAAGACTGGAAGCACTGGCTGGAAAAGCAGCTGAACTAACAGGGATTCCACCTGAAAAACTACAGGAAGCTGCAAGGGTTTGTAAATCCGACCTGGTAACAGAACTGGTGGGAGAATTTCCCTCCCTCCAGGGCATTGCAGGAGGACTAATATTAAAATATCAGGGTAAAGATGAGGGCGTCTGGAAGGCTGTTTATGAGCATTACCTACCCGCCTCTCAAAAGGACCCACTTCCTTCGAGCCTTGAAGGCACGCTTCTTTCCCTTGTCGATAAGGTTGATGATCTTGTCTCTGCCTTTGCTACAGGCTACAGACCAAGTGGAAGTGGAGATCCTCTCGGTACAAGAAGGGCTGCCCTGGGGATTATTAGAATACTCACGGAAAAGGAAATTTCCATTGAATTTGAAGACTTAATAAACTATGCTATGGGCTTAATTGCGGAGAAGATAACACTTGCCGACAAACTAATGGACGATATAAGGGAATTCGTCCTGAAAAGATATGAAAAGAAACTTTCTGAAGAGGGTTTTGAAATAGGTATGATAAGGGGGGTTTTTGCTTCCTCTGGCTTTGACATAGGGGGGATAAGAAAGAAGCTTATATCCCTGAAGGACCTCATGGAAAGAGAAATGTTAACAACCCTTATTCAAACCCACAAAAGAGTTAAAAATATCCTTCAGAATAAGGAAAGGACAGATGTTGATACCACATTTCTCAATACTCCACAGGAAAAGGAACTTCATGAAATACTTTCGGTGGTAGCTCAGGAAATAGAGGGAGCAAAGGAAAAAAACAATTACACCCAGATCCTGAACGGCCTTCTCTGGCTGTGCCCCTTTGTAGACGAACTCTTTAATAACGTTATGATAATGGACGAGGATGAAAAGATCAGGAATAACAGGATTGCACTGCTATGGAAGGTTGATGATCTTCTGAGCGGATTTGCAGACTTTACACAGATACAGGAAAATTGAATACAAAGACTTTAAAAGACATCTCGGTTGACCAGATTGTTCCTGGAAGAAATCAGCCCAGGGATATTCTGGGCGATCTAACTGAACTGGCGGAATCCATAAGGGAAAAGGGGATTATAGAACCTATAATAGTCAGGCGAGTGGAAGATAAATACGAAATCATATCAGGAGAAAGAAGATATAGGGCTGCCCTTATGGTAGGCTTAACCCATGTCCCATGCATAGAGCTGGACATTGATGATAGGGAAGCCATGGAAATTGCTCTAATAGAAAATATCCATAGAAAGGACCTTACAACCTTTGAGATAGCAGAGGCATACAGGGCTCTGGTAGCAATTTATGGATATACCCATGAAGAACTTGCAAAGAGAGTGGGAAAGGCCCGGTCCACAGTTACGGAAATGATAGAGATAGCTAACATGCCTCCCCGCATAAAAAATCTCTGTATGGAGCTTGGAATAACAGCCTATTCGATGCTTCTTCTCATAGCGAAACAAAAGGACGAAACTCGAATGGAAGAACTGGCAAGAAAAATAGCTGCAGAAAAGCTTTCCAGGGAAGATGCCCGAAGACTGGCAAGAAAGGGAAAACCTAAATCAAGGGTATTAAAATTCACCTCCGAAAAGGAGGGATTCTCGCTGAGGATAAATCTCAAAAAGGAAATGGACAGGGAAAAAATCATACAAATTCTGGAAGAAATTATAGAAAAGATAAAAAGAGGAGATTTAAGCCTTTAGGCTCAGACAACTCGCGCCTTTCTTATTAGATGCCTTGCAATTCCGAGACTGCCCTTTCCTCCAATAAGTAGTCCTATCCAGCGCTGATTTCCCATATTATTAAGAAGAAGGATCCTTTCCCTGTCTTCAAAACTCATCATCTCCATTCCCCCAGGAAAAATATTGTTGAGAAGCTCAGCGTTCTGGATAAAGGATTTTATCCCATCAACTTCAACTTTTTCTCCTATTCTTTCCACTATCTTCCCTTCTTTATCCAGCACAAATGCACTTATGAAAGAATCCAGCTGCGAAAATTTCTCCAGGATTTCCTTATAATTCGTAGCAGTTTCTTCTTTACCTTTGCCTTCTAGGCTGATCCAGTTTTCAGCTGCCTGTATAAGTTCCTCAATGGTTTTGGTAATTTTCCTCGAAGTTTCTCTGAGCGCCGTAATACGAAATTTAGGGGTATCGAATTTGGCTATTTCCATAAAAGCCTTCTCTCCCTCAATTCCTTCCAGTTCTGCATTGATAAGCTGCCCATTTT
>Ga0256835_1001130_pt1 | contig 16742 bp, 13 predicted proteins | sample PIR30metaG_FD_185972 | JGI IMG/M metagenome (GOLD analysis project Ga0256835, IMG submission 185972) | Hydrothermal vent microbial communities from East Pacific Rise, Pacific Ocean - PIR-30 | ecosystem: Environmental > Aquatic > Marine > Hydrothermal vents | place: Pacific Ocean: East Pacific...
CAGCATGCCTGGCACCCTGCGGCCGCTGAGCTGGAGTGGATCACCGTTGAACAGGCGCGCCCACTGACATTCGATTTCATCGTGGCCACCTGGTGGCAAAGCGCTTTCATGCTTCATGAATTTTCAGCGATGCATGCGGTCTATTTCATACAGTCCATTGAGTCGCGCTTTTTCGATGCAGAAAATGCGGCTGACCACGACTGCAGAGATAACAGCATTTGGCGAATGTTGTGCGAAAGCACCTATTCTTTTGCGATTCCCAAAATTACGGAGGCAAAGTGGATCAGAAAGTATCTCTATGATAATTTCAACTCTGATGCATATTTGGTCCCCAACGGTATCCGAAAAGACATTTACCGGCCCGACGGAAAAAGCGAAACTCCGCGGCCTGGAGACTACCTGCGTGTTTTGATAGAGGGGCCAGTGGATGTCTTTTACAAAAACGTCCCCAAATCCGTGGAGCTGTGCCGCAGGGCCGGCGTCAAAGAAGTGTGGTTGATGACCTCGTCGCAGATTGAGACGTTCCCGGGCGTTGATCGGGTGTTTTCCCGCGTTCCCATTGACCGTACGGCTGAAATATACCGCTCCTGCGACCTTTTGCTGAAACTGAGCTACGTTGAGGGAATGTTCGGTCCCCCGCTGGAGATGTTTCACTGCGGAGGGACGGCCATCGTTTACGAGGTCACCGGCTCCGATGAGTATATTGTTCACGGACGGAACGGCTATATTGCCAAAAGAGACGACGAAGAGTCCGTCGTGCGCTTTCTCAGAACCCTTCAGGATGATCCGGAGAGGCTCGGGAAGCTGAAAGCGGGAGCAGTGTTGACGGCCCGAAAGTGGCCCGACTGGCAGCAGTCCTCCGAGAGATTTGAAAAGGCGCTAATCGACATACGTGAAAACTGCAAGAAAGTGAGCCGACGTTACCTCAGGCGCCATTCCCGGCTTTTGCTAAGAGACAACCAGAGCCGGCTTGCGGAAAAGAGCCTGACGCGATTTGTCGAAAGAGAGATCGGCTTGGAGGAAAACGGTGATGAGCGTCATGATTTTGTACAGCTATACTGGCACAGCGGAGAGGGCTTCAAACCGAAGAATTTTCAATGGCGGCGGTATACTCCCGGAAATTGGGAACGCGTTATCTTCCAGATTGAGGTGTCCTCATCTCCTCTGCACCTGCGGGTCGACCCCAGCGTACGGATCGGCATCATTAGCATCAGGGAAATATTGGTCACCGATGCCGGTGGGGAAAAAGTCTTCATACGCTTTAAAAAATGGTCCGACTGGCGAAAGATCGGCATCGGCGGTACGGCGGTTTTTCTGAGACGCAGGCCCTTTCCCGTAATCGAAAGCGTTGGTGAGGATCCGCAGTTGTTTTTACCGGTTATCGATCATTGTGCCGCCGGGGAGAATCTGCGTGTACAGGTAACACTGATGGAGACGGGGATAAGAGAAAGTTTCCGGAAAAATCGTCTTGCTGCAGGCTGTTTGTTTCGGAGACTGGCGGGGTCGCTGGTGAGGTGAAGGCCAAAGCGAACATGAAACCGCTTTTTTCCCAGGGTGATATAAAATTTCTTTTCCCGGCAGGGAATCGGCGTCGCTTGTGGCTGCCGATTCTGGCCTGCCTGGCCTTTCTTTGGCCCGGTGGGGAGTCCGCCGACGGCGGTTCAATCCGTCGTGTAGAGCCTGTTCCCGTGATTTACACCACAGACCTCTTTCATCCCCATGGGGATATGGATGATCAGGTAGACCTTGCAGTGATGTACGCCATCAAGGGCATCGCACTCAAGGCCGTTATTCTCGATAACGGTAAAGTCCAGAAGAAAAGGCCGGGGCGCGTGGCCGTTTCTCAATTAAATTTCCTGACCGGCAAATCCGTGCCGGTTGCCGTGGGCCTCGCAAGGAAGCTGAGAAACCCTTATGACAGCGGCTTGTCGCAGCCGGCTGAATATCAGGCGGGAGTTCGGATCATCCTGCGGATACTCAAAACCCTGAAGCGCAAAGCCGTACTGGTGACGGTAGGCAGCCTCAGGGACGTGGCCGCTGCATTTAACCGCAACCCGGCGCTGTTTTTAAAAAAAGTCGGAAGGATTTTTGTTTTTGCCGGAGAGGCCTCCAACAAAGGATTTTCCGAAACCAATGTAAAAATGGACCGGCACGCCTTTACGCGGATCATGGCATCGGGTCTGCCGGTGTATTGGGTGCCATGTTTTGACGGTGGAAGATGGAAAAACACCGGAAGTGCTTCCTACTGGATGACCAATTATGCGCGGCTGCTAAATAGCGTTCGTCCACCGATACTGCAGTATTTCATATACGCGTATACACGGTCGAAAGAGAACCCGCTGATTTTTCTCGGCAAGCCTGTAGACCCCGTTCGGAAAAGGGCGTTGTTTAAAGAAAAGCGCAATCTATGGGGGGCTGCGGCATTCCTGTCGGTTGTGGACAAAGGGATTTCCCTGAAGCCGGGATATCCTGTGGTTGCCCTTGCGCAGGGAGAACGAAATGATGATTTGCTGTTTGACTTTGTACCGGTGGCAATCCGGCTGGACCAAAGAGGGAACGTTTCATATGAACGGCGGCCCGCAGGCACAGAGGTGATGCAATTTCGGGTCAAGGATCCCAGAAACTACGGGGAAGCGATGACCATTGTGACAGCCAGACTGCTTTCGTCATTGTAAGAATTGTATGAATACCCGCGGCAATTGCTATTCGCAAACGTCATTTCTGTGAAGAATCAACGATCCAATACGGCGATAAAAGCCGGTGCCATTTGTTTTATGATTGCACTGGCCTATTTTTTCTCTTCCTATAAGTACTATCCCGGTTTGCGAATGCAGGTCGAGGGCTTCACACAGAAAGACGTCAGCGGCTACCTATACTGGGATTATGGATATGGGTTCAACGAGCTGGATAAAAGGGAGATTCGCCTCACCGCAGATAAAAAAAAGCGGGAAAAGCCGCTCGGCGACGTCGTCGTCGAGCCTGTTTTTATTCCCGGAGCGAAGAGCAGCAGGAGCGGCATCTGGATTGTTGTCGATCCAGCAGAAAACGGCACGACGTATACCATAGCCGGCAAGCACCATTGGAGGGGCAAAAGACTCTGGCTTTCACCGGGAAGCCGGATTGCATTCCACAGCCGGAAAAATAGCATAGTGCTGCGCTTCTTTAAAACCCTAGATTCGGGTTACGTCAGAATATGCTCCAAAAACGGCCCCGTACAGATATACAATCTGGCGGGAAGAAATTACTATGGGTACACGTATGTCGTGCCTTACTGGGCGGATGGAAGCGGCCCTTTAAAAGCTTTCGTGTCATTGCACACACTCCGGATCATGGCGTACACCAAACTGCCGCATCAAAAAATTCGTGCTATTCGCTTTGTCCCTCTAAAGGGACAGCTGCTTACAACATCGGATGCGCAGGCTCCCGGGGGGGCGTATGACGAAATCAAGAAGATCAACTTCCGGATTAACAAAGTCGTATTGATCAACCATGCCGGCGAGAAATATGAATACCGCAACGATGCTACCGACCCCTCCAGCTTCCGAACAGGCACCATTTCACTGAGACAGAGTGAATTTTTCAATGGATTCCTGTTTGTGGTTCAGTTCGTTGTTGCGATGACCATTGGGTACCTGGTTTTTTGGGTCTGTAGACTGGAAAAATTTTCGGAAATTCGATGTTGGCGGGATCTGCCGGTTGTACTTTTTGTGAACGACGGCATATGGATTTTCTGGTTGGTACTGGCCGCCCTTTTTTGTGTCAACTTTCTCTGGTTGCTTGCGGAATGGCCTGGAAGTATGACGCCGGATTCGGTAACGGTGTGGGCTGCCATCAAGAAATTGAAGATAGATAATCAGCACCCCTACCTGTACCAATTGCTGGTGCTTGGCCTGTTGAATGTTTATGATTCGCCGGTAACCGTGATCGTTTTCCAGATGATGTGCTACAGCCTGCTCTGTGGGCTTTTCTTTTACAAAACCTGGCGCTTGGGACTGAAATGGTATTTCATCGCTTTTTTCTGTCTTCTGCTGGCGGCATCGATCCCGATCAACCTGTTTAACATTACCATGTGGAAGGACATCCCATTCGCGTTGGCGATTCTTTTCTGGGCCTTTTTTGCCGCCAACGCCCGGTTCAGCAGCCGGTACCAGGGAAGGGCGCTTGGCATGAAAATCCGGGATATTCCGCTTCTGGCCACGCTGTTCCTGTTCGTGTGCGCATTGCGGCACAACGGCTTGGTTTATTTGCCCTTTTTGCCGGCCGTGCTTTTTTTGAGCAGGGCGATAAAGCCGAAGTGGATCCTGCAATGGGGAACTGTATCCGCGGTTTTGTTCATTTTATATTACCTGGTGCTGCCTCCTGTCGTGCTGGTCGACAAACCGGCACGCAATCAGATGGCCAAACGCAAGCTGGCGAAAAAGGTGCAAAAAATCGGTAGGATACTGGATCCTAAGAATAAATTCTACATAGAAGATTTCCTGGCAGACAAAGTAAAAGGCTTTGTTGGGACAATGGGGGCCTCGCCACGAGCGAGCCTCTGGTACAATGACATGTATCACCCGCCTCAACGGTGGTTCGCATACGATGAATTGCGGGCCGAATTCCTGGTGCACCCCAAAATCGAGTGCCTGAGCCGGCTGAAAAGAAAAATGCTTACTACTTTGCGTTACGAAGGACTCGGCAGGGGGCGGTTTGTCTACTGGAACACTTTCCTGCCTTTCCTAATGCTATGCGGTTTTTTTCTGCTGTACAAGTGGCTTCCGGCTTCTGCCTTCTTTTCGTCGATAGTTTTGTATCAAGCAGCGGTCCTTTTTTTTGTGATATGGCCCCGGTGGCGGTACCTTTATTTCGTTTACCTGGCGGGGTTTTTCATTCTTCCCGTCGCTCTGGTCGAGATCCGCCAAAAGATTGCCATGAGAAAAGGAAAAAAGAAGTCACTATCAGACATGTATTCATCGTCGGGTTCAGCCCCTAATGATTTGTCCGCAGCGATCGGGTAATTCACCTATGAAGCTTTTCATACAGATCCCTTGTTATAACGAGGCCGCCACCATTGCCAGAACGCTGAAAGATCTGCCGCGCCATGTGGAAGGGTTTGAAAGCGTGCAATGGCTGATCATCGATGACGGCTGTACAGACGAAACCGTGGCGATTGCCAGGGAATATGGGATAGACCATGTCGTGCGGCTTACGAAGCACCTCGGCCTGGCCAAAGGGTTTATGGCCGGTCTGGATGCCTGTTTGAAGCTTGGTGCCGATGTTATCGTCAATACCGATGGGGACAATCAGTACAAAGGAACTTACATTCCCAAAATTGTCGCCCCTATTCTGGCAGGGGAAGCCGATATGGTGGTCGGCGTACGACCCATCAAACAAATCGACCATTTCTCCCGGCTGAAAAAGTGGCTGCAACGGTTCGGTAGTTGGGTCGTGCGGGTGGCCAGCAATACGGATGTCTCCGATGTTACCAGTGGTTTCCGGGCCATCAGCAGGGATGCTGCTATGCAGCTGAACGTCTTCAGCCAGTATACCTACACGCTGGAAACCGTCATCCAGGCAGGACAGAAGAACCTCGCTGTTGTTTCCATTCCCATAGAGATCAACGAAGAACTAAGGCCTTCGCGACTGTTGAAGAGCGTATTCAATTACGTCCAGCGCTCCATCGGGACCATCATCAGGATATTTGTGGTCTACCAGCCTTTTCGATTCTTTTTGACCATAGGGTCGCTGTTGTTTGCAGCCGGGATGCTGATCGGAATTCGGTTCCTGTATTTTTATTTCGCAGAGGGTGGTGGAGGACATATCCAATCTCTGATCCTGGCCAGCATCCTGCTCGGAATTGGACTGCAGACCATCCTGGTAGCCTTTCTATCCGACCTGCAGTCCGTGAACCGGCGATTGCTGGAGGATATTCAATACCGCATAAAGAAAATCGATTGCGGCGATTTTCATAAGGGAAGCCGCAAATTTTTAGGGAGCAAGCCAGAGGAAGAGCAGTAATTCAGGCATTGTGGGCCATGAATGTGCTGATGATAACCGAACGGTATCACCCCATATGGGGAGGTGCCGAAAACCAGCTGCGGCAATTAGTGCCGTACCTGCAAAAAAGGGGCTGCTGCGTGCGCATACTCACCAGGAGATGGCACAGGGACGCCTCGAGAACCGAAATTGTTGATGGAGCGCGCGTCTGCCGGACAGGCGTTGCTGGCCAGAGCTCTTTTGCAAGCGTTGTTTTCACTATGTCGATGATAGTGCGCATCCTACAGGATGCAGGAACCATTGATATCATCCATTCCCACGGAGCGGCCGCCATGGCGGCCGCCGGAAAAGCGGCGGCCATGCTGACAGGCAAAAAGTCGGTATGCAAGATTGCCACGGCCGGACGTATCACAGGATTGAGGCGCCAACCGGCGGGTAGGCTGATTCTACCGCTGTTCAAGCGGTCAGATGCGGTTGTTTGCATTTCCAATGAGATTCATAACGAACTGATGACCGTTGGGACTAGCCCGCGGGCCATTTACCGGATTCCAAACGCCGTCGACGCAAAAAAGTTCAAGCCTTTCGATGAGGGTAGCCGTGAAAGATGGCGGCGTCAGAGGCATATCGCCGCCGACGCCCCGGTTGTCATGTTTTCAGGGCGTTTGGTCGAGCGCAAGGGGCTGGACAATTTGATAGATGCATGGACGGAGGTTCACGGCGCGTTTCCAGAGGCGCACTTGTTCATATTGGGAAGTGGAACACTCCAGCCTGACTCGGTGGAAGGCCGTATTCGAGAGAGGATACGCTCTACTGGAATGCGGCATATCCACCTTGAGGGGCAAACCGCAACCCCTGAAAAATACCTGGGAGTGGCAGATGTTTTTGTTTTCCCCTCCAGGAGAGAGGGCTTCCCCAACGCCCTTCTTGAAGCAATGGCTTCGGGGCTCGCCATTGTAGCAACACGCATAGGAGGCGTGACGGACCTTGTTCAGGACAGTCGAACCGGACTGCTCTACGATGTAAATGACGCTTCACAGCTTGCGGAAAAAATGAAAATTCTGCTCGGAAATCGAAACCTGCGCGTAGAAATCGGACGCCGGGCCAGGCGGCATGTCTTGTGCCACTATGATTTTGAATCCATCGCATCCAAATACATGCAATTATATCGTTCGATCTGCAGATCGAAAACCAGGAGGTGATATTCTGTCAAGGACTATCAGAATTGCGGTTGTAGGCATAGGGAAAATGGGGCTGTTGCATGCCGGCATCATGAATGGCCTGCATGACGTAGAACTCTGCGCCATTTGCGATAAATCCAAATTTTTGCTGGGCTTCGCAAAGTCCCTCAGGGATATTCCCGCATATGAAGACTACTGCCTCATGCTCGACAGAGAAGAACCCGACGCGGTCGTGTTGACCACCCCCGTTTTTCTGCACATTCCCATGGCAAAGGAATGTGTGGATAGAAATATACCGTTTTTTCTGGAAAAACCGCTTTGCCTGCGATCCGAGGAGGCTGCCCCGCTGGTTGCTGAAATCGATTCGAAGGGCACGGTCAGCATGGTAGGCTATATGATGCGCTACATGGAGACTTTCTCCCTTGCGAAGAAGATCGTGGACTCACAGGTTTTGGGGAAAATCATCAGCTTCGGCGCCACGATGTATGTCTCGCAGCTCTTTCGCAAGGGAAAAGGCTGGCGTTACGAAAGGGAAAAGTCGGGAGGAGGCGTTATCATTGGGCAGGCCACACACCTGATCGACATGCTGCAGTGGTATTTCGGGAGTATCCAGAAGGTTTCTGCGCATACCATCCGCTTTTATTCGAGCGAAGTTGAAGACTTTGCCCATGTTTATTTTTCTTTCGAAGCCGGTATGTCCGGATGGATTGACTCCTCGTGGAGCATGCGGCACCACCGGCTCCTGGAAACGGAAATCAGCATAAATACAGAAAACGGAAACCTGACGGTCAATGATGACAGCCTGAAGCTGTTTTTGGAAAAGGACTCCCGGGATTATCCGGCAGGATGGACGACCTTCAAACGCCCCGATTTGTATCGCGGAGTTGAAATCGATCTTGGCGGGCCCCATTTTTCTCGGCAGGATATGGACTTCGTGTCGGCCGTTAGAGAAAATCGCCAGCTTCAAAGCAGTTTGAAAAACGCCTACTGTGTACAAAAAGTGGTTGATTGTATTTACCGGTCGGCTCAGGCCGAGGGCGCCCCGCAGGAAGTTGTCTGAACACCGGGGCGAACCTGAACTCTTCAAGGATCTAAAAGCCAATGATCGATACCATCATATTGGGCCACAATCAATTTTTTGGCGTGAACCATCTGGAGGCCAGCCGCGGAAACGAGCGTGGCGCCTATTTCAGCCAGGTAGGCCGCATCATGGAAATGGTGAATTATTGCTATGACTGCGGTGTGCGCGGCATCATGATGTCTACCCATGAAAGAGCCATCGAGGTGGCCGGTGAAATAAAAAAGAACGCCCGCCTGCACAAGGGGCTGGGAGTTTACCTGCTGGTTCCCTATGCCGCCAAGTATATTCGAAAAGCCAATGAAAGCGGCCTGGTAAACCTTGTTTCCGAATCTCTCAAGGGAACTAGCCTCACCAACAAAATCGGCGTCTTCTGGCGAGGCGGCATGGGGGTTGTCCGAAAAGATATCCGCAATGTCATTCGCACCATGGTCGATTTCGAAGTGGCCCCGTTCGCCCATCTCAATCTGAAAGCCATTTTTTTGCATGATATCCCCACGGATCTCGTCGTAGGGTGGGATGTTCCGGTGGCCCTGGAAACTTTTGCGGAGCATGTTCGAACCAAGTACAAAAGCACACCCGGATTCTGTACCAAAAATCTGCCTCTTCTCATCAGGATGCTGAAGCATGCGGGAATGGAAAATCCTCTCGTCATGGCATCGGTCAACAAACTCGGGTATCAGGTAAATCCGTCATTGGAAGCCCTGGAAAAATGTCTCGCCACTGAAAAAATGCGGTTTCTGGCGATGAGTACCCTTGCCGCTGGTTACCTGAAACCTGAGGAGGCATATGCATATCTGTATTCACTGCCGCAGGTCGTCTCGACCGTGGTGGGGGTTTCCCGAAAAGAACACGCCCAGGAGACGTTTGCCGCCATTCAGGGAGCCATGCGGAAGGCACGTCTCAAAAGCCCACACGGCGGCGCACGCCAAAACAATCCATAGAGTGTACACCAGGGAAATAAGAAAAGTTGCGAATCTGCTATTACGGCTCCTATGACCTCTCCGAACCCCACAACAGCACTTTTTTATGGGCCATCAGGAAGAGGGGCCTATCGGTCACCGAAATTGGTGCTGATCCGCTCAAGGGCAGGGCTTCTGCTGAAAGGTTTCGGAATCCGGGGAAACTTGCCGCTTTTTTATTCCGGTTTTTTTTTGATGCGGTAAAGCTTTTTTCCCGATTATGGCGCGCCGGAAAACAGGATGCTGTAATTGTCGGGTATCCGGGTTATTTCGATTTGCCGCTTGCCGCCGTTTTTTGCCGTTTAAAAGGGCTACCGCTGTTTTTTAATATTCACATCTCCCTATATGAAACCCTTGTGCTGGACCGAAAAATAGTTTGCCCAAACTCCCCCCTCGCAGTGTGGATGAAATTTTATGACCGGATGCTGATGAAACTCTGTAATGCGGTCATCGTGGACACCAACTGCCACGGCGAATTCTACAGCCGTCTATACGGTATTTCGGCTGACAGGTTTTACCGGGTGTTTATCGGCGCTGATGATGAATTCAAACCGGTCTTGCATCGACCGAAAAAAACGTTGGTAATCCTTTTTTACGGCTCATTCATACCATTGCAGGGGATCGAGTACATCATTCGTGCGGCTTCGTTGCTTAGGGGGCAGAGCGCACTGCAGTTTGAAATCATTGGCAGGGGACAGTGTCGGGATGACATGCTGGCACTGGCCGCGCGGCTGCGGCTGAAGAATGTCCATTTCGTGGAGTGGGTGGAGCGGCCGGAATTGGTCAAACGAATTGGCCGGGCGGACATCTGTCTGGGAGGACAGTTCGGGACCAGCAAAAAGGCGGACCTCGTAATCGGCTACAAATGTTATCAGATGATGGCCTGCGGCAAGCCTCTTATCGTTAGCGCCTCCAGAGGAAATCGGGAATTGCTGACGCACATGCATGACTGCTATATGTGTTCGGCGGGCAGTGCACACAGTCTGGCAGATGCCATTCTCGTGCTTGCAGGAAATCCGGAACTTCGTAGCAGGCTCGGCAAAAACGCGTTGAAGACTTACCGGAAAGAATGCAGCGATGAGCAGATCGGGCTATTGCTTCATCAGTTAATAGCGAAGCATGTCGCCGGCGGTAGGAAAAAAACGAAAATGCGTCATTTTCGCAAAAAGAAAAGCTGCGGGAAATCCGGATGACGAAGATAGTCAGGGAAGTTTTTGCACTGCTTGGACCGGCTGAACGTCGTCAGTTGAAATGGCTTTTTGCCGGCATGGTGTTTATGGCGATAATCGAAGTCGCTGGCGTTGGATCCGTCATGCCTTTCATGAGCCTTGTCATCAATCCGTCGTTGATTGAAACCAACACGCAGCTTCGGTACATCTATCATTTTCTGGGGTTCGAGAGTGTTAATTACTTCCTCATTTTTTGCGGTATTGTTGTGCTGGTCATCCTCATCATCAGCAATGTGTTCAGCGCATGGATTACCTGGGCAATTTTTCGTTTTTCCTGGATGAGAAACCACGATTTGTCGAAAAGACTTTTGTCGAAGTATCTGTCACAGCCCTATTCTTTTTTTCTCAATCGCAATTCTTCCGAGATGAGCAGGAATATTCTCGGGGAGGTCAGGATCGTCATCAGCGGCATCATTGTTCCTTTTTTGAGATCAATGCGGGCTCTGGTGCTTTCCATTTTTATTCTGGCGCTGTTGGTGTCGCTGGATCCCGTACTGGCCGTTATCGTATCTCTTGCCTTGGGCGGTACATACGCTGTTTTTTTCCTGCTGGTCAACAAAAAGCTCAGGGAGATTGGTGAACAGAGGGCGGAAGCCAATAAAATGAGGTTCAAAGCGACCAACGAGGTGCTGAACGGTATCAAGGAAATAAAAATGCTGGAGCGGGAATTTGATTTTTTAAAAAAGTTCTCTGTTCATTCCCGTCTGTTTGCAAGACATCAGGCATTGAAAAGTTCCATCGGGTGGATGCCCAAGTTTTTTCTAGAAATTCTGGCATTTGGGGGAATCCTGATCATAACGCTGTATCTGCTGATTCACAAGGGGCAAAGCAACCAGGTTATTCCGGTGATAGCGCTATATGCATTCGCCGCGCAAAGGCTGATGCCGGCAATGCAAACCATTTTTGCTGGAATTACCAATATACGGTATTCAACCGCGGCGCTGAATATTTTGACGCGGGATATGAAAACTACAGAAGGGGAAGTGCGGATTACTGGAAAGCGCTACAAAGAAGCTGTTTCGCCTTTGAGATTGAATGAAAAACTTGAGCTATGCGATATCCTATTTTATTACCCGCAAGCAGAAAAACCTGCCGTAGAAATACCCCATCTGAAAATAGAAGCCAATATCACTGTTGGGGTTGCGGGTGCCACCGGTTCCGGGAAAACAACGGTTATCGATATTCTTATAGGTTTGCTCAGACCCCGGCAGGGTAGCATCATTGTGGATGGTTTGGTATTGGACGAAAAAAGCCTGAGGAGGTGGAAAAAAAATATCGGTTATGCTTCCCAACATGTTTTTCTGTCCGATGATACTGTAAAAAGCAATATTGCTTTTGGGGTGCCGCAAGAAAAAATTAACCAAGATCGGATAATATGGGCAGCAAAGGTTGCCCATATTCATGAATTTGTCATCAAGGAACTGGAAAATGGCTATTCTACCATGATTGGAGAAAGGGGGGTGCGCCTGAGCGGAGGACAACGTCAGCGAATAGGTATCGCCCGGGTACTTTACAATGATCCTCAGGTTTTGGTTCTTGATGAGGCCACCAGCGCCCTGGATGGTGTTACCGAGAAAAAGGTACTTGAATCCATCTTTGAGTTGGCCGGACAGAAAACGATCATAATTGTAACCCACCGCATAGGAACCCTCAAAAATTGCAGTAAACTCTTTTTTATTGAAAATGGACGTATCGCTGAAGAGGGAACTTTTCAGCAGCTCATGGCGAAAAATGAGAAATTCCGGAGCATGAGCCTGTGGGATTAATTGCTGACAGAAGCTGGGGTTGCTCACCCCCCGCTTCATTGCAGGCGAGCCTATTCAATATGCGGCAATACTGAGGAGTAACAATGAAGTCGAAAGTATTCTGTATAGGCTTCCACAAGACCGGCACCACTAGTCTTGCTGTAGCTTTAAGAAAATTGGGTTATCGAGTAACCGGGCCTAATGGAACGAAAGATCCAAACATAGAAAAAAACGTGATGCCAATGGCCTACGATTTGGCTGAAAAATTCGACGCCTTCCAAGACAATCCATGGCCAATAATCTTTAAAGAACTAGACAAAAGGTTTCCAAATAGTAAGTTTATCTTAACGTTAAGAAATCCACAATCTTGGATAAAGAGCCAGGTTAGGCATTTCGGACGCAGGGAAACGCCGATGCGAAAATGGATTTATGGAGTTGGATGCCCAGAAGGTAATGAAGACATTTATATCAAGCGATTTGAAAAACATAATAACGAAGTAATGGATTATTTCAGGGATCGTCCCCAAGATTTGCTGGTATTGGATCTGACAAAAGGAGATGGATGGGAAAAGCTATGCAATTTCCTGGAAACCGATATCCCTGATATTCCGTTCCCACATGCTAATAAGGCCAGTGATAGAGAAAGAAAGAGTGCATTGAACGTATTAATGATCAGAAGATTGAAGAATTTTATAAAGCGCATAGCAGCTGTATAGCCTCAGGATGTAAATCGGGAGAAAGGTTCTCCGGAGACTGAAGGCGAGCAAATAGCGCCAAACGATCACCATGGGGCCGCTCCGAATATGCTTTTGTAACGATTATTGTGGCTCAAAAGATGGACATTCTGTTTTCATCCAAAGGGATTATTAATATAACATGTTCAAACACCATGATAAACTATCACTGATAATGATGATGAGTCATCCGAGTAGATGGCGCCTTATACGCTACAGGAATAGCGTTTACCGTAGGATTGATCGACAGGGATTCAAGTCTCTTAAGAGAAAATACAGATACGATGAGAAAAAGAAATACCTGAGGCTGGAGCATGAAATCTGGAAACATCTGCATCATGCAGCAATGCTGAACCTTGACGGGGCTCAGCCCAAAAGAATACTCGATGTGGGTTGTGGCGGCGGGATGTTCTCGGTTGTATGCGAAATTCTTGGGCATCGGGTTACGGGAATCGACGCCCCTTCAGACATGTATGCCGACATGGCCCGCGTCTTTAAAGTAGAAAGAGTTGTACACACCATTCGCGCATTCAAAAGTATCCCGGAACTAAACGGCCCTTTTGACCTGATTACAGCATTTGCGACCAAATTCGATCATCGTACAGGAGAAGACCACAGTAGAAGGAAAAACGGAAGAGGTTTATGGTCCGCAGCAGAGTGGCGCTTTTTCCTTGTGGATCTGGCCCGCCAAATGAAAAGTGAGGGCATGTTTTTCTTTAAATTAAATAAACACAGCGGCGGGATTGAAAAGGGGCGTATCCTCAGCAAAGATGCCGAGCATTATTTCCAGGCCATTGGCGCAAAAAGAAGGCTGAATACAATTTGTATCACCAAGAAGCAGATAGAAAAAATGGAAAATATATGACGCGGTACAAAGGGAAGGGTCGCTCAATGTCGACAAAAGAGGCTTTATAGCAGCAGACCTGCGAATAATACACTATGAAGGGAAAAATAATGGAATATAAAATGCCAAAGGTCGTTGCTGAAATCGGGTGCAATCACAGGGGGGACATGTCCATTGCACAAGAAATGATTAAAGTTGCCGCCATTTTTTGCAGGGCTGACTACGTAAAGTTCCAGAAGAGAAACCCGAGGGAACTGCTTTCGGAGCAGCAATACAACAGCCCACATCCAAATCCAATCCACTCCTACGGTAAAACGTACGGCGAGCATAGGGAATTTTTGGAATTCGACATTGAACAGCACAGGGAATTGAAAGAATATTGCGCTCAATTCAATATTGGTTATGCCACATCTGTATGGGACCTGACTTCGGCAAAGGAAATCGTCAGCCTCTCACCGGACTACATCAAAATTCCGTCAGCCTCCAATACCCATCATGAAATGCTTTCATATCTTTGTGATTATTTCGAAGGGGATATTCACGTATCGCTCGGCATGACACTTTCTTCAGAGCGGGAGGAACTGATTGAGCTCTTTAAACAGAAGAAGAGACTTCCCTCGCTTGTTCTTTACCATACAACATCGGGATACCCTGTCAAATTCGAAGATTTATGTCTGCTTGAGATAAGCAAACTTGTGGATACATATGGCAAAGAGGTGAAGGAAATAGGATTCAGTGGACATCATCTCGGTATTTTTGCGGATGTGATCGCCTATTCTCTGGGCGCTGTTTGGGTGGAAAGGCATTTTACGCTCGATCGTACCTGGAAAGGCACCGATCATGCTGCATCACTGGAGCCGGATGGGCTCCGGCGCGTCAAAAGGGATTTGATGAATGCCCGTAAGGCATTGACATATCGCCGTTCGGATATACTGGATGTTGAAATTCCCCAAAGAGAAAAATTGAAATGGAAGACGCCAAGATGATGAACAATGCATCCGAGCCAAAAGGCATGCAGGTTCTGGCCGTGATACCTGCAAGAGGTGGCAGTAAGGGGCTTCCAGGGAAAAATATCAGAAAACTTGATGGCCATCCCCTTATTTCTTTCAGCATTGCAGCGGCAAAGCAGTCTGTTATGGTCACCCGGACCGTATGCAGTACGGATAGTCACGAGATTGCCCATATCGCGGAAGAGTACGGTGCGGAAATTCCCTTTATAAGGCCGGCCGAGCTGGCCGCGGATGACAGCACGGATCTAGAGGTGTTCATGCATCTGCTGAAATGGTTCCGGGAAAATGAAAAGTATATCCCTGACCTGGTGGTACAACTACGACCAACATCTCCATTGAGAGTTCCTGGCCTGGTGGATGAGGGTATCCGAAAGTTGATCAGCCGCCCAGACGCAGACAGCCTCAGGACGGTTTGCATTTCTCCGAAAACACCTTACAAGATGTGGAGAATAGAAACTCGCCAGGGGTTGCTCGAACCGCTGCTGACCCTGGAAGATAATGAAGAACCCTACAACAGCCCTCGGCAGGCACTTCCGGATGTATGGTGGCAGACCGGAACTCTGGATATTACCCGGCCGGAGTTGATTCTTTCCCGCAGATCAATGACGGGGAAAAAGATTGTACCGATGATTGTAGACCGAGAACTGGCTATCGATATCGATTCTCTTGAAGACTTTGAACGCGCCCAAAGCGCATTAAAGAAATATCAATGCATTCGCCCCAGATGAAAATATTGATTTGCGGATTGGGGTCCATTGGGGAGAGACATGCCCGCAACCTGCTGGCTCTCGGTGTGAAAGATCTGATGTTCTACCGCCAGCGGCAGCTTCCGCTTAGAACCGTCAGTAACGACTTCCCAGTATTTTCAGATCTTGATGAAGCTCTTGCGCGAAAGCCTGATGTGGCCTTCGTCTGCAATCCGACCCATCTCCATCTGGAGACCGCTATTCGCTGCGTCAGGGGTGGCTGCCACGTTTTCGTAGAAAAGCCCTTGAGCCATAGTCCGGAGGGATTGAATACGCTCCAGCATCATATAGAAAACAGTGGAAAAAAACTGATGGTGGGTTACATGATGCGCTTCCACCCCTGCCTAAAGAAGGCTGAGAAATGGATTGTGGCCGGAGAGATTGGCAGGGTCATCTATTACCGTAGCAGTTGGGGCGAATATTTGCCCGATTGGCACCCTTATGAAGATTACCGGGAATCCTATGCGGCTCGCCGTGAAATGGGGGGCGGGCCCATCCTGACCCTCAGCCATGAATTCGATATGATGTTGTGGCTGGTGGGTGACTACGAAAAGACAATGGCTCTTGCTAATTATGCTTCTCATCTGGAGTTGTCGACAGAACATGGGGTGGATGCCTTGTTCAAGCTGTGCTGCGGTGGCACGGCAAGTGTTCATCTGGATTACTTTCAGACGCCAGCGTACCGGATTACCGAAATCGTTGGAACCCGTGGAAGGATCTTATTTGATTACTACGGATCACGGGTGGTAAGGTTTGGACACGGAAAAACAGAGCCGGTGACGGTGATGGATATTTCGGGTGATTTCGATCGCAATGAGCTGTTCCTCGGCGAGGTACGGTATTTTCTGCGGTCTCTTTCATCGCAGGATGATATCGTTCCAGGTTTTAGGGAGGGAGCCAAGGTCGTTCATCTGGCTGCCGAACTGGAAAGGAAGTGCGTGCATGCAGACCATTAGAGCAAAAGAATTTTCCCTTATGGACTGCTCCATTTTTGTGTGCGGTGCTATGGGCCTCATTGGAAAAGAGGTATGCGATGCATTCTGCAGCTATGGTGCTGACGTAATTCTTGGAGACATTATAGACAAAGAGGCTATCGAAGAATTCGCCGGACGCCTGTCGGAGAGGCACGGCATAAACGCATCGGGAATCCATCTGGACATCAGCGATCCGCAATCTATCAATGCATGTTTTGATACGCTCAGAGAAAGGGGGCAACGCATCGATGTGTATGTACATT
>Ga0256835_1001131_pt1 | contig 16714 bp, 8 predicted proteins | sample PIR30metaG_FD_185972 | JGI IMG/M metagenome (GOLD analysis project Ga0256835, IMG submission 185972) | Hydrothermal vent microbial communities from East Pacific Rise, Pacific Ocean - PIR-30 | ecosystem: Environmental > Aquatic > Marine > Hydrothermal vents | place: Pacific Ocean: East Pacific...
CCCGGCGGCGTCTCCCGGCGCCTCTCCGGCCGGCGGATTTTCGGGCAGGGGCTTTTCCTCGAACTCCTCGATCTCCTTGGGCGTGGGCAGGTCCTGCAGGCTCTTTAAACCGAAAACCTCCAGGAAGAGCTTGGTGGTGCCGTAGATCAGGGGGCGGCCGGGGATCTCGCGGCGGCCCATGACGCGGATGAGCTTGCGCTCCAGCAGGGTACGCAGGATGCCGCCGCTGTCCACACCGCGGATGTGCTCGATGTCGCTGCGGATGATGGGTTGCTTGTAGGCCACGATGGCCAGCGTCTCCAGGGCCGCCCGGCTGAGGCGGTGGGCCTTGGGCTGCACCAGGCGCTTGATCCACTCGCGGTACTCGGGGCGCGTGCGCAGCTGGTAGCCGCCGGCCACCTGGTTGAGGTAGAAACCGCCGCCGCGTTCCTCGTACTCCGCAGCCAGCTCCCTGAGGGCCTCGCGTACGGGCGCGGCCTCGGCGATGCCCAGGGCGTTCTTGATCTTGTCCACGCTCAGGGGGTCGTCGGTGACGAACAGCAGGCTTTCGACGATATGCTTGAGGTTTTCCATCCCTTTGTGCCTCTGCGCCCTTTCGCTTACTGATAAAACAGCCGGATGACCCCGGACTGCACGTGCTGCACGATGCGCGTCAGGCGCAGCTTGACCATCTCCAGGATGGCCAGGAAGGTGACGATCACCTGGGCGCGGGTGCTGTCCTCGGCGAACAGTTCGCCGAAGGTGGCCGAGCCCCTTTCTTCGAGCAGGGTGACGATCTCCGAGATGCGGTCCTTGATGGACATGTGGTCCGTGGTCATGTCCACGCGGTGCTCGGCCGACATGTTCTCCAGGATGCGCTTGAAGGCGTCGATGAGCTCGAAGAGGCCCACCTCGATGACCTCGGTGTCATCTTCGTCCGGCTGCAGGTCGTCCACCGCCGACGGCCGCGTGAAGGTGTCCTCGCCCAGCAGGTGGCGTCCGGCCAGCTGCTCGGCGGCCGACTTCATCTTGAGGTACTCCTGCAGGGGCCGCGTCAGCTGGCGGCTGATCTCCTCGTCCTCTTCCTCCTCGTCGTGGCGCGGCAGCAGCATGCGGGACTTGAGCTGGATCAGGGTGGCCGCCATGACAAGGAACTCGGCGGCCACGTCGATGTTGATGGACTGCAGGAACTCCAGGTACCCCAGATACTGGTCGGTGATCAGGGCGATGGGGATGTCGGTGACATCCAGCTCGTTTTTCTTGACCAGGTGCACCAGCAGGTCCATGGGACCCTCGAAGATGTCCTCCAGTTTGACCCGGTAGGGGCCTTCTGTCGTCTGCCGGTCCATGGTCCCTGGCACCTCAGTTCCTTCGGGGTCACGAGATTTTTCCGGTCATGCGGATGCCGCCGATCCCGTTTGTGTGTGTCCGTGTGCGCCAGCGGCGAATTTCAGCGGGCGCTGCGGCTGCCGCCCGGCTCAGATCTTGATGGCCGCGCGCACCTCGGCCATGGTCTGGCGGGCCACTTCGCGCGCCCGCTCGGTGCCGGTGCGCATGATGTCCTGCAGCTCGCCGGGGCGCTCCTCGTAGTAGCGGCGCTTTTCGTAGATGGGCGCCAGGGCCTCGATCAGACTGGCGGCCATGCGCTTCTTGCACTCCACGCAGCCGATGCCGGCGCTGCGGCAGTCGCTTTCGATCTCGGCCACCTTGTCGGCGTCGGTGTACATCCGGTGGAAGCTGAAGACGTTGCAGACCCCGGGGTCGCCGGGGTCCTTGCGCCGCGCGCGGTTGGGGTCGGTGACGAAGCGCGACACCTTGTCGGCCACCTCCTCGGGGGTGTCCGACAGGTAGATGGCATTGTTGTAGCTTTTGCTCATCTTGCGCCGGTCCCAGCCCAGCACCTTGGCCGTCTTGGTGAGCACGGCCTGGGGCTCCGGGAACACCTCGCCGTAGAGGTAGTTGAAGCGCCGGGCGATCTCGCGCGTGATCTCCACGTGGGGCACCTGGTCCAGCCCCACCGGAACGCCGTGGGCCTTGTACATGATGATGTCGGCGGCCTGCAGCACGGGGTAGCCCAGGAACCCGAAGGTGGACAGGTCCTTGTTGCTCAGCTGCACGATCTGGTCCTTGTAGGTGGGGTTGCGCTCCAGCCAGGGCACGGGCGTGATCATGGAAAGGATCAGGAACAGCTCGGCGTGCTCGGGCACCCGCGACTGTACGAAGAGGGTGCTCTTCTCCGGCGACAGGCCCACGCTGAGCCAGTCGATCATCATGTGCTGCACGTACTGCGGGATCCTGCCCGGGTCCTCGTAGTCGCTGGTCAGGGCGTGCCAGTCGGCGATGAAGAAAAAACAGTCGTACTCGTCCTGCATTTCCACCCAGTTGGCCAGGGCGCCGTGCAGGTTGCCCAGGTGAAGCGGCCCGGTGGGCCGCATGCCGCTCAAAATGCGCTTTTTCGCCATGGATACCTCTCATCCGCCGCGCGGCGGACATAAATGTTCAAGGTTGACAGTGGGTTGCAGGTTCCAGGGACCGTTTCCGGAGGGCGGCCGCCGTCGGACCGTAACCCTAAAAGTGCCTTCATTTAACATACCGGGCGATAAAATCAAGTTCATCCTGCCGGGTTTTCAGACGGCCGTCCAGGCGCGCCGCCAGCACGTCCTGCAGGATCTCGCGGTAAACGGGTCCCGGCGGGATGCCCATGCGGCGGATGTCCTTGCCGCTGACCGAGACGGTGATGCCGCGCAGGCGGGTGAAATACAGCGAGATGGCGCGCTTGACCGCTTCGTGGCGCGTGACGGCCATCATGTACAGCGTCAGCTCGATGGGAAAGGGCGACAGCTTGCGGTGGATAACGCTGTTTTTCACCGGCAGGTTGCGCTCCAGCCACAGCAGGCAGTTGGCCGCCGCCGCCCGCTGGCGGCAGAAGAGCCGCCGTTCGTCGGGCGGCATCTCCAGGCGATGACAGACGTCGGCACAGGTTTTGACGCCCAGGCGTCCCACCAGCGCCAGGAAATAAACCGCCCAGCGCTGGTACGTCTCGTCCAGGAAGAGCAGGTCGTGCCAGGCCAGGACCTTGTTGACGGCCTCGAAGCGGGCCTGCATGAAGGCGTCCCACTTGAGGGCCGGGTGGATAATCTTGAGCAGGCCGTAGGCGTTGAGTTTGTCCATGGGGGCCGCCGGGTCCTCCTCGCTGAGCAGCAGCCGCAGTTCGGTCAGCACACGACGGCCCGAGAGGTTCTTGAAAAAGTCCATGCGCACGGCGTTTTCGATCAGCCCGGCGGTCAGCTTGCCGATGGTGAAGCCGAAGCGCTGCTCGAAGCGGATGGCGCGAAAGACCCGCGTGGGGTCCTCCACGAAGCTGAGGTTGTGCAGCACCCGGATGACCTTTTCCTTGAGGTCCTTCTGGGCCGAGAAAAAGTCAATCAGGGTCCCGAAACGGTCTGGATTGAGCTCGATGGCCAGGGTGTTGATGGTGAAGTCGCGGCGGAAGAGGTCCAGTTTGATGGAGCTCATCTCCACCGTGGGCAGGGCCGCCGGCGATACGTAATACTCCATGCGGGCCGTGGCCACGTCGATCTTAAATCCGTCCGGGTAGATGATGACGGCCGTGCCAAACTTGGCGTGGGTGTGGATGCGCGTGCCCTGCTGGCGGGCATAGGCGCGGGCGAAGGCGATGCCGTCGCCCTCGATGACGATGTCGATGTCCTCGTTTTTGCGGTACAGGAACAGGTCGCGCACGAAGCCGCCCACTACGTAAGCCCGGTAGCCCAGGGAGCGGGCCATTTCGCCGATGGAGCGCAGCCGCTCCAGCAGCTGTTCGGATAGGCGCTCGCGCATGAAATGCAGCACGTTGCGCGTACGGCCGTCCAGGCGCGCCTGGACTTCGTCGGGCGACTGCTCGTCCGCCGCGTTGGCCTGGCGGACCAGCACGTTGAGCAGGTCGGTGCGCGTGACCACCCCGCAGATGCGGCCGCCCTCCACCACCGGCAGGATGCGCTGCTTGTTTCCGATGATTTTCTCCTGGATGGCGCCCAGGTCGGCGTCAGGGTCCACGGCGCCCAGGTCGGTGGACATGTACTCGCGCACCGGTACATCGCCCAGTCCGTGGTAAAGGGCCTTTTCGATGACTTGCCGGGTGATGAAGCCCGCCAGCCGCCGGCCGCTGGCATGCTTTTCCGTCACGATCAGGGCGTTGATGTTGTAGCGCGTCAGGATGCGCCCGGCGTGGCGGCAGGAGACTCCGGCCTCCACCGTGATGGCCGGCGAGGACATCAGGTCCCGTGCCCGCTGGCGCGACTGCACGTGGCGGTGCAGGATCTCCAGCAGCTGGTGCTCCACCTGCACCAGGGTCTTGCCGCGGATGCTGCCGGCCGCGGCAAAGGCGTGGCCGCCCCCGCCCAGTTCGGCCACGATGGCCCCCACGTCGACCTCGGGGATGCGGCTGCGGCCCACCACGTAGATCTTGTTCTCCATCAGGGCCAGGCCGAAGATGGCGTTGAGATTTTCCATGCGGATCATCTTGTGCACCAGGAAGGCGAAGTCCGGCACGAAGGCCGCCGTAGTGACGGTGGTGATGACGATCTCGATGCCGTTGATCAGGTGGCGGTGGGCGTTCTGGATCATGTCATTGAGCAGCGCCACCTGTTCGGGGCTGATCTCGCGGGCGATGAGGGTCGAGACGATGTTCAGGTTGGCGCCCCTCTCCAGCAGCCAGGCGGCGGCCATGAAATCGCGGCGCGTGGTGGAGGTGAAGGTGAAGGAGCCAGTGTCCTCGTAAAGGCCCAGGCACATAATGGTGGCCTCGTCGGGCGAGACAGGCGTGCCGCGTCGCTGCAGGATTTCGGCCAGGATGGTCACCGTGGCGCCGGTCTGCTCGATGACCTCGCGGGTGCCCTGGATGTCGTTGGCCTGGGACGGGTGGTGGTCATAGATGTCCACCGTGAGGCCTTTCCTATCGAGGATCTCCGCGAAGCGGCCGATGCGGCCCGGCTGGCGCGTGTCCACCAGGACCAGGTGGTCGATGCGGTCCAGGTCGATGGACTTTATGTCGGCCATGTTGAACAGGTAGACCATGGAGCTGACGAAGAAGTTGCGCAGGTTTTTCTCCTGGGAGCCGGGAAACACCACCAGGGCGTCGGGGTAGAGTTTCTGGGCCGCCAGCATGGAGGCCAGCGCGTCAAAGTCCGCGTTGAGGTGCGTGGTGATGACGGTCAGGGCGCCCTGGCCGGTGTCGTTTTGCGATGCAGCGGTCATGTTTTCATCTCGTTGTGAGACCTGCAGCCCGTGCAGGTGCCCCTGGCATGGAAAATGATGATGGCGTCATTGTCCCGGGGGGCGGATGCACGGCAGCATAAGCCATATCGGCGGCTTTCGCAAGGTCCCCGCCGGGCCGCAGTAACATCGTATATATTTTTTTCGTTAATCAAACCAAATGGTTGTTCGTTTTCAGGGGTGGTTTTGGGCCTGGCACCTAAATTGCTTCGCCTTTTTTGCCGATAAAGAAGACACCGTGACCCCGCCTGCGGGACAAGTGAGTGTAATTTAAACGACATTTCGGTACTCCCAGTTGAAAGGAGAGGGTAGGCCATGCCGGTTTTTCTATGGGAAGGCAAAAATAGGAAGAATGAGATCGTCAAGGGAGACATGGAGGCGGCCTCGGTGCTGGTGGTCAAGAACAACCTGCGCCGCATGCGCATTGAGCCCGTCAAGGTCAAGAAAAAGCCCAAGGACCTTTTTGAGAACGTCTCATTTCTGCAGCCCCGGGTGACCCAAAAGGACGTCATCCTTTTCGCGCGTCAGTTCTCCACCATGATCGACGCCGGTCTTCCCATCATCCAGTGCCTGGACATCCTGCACTCCCAGCAGGAGAACAAGACCTTCAAGAAGATGCTGCGCAAGATCAAGGAGTCTGTGGAAGGCGGCATGACCCTGGCCGAGGCGCTGAAGAAATACCCCAAGGAATTCGACGATCTGTTCGTCAACATGGTGGCCGCCGGCGAGGCCGGCGGTATTTTGGACGTTATCTTACGCCGGCTGGCGGCTTACCTGGAAAAGGCCGCCAAGCTCAAGAGCAAGGTCAAGGGTGCGCTGACGTACCCCATCGTGGTCATGATCATCGCCGTGCTGGTGGTGGCCGTCATCCTGGTGTTCGTCATCCCCGTATTCGAGGAAATGTTCTCGGACTTCGGGGCCGATTTGCCGGCCTTCACCCAGTTCGTGATGAACCTGAGTTACATTGTTAAGAGCAAGATCCACTACCTCATCGGTGCGCTGGTGCTGTTTATTTTCGCCTTCAAGCGCTTTTACAATACCGAGCGCGGCCGCATCCTGGTGGACAACATGATGCTGCGGCTGCCGGTCATCGGCATGCTGCTGCGCAAGGTGGCCGTGGCGCGTTTTTCGCGCACTATGGGCACCATGCTGGGCAGCGGCGTGGCCATCCTGGAGGCCCTGGACATCGTGGGCAAGACCGCCGGCAACAAGACCGTCGAGCGGGCCGTCTACAAGGTGCGCGCCGGCATTGCCGAGGGCCGCACAATGGCGGCGCCGTTGCTTGAGAGCGGGGTATTTCCGCCCATGGTGTGCCAGATGATCTCCGTAGGCGAGTCCACCGGCGCCCTGGACGCCATGCTGGGTAAGATCGCGGATTTCTACGACGAGGAAGTCGACCAGGCCGTGGAAAATCTGACCTCCTTGATCGAGCCGTTCATGCTGGTATTTCTGGGCGTGGTGGTCGGTGGCCTCGTGATCTCCATGTACCTGCCGATCTTCAAGATGGCCGGTGCCATCAAGTAAACCGCCAAGCGCCGGCGCTCCGGCGGCGCCGGCCGCCGGGCATCGCCGGCCTGTCGCCATGCAACCTGTCGACGTCTTTGTGGAAAAGGAGCTGTCCCGGCAGCTCAAATGGCTGATGGTTTCCCGGGCCGTGTTTACGCTGCTGCTGCTGGGATCCACCGTCCTGGTGCAGCTGGGCCGCAATCTTTCGCCGCTGGCTTCACCGCTCTCGTTTCTTTACGGCCTTATTGCCGCCATTTTCACGCTGTCCATCCTCTACGGTCTGCTGATGCGCAAGACCGCCGACCAGCGGCTGCTGGCCATGGTCCAGATCGGGCTGGACACGTTCATCGTCACCCTGTTCATTTTTGTTTCGGGTGGGTTTGCCAGTATTTTTTCCTACCTCTACCTGGTGGTGATCATTTACGCCAGCGTGTTGCTGTACCGGCGGGGGTGCCTGATGATTGCGGCCCTGTGCTGTCTGCAGTACGCGGCCCTGTCGCTGCTGGAGCATTTTGGTGTACTGATTCCCTACGGCATCGAGGTGGGCAGTCCGGCCTACACGGTTTCGGTCTCCTTCGTGGTCTACAAAAGCGTCATCCTGACGGCAGCCTGCTTCGCGGTGGCCTTCCTGGGAAGCCTGCTGGCCGAACAGGCACGGCGCTCCAAAAAAGAACTGGAGGCCGTCCGCCAGCACGTCAAACGGGTGGAAAAAATGGCGGCCATCGGGGAGATGGCGGCTGGCCTGGCCCACGAACTGAAAAACCCCCTGGCGGCCATGACCGGATGTATCCAGCTGCTGCGCGAAGACCCTTCCTGTGATGCCGGCCAGGAGAGGCTGATGCGTATTATCCTCAAGGAGACCGACCGCCTCAGCTCACTGGTGGGCGATTTTCTGATGTTCGCCCGACCGCCCAAGGGCCGCGACGAACCGCTATGCCTGCCGGACCTGCTGGAGGAAATCCTGACGCTGTTCGAGAAGGACCCGGTCTGCACGGGCGAGATCCGGATCGTGAGGAAACTCGTACCCGACGTCTGGATCCGCATGGACCGGGGACACCTGCGGCAGGTGGTCTGGAACCTGCTGCTCAACGCGGCCGACGCCGTTTCCGGCGGTGGAACGGTCACGGTGGAGATGCGCCCCGTCGGACGGCGTGGCGTCACCCTGTGCATCGCTGACGACGGCTGCGGCATTCCCGCCGAGCAACTTGGCAGCATCTTCGACCCCTTTTTTACCACCAAGCCACGGGGCACCGGGCTGGGGCTGTCGGTGGTGCACCGCATTCTGGCTTCCCACGACGTGCGCATCGACGTGGACAGCCGGACGGGGGAGGGAACCGAGTTCCGCATGCGCTTTCCCACCATTGCCGCGCCGTCTGTGGCGCACCTCAAGGCGGCGTAAAATTGGGTTGAATTCTCGCATTATTGCAGATACACTTCCCCCTCCGGAGACAGCCGGAAAACACGGTTGTTCCCGCGAAGCGCCTGTTATCCGTAGTGATTCACGTTCGATGCCGAACGCCAACCCCAACAACAGGTTTGAAACCATGTGCTCCAAAGCCCGTTTTGGATGGAAGACCCGCGCGGCGTCTTTTTTTCGTCGCTGCCGCCGTCTCGGCGCCATAAATATCTGCATGGGCCGCTCGCCGGCGAGCGTTTCGGCCCCCTCCATTATCTTTTTCCCGTGCCGTACGACCACCTTGAGCTGCGGACTGGCCGGAATCGTGACTTTCGCGGCACCGCAGAGGGGCGACGCGCCCGACATCCTTCGGCTGGAGGAAATGATGACCTGCACCGCGGACGGCGGCCTGTCGGCCTGTTCCCAGAAGGGCGTCGACACCGCCGCGGGATACCTGGGAGGCGGCGCGCACATGACCGCTTTTTTGTCGGCCGTGCAGGAGCTCAAACGTGACGGCGCCTTTGCGCACATCGTGCTACAACCCGAGAGCGAGCAACGGCTGGCGGCCCTGGCCCGGCGGGCGCAGGAGGTCATCGCACGCGAGGACCAAGCGCTCAGCGAGGCCATGGGACGCATGGAAGCCGCCGAGGTGGACATCGTGGCCGCCCGCATCGAGGTGCTGCGCGACATCCACTGGGCGCTGAAGTTCGAACTCATCGAAAACGCCGGTAAGGTCCGCCGGCTGCTGGAAAAGTCGCCGCAGCCGCGCAGCACCCGGGCCATCGTGCGCATGAAGAAGATCAACGCCGTGCTCAACAGCCTGGACCGGCTGGAGGTGCGCGGCCGCGACTCGGCCGGCGTCTCGCTGATGGCGGTCATGCAGCCCGAGGCCTTTGCGGCCTTCGAGGACTTTCTGCGGCGACAGGGCCTGGCGGAGGCGTTCGAGAAGCGCGCCGCCCAGCCCGTGCTGGTCAACGGCGGCATCGCCTGCCACGCAGCGGACGACACCGGCCTGCATGCCGTGTCGGTGACCTTCAAGGTGGCCGCCGAGATCGGAAAACTGGGTGACAACATCCGCTTCATCCGCCGGCAGATCCGCGATGACGGCGTCGTCCAGGGACTGCTGACCCAGGATCTGGCCGCGTTCACGATCTCGACGCATACGCGCTGGGCCTCGGTGGGCGCCATCAGCGAACCCAACTGCCACCCTCTGGATAACCGCACCGGGGAGCGCGACGACGAAGCCCCCGGCATCATCCACGCCTGCCTCAACGGGGACATCGACAACTACCTGGACCTCAAGCGCGAGTGCGAGCAGGAGGGGCACTCCATCCCCGAGATCATCAGCACGGACACCAAGATCATCCCTATTCAGATCGAGCGCTACCTGCGGCGGGGTGCATCCGTGGAAGAGGCCTTCCGCCTGGCGGTCAACGACTTCCAGGGGTCGCACGCCATTTCCATGCACACGGACCTGGCGCCCGGCAAGCTGTTTCTGGCCCAGAAGGGCAGCGGGCAGGCGGTTTTCATCGGGCTGGCCGGGGACCACTACATGCCCACCTCCGAGGTCTACGGCTTTGTCGAGGAGACGCCGCGCTACCTCAAAATGGACGGTGAGCGCGTGGTCGAGACAGCCAACGGACCGGTGCAGGGACAGATTTTCATCCTCGACCAGAACTCCGCCGGCGGCCTGGACGGCATCCGGGCCATGTACTACGATGGCAGCCCCGTGGAACTGACTGAAGACGACATCAAGACCACCGAGATCACCTCGCGGGACATCGACCGCCAGGAGTTTCCCCACTATTTTCTCAAGGAGATCTCCGAGTCGCCCCAGTCGGTGGCGCGCACCATCCAGAACCGCTGGAAGGAGACGCCCGGCGGCGAGGGGCTGCGCACGGTGGTGCTGGACGCCGGCGTGGTCCCCGAAACCCTGGCGCGCGCCCTGGCGGAGGGCAAGATCCGGCGTATCTTTTTCGTGGGGCAGGGCACCGCCGGCGTGGCGGCGCAAGCCTGTGCGGACATCCTCAACTACTACCTCAACGACGCTTCGCTGACCATTGGTGCGCTGAAATCCTCGGAACTCAGCGGCTTCAAAATCGGCGAAGACGACCGCCCCGACAGCCTGGCAGACATGCTGGTGGTGGCCATCTCGCAGTCCGGCACCACCACCGACACCAACCGCGCCGTGGACATGGTGCGCGCCCGCGGGGCCTACACCATGGCCATCGTCAACCGGCGCGAGTCCGACATCACCTTCAAGGTTGACGGCGTCATGTACACCAGCAGCGGACGCGACGTGGAGATGTCGGTGGCCTCTACCAAGGCTTTCTACGCCCAGATCGTGGCCGGCGCCATGCTGGGCCTCTATCTGGCGCAGATCAAGGGCCGCCGCGACCCGCAGTTCGTCTCCGACGAGATCGGGGCGCTGCTGGCGCTGCCGGGACATATGCGCAAGATCCTGGCCATGAAAAAGCGCATTGGCGAGTCCGCCCGCCGCCACGCCGTGAGCAAGACGTACTGGGCCACGGTGGGCAGCGGCCCCAACAAGACCTCGGCCGACGAGATCCGCATCAAGCTCAGCGAACTGTGCTACAAGACCATCTCCTCGGACTACGTGGAGGACAAGAAGCACATCGACCTGTCGTCCGAGCCGCTCATCATCGTGTGCGCCGCCGGCACCGGCAGCACCGTCATCGGCGACATCATCAAGGACACGGCCATCTTCCAGGCCCACAAGGCCACGCCTATCGTCATCGCCGATGAAAACGAGACGCGCTTCGACCCTTATGCCGCCGACGTTTTCCGCGTGCCCGCCGTGGGCGAGCACCTGGCCCCCATTGTCAACACCCTGGTGGGCCACCTGTGGGGCTATTACGCGGCCCTGGCCATCAACGAGGGATCCGAGTTCCTGGACGGGTTCCGGCGGGAGATGCGCGAAGCCATCGACGAGTACGCCGGCCGCGGCATGGATCTTTACGAGGTGGTGCTGGAAAAATCTTTCCGCGAGAAGATCGCCGCGTTTTACCGGGAGTTCCGCAGCCGCAAGGCGCGCCAGCGGCTGCCGGTGGTGATGGGCTTCAAGGCCGCCGCCGATCTGACACTGCTGGCCAAGTACCTGGCCGGGCGCCTGCCGGTGACCGATTTCGAGATCGACTTCGGCCGCAAGGGCACGGCCGCCAACATGATCGAGACCCTGTTCAACTGCCTGGCCGAGTCCATCAACGCCATGGCCCGCCCGGTGGACGCCATTAAGCACCAGGCCAAGACCGTCACGGTAGGCACCAGTCGCATCAGTGAAGGCGTGCGCGGCATTCTGTTCGACGCCCTGAGCCGGTACGGCCTCAAGATTTCCCAGTTGACCAACAGCAACGTCATCGTACTGCGCAACCTGCAGGGCATCGTGGCCGAAATCCGCGGTGCCATCCTGTACCGCATCGACAAGCTCAGCATCCTGGGCGAGCCTACCGAGGAAACCACCATCGAGGTGGTCCGCAAGGACGGCGTGCTGGCGCCGATTCCGTCGCGGGTGGAAAGCGACCACGAACTCAAGGGCACCAAGCGCATCATCGTGCGCGAAGGCAACGTTTACATCGGCAAGGGGCGCAAGGACAACCGCAGCATCATCGTGATCCCGGCCATCTCCGACTCGTCGGAGACGCCCAACCTCATCGAGCACCTGCTGCTGCTCAACATCGCCTTCCACGAGGAGGTGGCCCTGCCTGTCAAGATCCGCGCCCTGGGCGGCAAGTACGAGCGCATCAAGAACATCGTGCAGGAAAACAGCGTGGTGTGGCAGGACCGCTTCCTGGACAGCGTGCCCATCGACGAGCTTTTCGGCCGATCAGCCGAGAAGATCGGTGAGCTTATCGTGGGGCTGCACCCGCCCGAGGGCGGGCGCTAGAACGCCGACAGGGGGAACTGAAAAAGGGGAGACAACGCGAATCCAGTTCGGGTTCGTTTTCCCTTGCTGGCCGTATCCCGGGCAGACGGGTCATACGCCGCTTTTCAGAACGTCGATCATGCTGTAAACGCGTCCCCGGGCGCCGGCAGCCACCTTTTCGGCCAGGAAAGCGGCCGCGTCCAGGGTCCCCTGGGCGTAGACGTCGCGGCCGTTGACGTTGTGCGTGAACTCGAACAGCACGCTGCCGTCTTCCGAGGTCAGCCGGTAAGTGTGCCAGCCGTGGCCGCCTATGTAAGCCTCGGGAACCCCCAATTCGTTTTTCTGGCGCTGTGGGTCGCGCTCCATGCGGATGTCCTCCACCCGGAAATCGACCCCCAGCCGGTTGAAATAGGCCACCATGGCCTTGGCCGTTCCGCTGGTGTCGGCCTTGCCCTGCTGGTGGCTTTCACGGATCTCCAGGCGATAGCCCCGGAAAAGGCCCGGAAAGGTCTCGGCGGCGTATTCCATCATGGCCTGGAAACCGACGATCTGCTTGGCCATGTTGGGCGCGATGACGGCCGCCACTTCGGAGGCCTCCACCACGGCCGCCAGCTCGGCGCGGTCGCCGCCCGTTGTGCCCATGACAAAGGGCAGGCCGTGCCGGCAGAAACAGGCTGCATTTTCGTTGACAGCGCTGGGGTGGGTGTAGTCCACGGCCATTACCTGGCCGTCGGCGGCCTTGATCTCCTCGATGAAAGCATCGCGTTCGTGCGGGCGCACCAGGCGGAAGGCGCGACCGTCCAGGTCGCAGGATTCGGCCGTGATTTCAGGCCCGGTGAGCGCCGCGGGCAGCACCTCGAAGCGTTCGTCCGCCAGGGCGTGGCGGGCCACGTTGAGGGCCATGTTGCCGGGCATGCCGCTGATGAGCAGTTGGACCTTTTTCATGATGTACCTCCTTGCTTGCGGATTTTTTCAACCAGTGTGCGCAGACGGGGGAAGGCCGACGCCGGGAAGGCGGCCAGGCGGCGGCGCAGGCTGCGCAGTGCCGCCGGGATATAGCCTTCGAAGAAGGACTTGCCCTTTTCCCGGCTGAGAAAAGCGAAAGCCCCTAGGATCTGCAGGTTGCGGGCCAGCGCGCAATGGTGGTAGCACGCGACGAAGCCTGCGGTGTCATCGCCGCCGGCGCGACGCGCGGCGTACGCCAGCAGCTGCGCCTGCAGCCCCTCCGGCAGATCCACGTAAGGGTCGATGAGCAGCGAAGCCAGGTCGTACTGCAGCGGTCCCAGTCGTCCGGCCTGAAAGTCGATGAAGTAGAAGCGCTCCCCGTGGACCATGATGTTGCGCGACTGCAGATCGCGGTGCATGAAGCCGGTCACGGCGCCGCGCAGCGCCCCGTCGGCCAGCCTTTCAAACTCCGGCCGCAGGTCTTCGAAGGATACCGGCAGGCCCAGATAGGCCCTGCAGAAGGCCTTGGTGAAATAGCGGCATTCACGCGCCAGGATCAGCGTGCGGTCGTAGCGGCCGCCCTGGAAGCACCACCGCGGGTCAAACCCGCGGGCCCCTTCGCGGTTCATGCGGATGGTCAGGTCGATCAGGGTGCGGTAGACGTCGGCCGTCGCCCGGTCGGCGGCGCCCCCGGTGACCGCCTGCTGCAGGTGGCGGTCGCCCAGATCCTGCACGAAGACCTGCCCGGCCAGCGTATCGGCGGCGTAGAGCGCCGGCACCGGGACACTGCGGCGCGCCAGGTGGCGGGCGATACGTATGAAGGAAAAGGCTTCACTGACGGGCCCGCTGTCGATGCCGTGGTCCACCATCACCAGGGAGCGCCGCCCGTCCGTCAGGCGGTACCAGGCGCGGTCCGAACCGTCGCCGGCCATGCAGTGTCGCGTGATGGGGCCGGCGGGGGGGCGGCCGAAGGCCCGCTGGAAGGCCTCGGGGGCCAGCTTGTCGAAGACGGCGCGGCGGTAGCTCTCGGGGGTTCCGATGTCCGTCCAGCGGTGCCCGCGGGCGATCCAGGCGCCGATGGTGCCGCCGCCGGCCAGCAGATCCCGGTAGCGGTCGATGCTGGAACTGAACACTCCCCGCGGGATGGCGCGGCACACCGCCGGGTCGACCACCTGGATGCCCGTGAAGGCCATCAGCCGCCGGCCGCCGCTTTCTTCGGACGGCGGCGGTGCCGGCAGGATTTCGCGCACCGTCTCGTCCGGCCCGACGACCACCTGGTTGAAGCGCGGCAGGTCGTGCACCACCATGGTCACGGGGTGGGCATGGTTACAGTGGTAGCCGTAAACGGCGGCCAGGTCGATGTCCGTGAGCACGTCGGCATTGATCACCAGAAAAGGTTCCTCGCCCAGAAAATCCAGGGCGTTGGCCATGGCGCCGCCGGTGCCCAGGATCTCGGGCTCATAGCGGGTCTGAACGGGGATGGGGTAGCGCCGGCTGCTCACCCGGTAGGCGATGCGCTCGGCCAGGTGGTGAGTGTTGACCATCACCGCGCTGCAGCCCGCGGCGTACAGCTGTGCGATGAGGATGTCCAGGATGGGTTCGTCGCCGATGGTGAACAACGCTTTGGGTACCTGCCGCGTGTAGGGCCTCAGGCGGGTACCGTAGCCGGCTGCCAGGATCAGGGCTTTCATCGGGAGTGCTTTCGCGGCCGACGCCTCAGGACAGTACCTGCAGGTAGCGCCGGATCTTTTCTTCGTAATATTCGATCTTCTCCCGGTCGGCGCTGCTCCTGATGCCGTGGGTGTGAAAGTAGTCCACGGCGTTCTGGTAGTAGATCTTGGACACCGACTCGGGGCGGCGGATTTTACCGTGCTTGTAGAGATGGTTTCCGCGGTTCTGGATTTTCTTGATGTTGGGGCGCGCCTTGCCTGCTTTGAGGGACTGCCTGCCCAGGTATCCCAGTACTACCGAATAGGACTCGAAGAGCGTCTCCAACATGCAGGCGAAGAGCTTCAGCCGTCGGTAGCCCTGGGAAGTCAGGTTGTAGGTGTCCGGCAGGGAGGCGTGGGGGATCAGAATGGCCTCGTCGATGAAGGTCTTGAGGGTCAGCCGGACGAACTGCTCGGGCGACTTGTCTACGTCGTAGGCGAATTCGTTTTTGAAGAACTCCTCGAGGAAAGTGTATCCGGCGTGAAGGTCGGTCGCCGAGAACTGGAAAGCGTCCTTTTCCAGGATGGCCAGGGAAGTAAACGCCGCCGGTATGAAAAGGGCTACGCAGTTGTTCTTGTAGTACTCCAGCAGAGAGCGCTTGCTTTCGACGATGCGGTAGCTGGCAAGGGTGGTGTCGTCCTTGCCGTCGGTGGGCACTTTCTCAATGAGCTTGCGCTGGGTGTAGGACTCCAGCACGCTCTGCACGGCATTTTCGGGGTCCAGTACCAGGGTGTCGGCCAACTGGGCCTGCTGGGTGTGCAGGTATTTCAGGCACACGTCCAGGTCATCCATGAGGGCCTGGTAGCTGAAGGTCTGGTGAATGCCGTTGAGGGCCACCGCCGCCACCAGCGCGTGGGGCGTGATCACCGACACCTGGTTGATGGCGTTGATCACGCGGTAGCCGATCTCGCGGATCAGGGCGTTCTGTTCTTTGCTCGACATCTCGGCGATGGACTGGCCGCGTTGGGCCAGCAGGTCGTGCAGACTCATGGGCTCGTTGAAGCGAATGTAGATGCGGCCGTAACGCTTCTTGAGGAACTTGCGGGCCCGGATGACCTGGAAGAGGTTTTCCGGCTCCTTCTGCCCCCCCTCGAGCTCGCGGATGTAGGCGCTTTCCTCCAGCACCTGGTCGTAGCCCACGAAGATCGGCACGAAGATCATGTCCTCGCAGGCTCCGTCGCGAAAGGCGTTGATCAGGATGGAGAGCAGTCCAAGCTTGGGCAGGATCAGCTTGCCGGTGCGGCTGCGGCCGCCCTCGATGAAAAACTCGATGTTGAAGCCGTCCTGCAGCAGGCTGCGGATGTAGGCCGCGAAGACCTGCGAGTAGAGTACGGCGCCGCGGAAGGTGCGCCGGATGAAAAAGGCCCCGCCGGCGCGGAAAATGGGCCCCATGGGCCAGAAGGACAGGTTCTTGCCGGCGGCGATGTGCGGGCACGGCATGTTGTTGCTGTGAAAGATGTAGGACAGGATGAGGTAGTCGATGTGGCTTTTGTGGCAGGGGATCAGGATCAGCGGGCCCCTTTGGCTCATGGCCCGCACGCGGTCGATCTCGTCCTGTTCGAAGCTGATGCCGTCGAACATCAGGTTGGCCAGCCACTTGACGGCCGCGGCGCCGACGTCCACGAAGGCCGGGTTGTACTTGGCGGCGATTTCCTCGATGTAGTCGGCCGCTTTTTTGCGGACTTTGGGCAGGGCAATGTGCCGCGACTCGGCGTAGCGCGCGATGAAGTTCCCCAGCTGTTCGCCGGTCAGAATGTGCTCCTTGCGCTCCCAGTGGGCCCGCAGGGCCGGTCCCGTGATGCTGTGGCGGTGACGGTTGATGCGGTGCAGCAGTTCCTTGCGTACCATCTGGGCCAGCTGTTCCACGTCCTTCTCTTCGCTGGCGGCGGTCTCGAGAAACTCCGACAGGTTCAGCGGGCGCGAAAACTCTACGAAAACCTTGCCCGGCTTGCGGAACATGATCCACAGGCGGCGCAGGCGGCCCGGGCGGATGTCGCTACCAAAGAGCATGTCACGAAGGG
>Ga0256835_1001132_pt1 | contig 16709 bp, 12 predicted proteins | sample PIR30metaG_FD_185972 | JGI IMG/M metagenome (GOLD analysis project Ga0256835, IMG submission 185972) | Hydrothermal vent microbial communities from East Pacific Rise, Pacific Ocean - PIR-30 | ecosystem: Environmental > Aquatic > Marine > Hydrothermal vents | place: Pacific Ocean: East Pacific...
GCGGTCGCCAAGTGCCGTGACGAGGACGCTGCCCGGATCGAGGTGTTCCGGAGGTTCGAGCCTCGTCACGTCTCCGCTCGCGAGAAAGGCCACGGGGGCCCCGGACGCCCCCACGGCCACGGCCAGTGCGGCCAACATTGCAGCGATCCACTGCTTTCGTCGCATCGACTCGCCCCCTCCACGTTCAACTGTTTCCACTGTTCCCTCACAATCAGGTCAGCCTGCCGGCCCTACGGAGGCCCTATGGGCTGCTGCGGGCCAAAGTCGTCGTCCGGACATCGGATGACCTCGATGGTCGTGGCGGCACAGTTCGGCCCGCACGAGTCGACGAACGCTGCATCGCAGCCCATCTTTCGGACATCGTGAACAACGGAACATGTGTTCGGACGTCCCCTCGACTGTGGGTACACACGATTGACTCTACTTCCCAGGCCAACCTTGTCAAGTACCTCGTCTGTTCCATGAAAGGGAGTGTCCCCTTCTCACAGGACACGGGAATGGCAAGGGCCGGGCCCTGCGGGGGCCCGGCCCGGTGGTGCATCGGGAAGGGCGTCAGCCCTTCGCAGGGACGAGTCCGCGGCGCTCGAGGAGCGGCTCGATCTCCGGCTTGCGGCCGCGGAAACGGACGTAGAGCTCCATCGGCTCCACCGTTCCGCCCTTCTCCAGGATGTTCTCCCGGTACGACCGCGCCAGCTCCGGATCGAACAGCCCCTTCTCGCGGAACGCCTCGAAGGCGTCCGCGTCGAGCACCTCGGCCCAGACGTAGCTGTAATAACCCGCCGAGTACCCGCCCGAGAAGATGTGGGCGAAGTACGGCGTGCGGTACCTCGGGGCGATCTCGGGGATGATCCCGATCCGCCGCATCACCGAGGCCTCGAACGGCATGGCCTCCTTCGGCGTTGTGTCGGTGATGGTGTGCCACGCCATGTCCAGGATCGAGGCCGCCAGGTACTCGGTGGTCATGAACCCCTGGTTGAACAGCTTCGCCTTCTGGATCTTCTCGATCAGAGCGTCCGGGATCGGCTCGCCCGTCTCGTAGTGCCGCGCGTAGCCCCGCATGACCTCCGGCGCGAACGCCCAGTTCTCCATCATCTGGGACGGGAACTCCACGAAGTCGCGGTCCACGTTGGTCCCGGAGAGGCTCCGGTAGTGGCAGCGGGTCAGCATCCCGTGCATGGCGTGGCCGAACTCGTGGAAGATCGTGCTGGCCTCGTCCAGGCTGAGCAGCACGGGCTCGCCGGGCTTCGGCTTCGAGAAGTTGCAGACGTTGACGATCAGGGGCCTGACGTCCTTGCCGTCCTCGATCCACTGCTGGCGGAAGTTGTCCATCCACGCCCCGCCCCGCTTGCCGTCCCGGGCGGAGTAGTCGGTGTAGAACAGGCCCAGCGTCGAGCCGTCGGCGTCTTTGACCTCGTAGACCGTGACGTCGGGGTCCCAGACCGGGACGTCGTCCCGCGGCGTGAAGGTGATCCCCCACAGCCGGTGGGCCGTGTCGAACGCCGCCTGCCGAACCTTCTCGAGCTGGAGGTACGGCTTGACCTCGGACTCGTCGAAGGCGTACCGCTTCGCGCGGAGCTTCTCGGCGTAGTACCACCAGTCCCACGCGGCCACGGTGATCCCGTCGCCCCTGGCGTCGGCGATGGCCTGGAGCGCGGCCCGCTCGGTCTTCGCCCGTCCGAGCGCCGGCGTCCACAGCCGGTCGAGCAGATCGTTCACCGCCGCGGGCGTCTTCGCCATGGTGTCCTCGAGGACGTAGTCGGCGTGGGTCGGGTAGCCCAGGAGGTTCGCCCGCTCGACCCGGAGCGCGGCGATCTCGGACGCGATCCTTCGGTTGTCGGTGTCGCCGCCGTTGGCGCACAGCGAGGTGTACGCCTCGAACAGCTTCCTGCGGAGGTCCCGCCGTTCGGAGTACTGGAGGAACGGCGTCCAGCTCGTCCGCTGGAGGTTGAACGCCCAGGCGCCCTCGTGACCGTTGGCCTTCGCCAGCGCCGCCGCAGCGTCACGGACGTCTTGCGGCAACCCGGCGAGGTCGGCCTCGTCGGTGATCAGCAGGGCCACGGCGTTCATCTCCTTGAGGAGGTTCTCTCCGAACCGGGTCGTCAGCTCGGAGAGCTTCGAGTTGATCTCGGCGAGCCGCTTCTTGGCCTCCGGATCGAGCTTCGCGCCGCCCCGGACGAACGCCTCGTGCTGCTTCTTCAGGAGCATCGCCTGCTCGGGCGTCAGGTCGAGGGCCTTCCGCTGGTTCCAGACGGCGTCGATCCGCTCGAACAGCGGACCGTTCATCAGGATGGCGTCCTCGTGGCGGGAGAGCTTCGGGTTGATCTCCCTGGCGATCGTCTGGAGCCCCTCGGTGCTCGCCGCCGCGTTGAGGTTGGAAAACACCGCCTCGATCCGGTCCAGCAGCTCGCCGCTTCGCTCCAGCGCCTCCACCGTGTTGGCGAAGGTCGGCGGCTCGGGGTTGGCCACGATCCTCTCGATCTCCTCGTCGTGGGCCTTCATCGCCGCATCGAACGCCGGCAGGAAGTGCTCCTCCCGGATGGCGTCGAACGGTGGCGCGCCGAGGTACGCCGTCCACCCCCCGAGGAGCGGGTTCTCCCCCGTCTCCTGTTTCGGTGCGGGGGCGTTGGAGCAGGCTGCGGCCACCAGCAGGCCCGCGGCGATCAGCGTCATCCAGCCATGGTTCATGCCGTTCCTCCCCTTTCAGGATTCCTCACCATGAAAACGGGGAAATGGCCGTCCATTTCCCCGATCCGCTCCATCCCATCCGACATGCGGACGGCCAACGCCCCGTTCAGCCCTCGTGGACGTGGCCGTGGGCGATCTCCTCCTCGGTTGCAGGCCGTACGGCCACGACCTTCACGTCGAAGTGGAGCGACTGGCCCGCCAGCGGATGGTTCCCATCGAGCGTCACCGTCTCCTCACCGACCTCGGCGACCCGGAACGGGATCATGGAGCCGTCCGGATGCTGGGCCTGCACGAAGTCGCCAACCTCGACCTCGAAGTCGAACTGGTCCTTCGGAACCTCCACCATCCGCTCGGGATCGTGCTCTCCGTATCCGTCCTCCGGGGCGACGTCCACGTGGACCGTCTCCCCGACGCTCTTCCCCTCCAGGCCCTTCTCGAGCCCCCCGATGATCTGGCCCCTCCCGTGGAGGTACTGGAGGGGCTCGCCACCCTCGCTGGAATCGAGGACCTCTCCACTGTCGTCCTTCAACGTGTACTCGATGGACACCACCGTGTCCGGGCGGACCGTCTGCTGCTCGCTCATCTCGGCTCCTCTCGATCGCTCGTCCGTCTGGCGCGGAGGCCCCTACGGCCTCCGTTCCGGGCCACCCTACAGGAACCTCCCCCGGAAGTCACCCTGTGCCCCCGCACGCACGCGGCCGTTGCATGGAAAAGAAGAGTGTCCCTTTTTCTGGAGGAGAAGAGTGTCCCGTTTTCTGGGGCACGAAAAAGGGCCCACGCGGTGCGTGGGCCCTCGGTATCGGCGGATGAACCGCTCAGAACTCGAGCCGCAGGCCGATCTCGTACCGCCGCGGCGTCTGCCACGCCACCGGCGTCCCGAGAGGCAGGCTGCTGAACGGCGTGGTGTCCCACGCGCGCTCCTGCTCGCTGGAGAACAGGTTGATGATGGTGATGACGGCCTGGAGCCGGACATCGCCGATCATGAACCCCTTGGTGACCTGGACGTCGAGCTGGTAGGCGTTCTTGCCCCGCTCGCTGCCACGCGGCTTGAGGTACACCGAGCTGTAGACGCCCTGGTCGGCGCACATGTCGTAGATCATCGGATCGTAGCCGGCCTCGGCGATCTCGTCCGGCGAAAGGTTCCGGAGCACCGAGCATCTCTCGGTCAGGGAGAGTGCCCGCGCCGAGGACCAGTACCCGTCGAATCCGATGGTCCAGTCGTGCTTCAGCAGGAAGTAGCCGTTGAACTTGATGCGGTGCCGGCGGTGGTCGCCGAGGAACCCGTAGTTGTTGTAGAAGTGGGCCGGGTAGATGTCGTACCGGGCCGTGTACGGCTGCGCCACGTCGGCACCCGTGTTGCCCTGGGACTTGGACCAGGTGTAGCTGGCCAGGATGTGGAACCAGTCGCGGGCACGCGACTCGAACTTGACGATGTAGCCGCGGTAGTCACGCCGCAGACCGGGGATGTTGGCCAGCACGTAGTACTCGCAGTCGCCCGGATCGGGCCAGGTGGCGGGATCGTCGATGCTCGGCGCCTCACCGTCGCCCCACACCCACGAGTTGTTGTTGCAGGTGTCCTCCATCAGGGCCCGCGTCTTCTTGGTGACGTAGGACAGCTCGATGGAGGTGTTGTGGGCGATCTGCTCCTCGTAGCCGATGATCATCTCGTCGGCGTACGGGGCGGCCAGCGAGCCCAGGCCCAACGTATCGATGGTCTGCGCGGATTCGAGACCGTAGACGGTGTACGGGAACCAGAGGTGCTGGTCGCCATTGGCGTCAGTCTGGATGAACGGATCACCGAAAACGCCGGCCAGGAAGTCCGGATCACAGTAGCCGAGCGAGCACCAGAAGTCGTACCCGACGTACATCGCCGTGCCGTTGGCCCGGCCCGAGGCGAAGCTCGGGATGGCCAGCGCAGTCGGGTGCATGAACCGGCCGACGTTGAAGCGCAGCACGTGCCTGCCGTCGTTCTTGATGTCCCACGCGAGGCCGAACCGGGGCTCCCACCGGGACATGTCGGCCACGGTCTGGCCGACGGTGTTGTCGAAGCTGACCGAATCGTACCGGATGCCCGGCTTCACGGTCACGTTCGAGACGGGACGCCAGGCGTCCTGGATGAAGAACGTCCACATGTCGCCCGTGCTCTTGGTCGTGGCGCGGGCGGTCTCCGGCGGGTAGTCCTGGTAGAGGATGTAGTCCACGAGACCGTCGCCGTTGGCGTCGTACCAGTCCGGCACGCCGTCGCCATCCTCGTCGGCGTTGAACACGTTGACCGAGAACCCGCCCGGCGTGAAGCTGCGGAACTTGAACTCCATGTCGTGGTACTCGGCGCCGCCCTTGAACTCGTGGGAGCCCCACGCGTCGTCGAGGAAGTAGGAGATCGTCGCCCGGGCCTGGGTCCGGTCACGGTCCGAGTACTGGGCGTTGGTGTAGTTCCCGAACGAGAGGCCGGTATCGTAGTTGTAGTAGCCCGGCGTGTCCAGGTCGCCGCTCTGGGGGTAGGAATCGAGGCTCTGGCTGTTGACGCCGATCTGGGCGCTGAGGAGCCAGCTCTCGGACAGCACCGAGTTGACCTCGGCCTGGAAGATGTCACCGCCCTGGGTCTGGAACCGCGACGCCTCGGGCGCCACGTAGCCGGACGCGTTGGCGTTGTCGATGTCCGCCGGGTCGCCCGAGTACTTGAACACCACGCGCGTGGAGTCCGTGGCCTGCCAGGTCAGCTTGCCGATGTAGTTCCACCCCTGGTACTCGCGAGTCTGGGCGTCGACGATGACCGGCTGCGGCGTCCGCTGGGAGTCCACGTACTCGGCCGAGACGAAGAACCACAGCTTGTCCCGGATGATCGGACCGCCGAGGGTCCCCGAGATGTCCGTGATCGAGGAGATGTGCTCGTCGGGATCGTAGTGGTCGCCGGACTCGTTGAAGTTCTCGTCGCGGTACCGCACGTCGAAGGTACCGGAGAACTCGTTGCCGCCGGACTTGGTGACCAGGTTGACGATACCGCCGGTGGCCTGACCGTACTCGGCCTCGAACCCGCCGGTGATGAAGTTGACCTCCTGGATCGCGTCGTAGTTGAAGTTGGTCCCGAAGGTCGCCGTCACCGGGTCGGTGGTGGTCAGACCGTCGACCAGGTAGTTGTTCTCCGACCCCGTGGAACCGTAGACGCTGACGTTGCCGCTCCCGGCCACGCCGGCCGCCTGGCCGATGATGGACAGGTAGTCACGGCCGCCGATACCGATCGCGGCGTTCTGCAGGTACTGCTCGTCGAACACCTGGCCCGTATCCACCTGGCTCGTGTCCACGACCGGCGCCTGCGCCGTGACCTTGATCTCATCGGCGAACTGCGACAGGACCATCTGAATCTTCGCCTCGGTGGTCCGGCCCAGGTTGACCTTCGCGTCGAGCTCCGCGGTCGTGAACCCGGCGAGATCGGTCTTGATGTGGTAGGTCCCCGGAGGAAGCAGCCGGAAGACGAACTTGCCGTTCTCGTCCGTCACCGCAACCTGCGGGCCACCGATCAGCGCATCCGACGTGATGGTGACCGTCACGCCGGGGAGCGGCTTCCCCTCGTTGTCGGTCACCTGACCCTTGAGGGTTCCCGTGGTGACCTGGGCGAACGCGCTGCTCGCGCCGAGAAGCGCCAGCACGCACAACAGAACTCCCAGTTTTCGCATCATACCTTCCTCCTCGATGGTATTCGGCACTGCGCCGGTCCTCGTTCTTCCACATCCGATCTACCCGTCCCGCCCGAAAAAGTCAAGTTTTTCCTGGATCTCCCGGGACCTTCCAGCCGACCGGAGGCGTTTGTGACGAAGAGGGATCTCCCGGACAGGCAGACAGCTGAAGGAGATCGCCGTGTCGTTCTCCTCCGGCCCTCATCTCGCGGCGACAAGAGGCCCGCGGCCACTGCGGCGGCAGCGCCAGGGGCTCGCCCGATTGGACCGGTCCACCTCGCATCGACACGAGCCGTGCTCCCTCGCGGTGGCGGTATACGCACTCGGACGCGGGTGGAACCACTGGGTCCGGCGGCCGTCTCGGAGTTCAGGCGTCACTCCCCGGCGTCGCGCCGGAGAGATCCGAGGCACGCCGCTGCTCCCGCTCGATGTCTTCCTCGGCCTGCTGCTGGAGCTGGAACAGCCGGTGGTCGATCTCGCCGACCAGCCGCCGCATGACCTTCTCGTCCAGCAGCCCCTCGGCCCACGCCTCCCGGACCGCTTCCTTCTCCACGACGGCCAGCTGCCGCCGAAGCACGTGGGCCTCCTCCCGTTCCAGCGCCTCCTTCTGCCGTTTGAGGTCCCGCGCCCGGTCCTGGAGCGCGGCCCGCCGCGCCGCGAGCTCCTGCTCGAGCTCACGGCCCACGTCCTCGGAGACGGCCTCGGTCTCGATCTGGCGCAGGAGGTACGCCGAGGCCGCGTGGAGCGCCCGGAGCCTCGCGCCGAGCTCCTCGACCTCCTCCCGCCCCCGCGTGTCTTTCGCCAGGCCGACGAGCCGCAGGAGCGGGCCGGTCAGGGGGGCCTGGACGAGGATCGTCAGCAGCGAGACCCCGAACACGAGGTCGATGACGTCCGCTCGCAGCGGGAAGTCCCTGGGGACCGAGAGGGCGAGCACCATGGCCACGCCGCCCCGCAGTCCGCCCCAGGTCAGCACCCAGTTGAACCCGGCCGGGGGCCGGTTGGACCGTCTGATCACCAGCGGGAGCACCACGGCGACGAAGATCCCGCGGGCGGCGAGCAGCACGAGCCAGAACGCCACGATGGGCACCAGCCGCCCGAGCAGCCGGTCGAGGTCCACCTCGAGACCGATCAGCAGGAACACGATGGAGTTCGCGGCGAACGCGGCGTACTCCCAGAACGACGTCACCGCCACCCTCGTGGTGGGCGACATCCCGTACCGCGCGCCGAAGTTGCCCGACAGGATCCCCGCGATCAGGCACGCGATGACCCCCGAGGCGTGGAGCAGGTCGGCCATGACGAAGCTGCCGAACGCGCCGATTGTGGTCAGCGTGATCTCGATCAGGTGGTCGTCCACCTGTGCCGTCAGCCAGGAGAGTCCGATCCCCAGCACGCCGCCGATCAGCACGGCTCCGCCGACCTCCCAGGTCAGGAACCGGGCGATCCACCCCGCGGAAAGGTGGTGGTGGGGATCGAGCCCCAGCGCCACGAGGACCACGCCGAACGCGACGATGGCGATGGCGTCGTTGAGCAGGCTCTCCCCCTCCATGACCACCGAGAGCCGGCGGGGCGCTCCGACCTCCCGGAGAAGAGCCAGGACGCCCACGGGGTCCGTCGCGGCCAGGATCGTCGCCGCCAGGAGGAGGACCGGAAGGGTCGTCTCGAACCCCACCAGCCGGAACGCCGCCCAGCCCAGCGCCATGCTGAGCGCGATCCCCGAGAGCACGCCGGGAACGGCCAGCGCGATGATCGGCCGCCAGTTCGCCCTGAAGTGCTCGAGCTCCATGTGGAACGCCGCCTCGAAGACGAGAACGGGCAGAAGCACGAGGAACAGCAGCTCCGGCGTCAGGTGCAACCCCGGGTCGAACCCCGGCATGGCGAACGACCGCAGCACGGCCAGCCCGAGCCCTGTCAGCACGAGGGAGACCGTGTACGGCAGACGGAGCCTCTGGGCGAGCATTCCCACGATGCTCGCCAGGAGCAGCGCCGCAACCACCGCGAGCTCGATCTGCGGTTGCATCGGGGATACCATACACCAGCCTCCGCCCGATCCGGGGTAGAATCGGGCGATGTTCCCGATCCGCGACTCCATCCCGTCCCGCCGCTTCCCCGTGATCAACGTGGCGATCATCGTGGTGTGCTCGGTGGTGTTCCTCTTCGAGCTCAGCCTGGGGCCACACCTCGAGGAGTTCATCCTCCGTGCGGCGTTCGTCCCCGCCCGGCTGTTCGGGGCGCCGCCGGCCGTGGCCGTCCCCGGACCGTACCCCGGCCTGTTCGGGAACCTTCTGACGATCCTCGTCTCCATGTTCCTCCACGGCGGCTGGATGCACATCATCGGAAACATGTGGTTCCTCGCCGTGTTCGGTGACAACGTGGAGGACGTCCTCGGGCACGGACGGTACCTCCTGTTCTACCTGGGCGGCGGCATCTTTGCTGCGCTGGCGCACGGCGTGACGAACCCGCACTCGGTGCTGCCTACCGTCGGCGCCTCGGGGGCCATCGCCGCCGTCCTTGGCGCCTACATGGTCTGGTTCCCCCACTCCAGGGTCCACACGCTGATCTTCCTCGGCTTCTTCGTCACCACGGCCGAGCTGCCGGCAATCCTGTTCCTCGGCATCTGGTTCGTCCTCCAGTTCGTCGAGGGCACCATGTCCATGGCGGCCGCGGGTCAGCTCGGAGGCGTGGCCTGGTTTGCACACGTGGGCGGCTTCGTCTACGGTTTCCTCCTGGCGAAGGCGCTGCGGGCGACCGGTGCCGTCCGGATCCCGCCGCCCCGTCACACGATCTGGTACCACTGACGCCACGGGAGGAACCATGGCCGTTCCGCTGCTCGATCTGACACGCCAGTACGCGCCGCTGCGCGATACGATCCGCGAGACCATCGACCGCGTCTGCGACAGCCAGCGGTTCATCCTCGGCCCCGAGGTCGAGGCGTTCGAGAAAGAGGCCGCGGCCGCCCTGGGCGTGGCCGAGGCCGTGGGGGTCAGCTCGGGCACCGACGCCCTCCTCGTGGCGCTGATGGCGCTTGGGGTCGGCCCGGGCGACGAGGTCATCCTGCCCACGTTCACCTTCTTCGCCACGGCGGGCGTCGTGGCCCGCCTTGGCGCGCGCCCGGTTTTCGCCGACATCGACCCCGTGGACTTCTGCCTGCCCGCCTCGGAGATCGAGCGGCTTCGCACGTCGCGGACGAAGGCCGTCATCCCCGTCCACCTGTTCGGGCAGTCCGCGGACATGGCAGCGGTCCTCGAGGCGGCCGGGGAGCTCCCCGTGCTGGAGGACGCCGCCCAGGCGTGGGGGGCCGCGTTCGACGGCCAGCCCGTGGGCGGCATGGGGATCATGGGCGCCTTCTCCTTCTTCCCCTCGAAGAACCTTGGCGGCTTCGGTGACGGCGGGCTCGTCACGACGAACGATACCGGCCTCGCCCGGAGGCTCCGGGAGCTCCGCATGCACGGGCAGTCCGGGACGTACCACCATCCCACCGTCGGCGGCAACTTCCGCCTCGACGCCCTCCAGGCCGCGGTGCTCCGGACCAAGCTCCCCCACGTCGCGGCGTGGGTGGACGCCCGCCGCCGCAACGCCGCACGGTACCGCGAGCTGTTCGGCGCCGCCGGCCTGCTCGACGGCACCGTCCGCCTTCCCGAGGCCCTGGAAGGGCGGGGGCACACGTTCAACCAGTACGTGATCCGGGTCGAGCGGCGTGACGCGCTCCGGGAGTACCTGCTCGAGCGGGGGATCGGCTGCGCCGTCTACTACCCATTACCCCTCCACCTCCAGCCGTGCTTCGCGGACTTCGGCGGAACGGCCGGGGACCTCCCGGTGGCCGAGACCGCGTGCGGGGAGGTGCTGGCGATCCCTGTCTTCCCGGAGCTCGAGGACGCCGAGCAGGAGGAGGTCGTGGCGGCCATCGCCGCTTTCTCCGGCCGCGGCTGAACCCGATGACGGCGATCGAGGTGGCCGTGATCGTCGCCGTGCTGTGGATCGCCACCGTCCCCCTGGACATGGTCGGCGCCGTGGCGTTGGCCGCCGCCCTGCTCGCGGGCCTCACGGCCTCCCCCCTCTGGCTCGCGCATCGGAACGGGATCCCCCGGCCCGCCGCGAGGGCCTAGCGTTCGCCCCCGCGTCCCTGGATCCGGTACAGGGTGGAGGGGTGGACCCCGGCGATGCGGGCCGCGGCCCGGATGTCGCCCCCGGCGAGCTTCAGAACCCGTTCCAGGTACTGGCGCTGGAACAACCGCCGCGCCGCGGCGTACGGAAGAACGGAGCCGGAAGAAACGAACGGCCGATCGCAGCTCGTCGCGGTGGCCTCCAGGATCCTCCGCGGGAGATGGTACTCCTGCAACACCCTGCCCGGTGCGACGATGTACGCCGACTCGATGACGTTGGCGAGCTCACGGACGTTGCCCGGCCACGCGTAGGAGCGGAGCCGCTCCAGCGCCTGCTGCGAGACGGTCTTCTCCCCGAGTCCGTGTTTCTGGGTCGCCTCCTGGAGGAACCGCGTCACCAGCATGGGCAGGTCCTCGATGCGCTCGCGGAGCGCGGGGAGTCTGATCTGGAGTACGTTGATCCGGTAGAACAGGTCCTCGCGAAAACGGCCCGCCCGGACCTCCTCCTCGAGATCCCGGTTGGTGGCACACAGGACCCGGACGTCGGTCTCGATCGGTTCCGTGCCGCCGAGCCGCGTGACCCTCCCCGACTCCAGCACGCGGAGCAGCTTGACCTGGAACGCCGGGGCGGTCTCGCCGATCTCGTCCAGCAGGAGCGTCCCGCCGTGGGCCGCCTCGAAGTACCCCTTCACCCGCCGTTCCGCTCCGGTGAACGCCCCCCGTTCGTGACCGAAGAGCGCACTTTCCAGGAGCGTCTCCGGAAGCGCCCCACAGTTGACCGCGAGGAACGGCCCCCTCCGCCGCGGGCTCCGGCCGTGAATGGCCCGCGCCACCAGCTCCTTGCCGGTTCCCGTCTCCCCGAGAATGAGGGCAGTGGCGTCGACGCGGGCCGCTCGCTCGATGAGCCAGTAGACCCGTTCCATGGCGCCACTCTCGCCGATGATCTCCGGCACGCCGGGATGCTCGGTGTCCACACCGTCGGTCAGTACCACGTGCAGCTCGCCGGGCTCCAGACTGAACCCCCAGAGACGGAACCGCACCATCTTCCGGAGGAACTGCGGCTCGTACCGCTCGATCTCGGTCTGGAACGCGGTCCCATCCGTCAGAAGGCGCTCCAGGGGTTCCACGAGCCCGTACTTCTGGAGGACATTGCCGAAGACTTCCGTCACGGACCGTCCCTCCACCTCGTCCCGGGAGACACCGGAGTTGACCTCCTGTTGCCGGTTCATGGCCAGCACGATGCCGCGGTGATCGAGCAGGAAGATGCCCAGCGGCAGCGCCTCAAAGAGACGATCCCGGGCATTTTGCAATGCTGCAATCCTGTTGCGATCTTGCAACTTACTCATCGCATTCAGTCTACCATAGATATTGAGTGAATTGTTCGCATTCATGCAATCACCACACGGCCAAGTGACTGCCCCCTCTCGGTCCCAGCCTTCCCAACATGAAGAGAACACAGCCGTTAGGTGTCACACGCCGCCGAAAGAACATGATGGAACGGTTCTTGCTGATCTGTCTTTCCGACAGATTATCGAAAGGGGGATCAGCTGATGTCAAAGTACGAGAGCACCGAACAACTGTACGCCGTCCTGGGGTCCACGTGGCGGAAGGCCTTCGAGCAGGAGGATATCGCCAGGAAGTTCAAGTCCCTGGGCATCTACGTCCACTTCATCGTCCATGAGCCCGAAGGCGAGCTGTGGCTCATGCCCGATGCCACCGTCCACGAGGGAGCCTGGGACGGAACGCCGGACAAGCCGGAGGTCCGCATGGAGATGAAGGCCGACATCGCTCACAAGTTCTGGATGGACAAGCTCAACGTCCCCATGGCCACAGCCAAGGGCGACATCAAGGCCAAGGGACCCGTCTCCAAGATCTTCAGCCTGCTTCCGGTCATCAAGCCCGCCAAGAAGTATTACCCCGAGATCGCCAAGGCCAACGGCGTCAGCCTCGAAGTGTAGGGGGTGACCATGTATTTCGAACTCACTCCTGACCTCAGCGAAGAACACGAGCACATCAAGTCCATGGTGCACACCTTTGCCAGGGACGTCCTGCGTCCTGCGGCCAAGACGCTGGATGCCGTTCCCGCCGACGAGGTGGGCGGGCATCCTCTGTACCGCGACGCCATGCGGCAGGCGTACGAGCTCAACCTTCACACCATCCTCGTGCCCGAGGGGTTCGGCGGCATGGGTCTCGACCCGCTGGCGACCCACATCGTGCTGGAGGAGCTGGCCTGGGGCTCGGCGGGTTTTGCCATCTCCATCGCCGTCTCTCAGTTCCCGGCGTTCGGGGCGTGCCTGCTGGCCACCGACAACGACGAGCTCATTGCGGAGTTCACGACCCCCTTCGTCGAGAACCGTGACGCCTCGTTGATCGGCTGCTGGGCCATCACCGAGCCGGACCACGGCTCCGACTGGCTCATGCAGCCGGACATGGAAGGGGCCGAGAAGATCGTACCAAACCTCCGGGCCAAGAAGGTCGATGGGGGTTGGCTCGTCAACGGCCAGAAGGCTGCCTGGGTCTCCAACGCCCCGGTGGCCCACCACGCGTACCTCTTCCTCAACATCGACTCTGCCCAGGGTCTGCGAGGCAACGGCATCGCCCTGGTGGACCTGTCGTCCAAGGGGATCAGCCGCGGCAAGGCCTGGGAGAAGATGGGCCAGCGCGCACTGCCCCAGGGTGAGATCTACTTCGACGACGTCTTCATCCCGGACAACAACCTGATCTCGGACACCGAGCTCTACCCCTTCGCCATCGACGCCACCCTGTCCATCGCCAACACGGCCATGAGCGCCCTGTTCACCGGCGTCGCCCAGGCGGCCTTCGACGAGGCCATGCGGTATGCGAGGGAGCGGGTCCAGGGCGGGCGGCCCCTCATCGAGCACCCGACGGTCCAGGTCAACCTCTTCGAGATGTTCAAGCTGGTCGAGACGGCCAGGGCGATATCCCGCCGGGTGATGCTCTACAACTACCAGACCATCACCCCGAGTCTCCAGCACGCCATCGCCGCCAAGGTCTTCTGCACCGATGCGGCGGTCCAGGTCTCCCACATGGCGATCCAGATCTTCGGCGGGATGGGACTCAGCAAGGAGTCCGACATCGAGATGATCTTCCGTGATGCCCGCATGGCGCAGGTCGAGGACGGTGTCAACGAGGCTCTCGCCCTGACCGCCGGACACCTGCTGCGATCCATGGAAGGAGAGTAGACCGTGCCGCTGCCACGACGATTCTTCGAGATGGCGGAAGACCGCCCGGAGGAGACCTTTCTCCTCTTTGGAGGGCACGAGCTCAGCCGTAGCGCGCTGGCAACGGCCGCTCTCAGGGTCTCGGGGTTCCTCCGTGGACTCGGTCTCGGGGAGGGCGCAAGGATCGGCGCCATGCTGGCGAACCGGCCGGAGTTTCTGGCCATCTGGTTCGGCGCCAACGCGGCCGGCATGACGCTGGTGCCGTACAACGCCGCACTGAGGGGCGACGATCTGGCCTATCAGCTTCGCCACTCGAAGACCGAGATCCTCTTCGTCGAGGCCGCCCTGCTGCCGGTGGTGGCCGGCACCCTCCAGGACCACGAGCACGTCAGGGTTGTGGCCGTCGGCGGCGAGGCGCCCGAGGGCACGATACCGTGGGCCGAGGTGGCGTCGTCGGCGCCGGGGAGCATCAGCGCCCGGCTCCGGGACGGGGAGATCATGGAGATCATCTACACGTCGGGCACCACCAGCCGCCCCAAGGGCGTGGTCTGGCGCTTCGGCCTGATGTCGATGATCTCCGAGGTCCTCGTCCGGCACATCGGCCTGGGCTCCTCGGATCGGCTCATGGTCGTACTCCCCCTTTTCCACGGCAACGCCCAGCTGAGCACGGCCATGACCATCATGAGCGGCGGTTCCATGCTGCTCGTACCTCGGTTTTCCACCTCCCAGTTCTGGGAGACCGCACGGCGGGGCGGCGCCACGGAGGTCAACCTCCTCGGGCCCCTGGTCACCATGCTTCACAACCAGCCACCCTCGGAAGACGACGCCGACAACCCGATCCGCGTGGCGTTCTCCGCGGCGACCCCGGCCCCGATCCACGAGGCGTTCGAGCGGCGGTTCGGCCTGACGGTAGTGGAGGCGTACGGCCTGACCGAGACCGGCATCAACACGGCGAACCCCCTGGATCCCGCCCGCCGCAAGGTGGGGAGCATCGGACTGGCACTGCCCTACAATGAGGTGGCGATCCTCGACGACGACCTCCACGAGTTGCGCCCAGGCCAGCCAGGGGAGATCTGCGTGCGGCCGACAGGTCTTTCCGACGGCCTGATGCAACAGATCGAGTACATCGACGATCCCGAAGCCACCGCAAGACTGTGGCGCGGCGGCTGGCTCCACACGGGCGATGAGGGTGTCATGGACGAGGAGGGTTTCTTCACCTTCCTCGATCGCAAGAAGGACGTCATCCGGAGGCGGGGGGAGAACATCGCGTCTCAGCAGGTGGAGCACGTGCTCCTCAGCCATCCCAAGGTCGCCCTTGCGGCCGTCCTGGGCGTCCCATCCACGCTCGGCGAGGAGGAGGTCCTGGCCTTCATCGTCCCCACGGCCCCCGTGGAAGCTGAAGAGCTTGCCTCCTACTGTCTGGAACGGCTGGCGGCCTTCAAGGTTCCCGAGTGGTACCGTTTCGTGGAGGAGCTGCCAACGACACCAACGGGACGGGTCAAGAAGGCGGTGCTCAAGGCGAGGGGCGACCTGACCGACGGCGCCGTCAAGATCAACGTTGCAGACATCGCGAGGAACACACCATGAGAGAAAAGATCTACGAGTTCGAACAGTACAACCGGGCGCAGAAGAACCACACCCTCGAGGTGGCCCGGCTCGCGGCCAACGCCGCCCTCACGGCACCCAAGGCCGGAGGTGTGGACGGCGTCGAATGCGAGATCTTGACGGGGGACGATCTCCTTGCGCTGGCCGACGTCATGGAGCAGGAATCTCATAAGTTCTCCGGACACGTCAAACGCCGTTTCCTGTACGAGACCGTCATGGCCCGGGAGTCCGATGTCTGTCTCGTCATCGGCCATTACCGGTCGGCCGGCACGCCCCTGGACGCCGGATGCGGCTTCTGCGCCGGACGGATGGACTGTTCCTTCGTCTACAACGCCCGGAAGACCGAACACGGTGTCATCGATCTGAGCGCAGTCCCCCCGGAGGAGCGGGCGAAGGTTCCCTTCCACGGTCCCATGTGCGTCCCGAGGAACCTCGACCTCGGCATCGCCGTGGGCTCGGCAATGGTCATCACCCAGCGGCTCCTCGTGGACGCCATGCCGTTCTACACCGTGTCCGTGGCCGCCCAGCGGATGGGTATCCTGCCCCGTTCGTGGATCAAGGTCGGCATCCTGATGTCGTCGCGCCAGAAGAGCCCCTACGTCGACGTCCTGCCGGACTACCACCTTCACAACCTGGCGACGATGGAGGACGACCTCCGCAAGATGTTCGTCACCCTTCGTGGCGTCTACTGGTACGACTACAGGACCTGGTACCCGAAGTGGGCGAAGAAGAAGTCGGGCGGCGACCCGGAGAAGGAGTGAGCCATGCCGATTCTCACTGAAAAGGACTACTCGTTCGAACTGATTCTGCAGGCTGCCAAGGATGGTGCCGCGGCGGCCCTCGGCGCACCCCGGCTGACGCCGAACCTCGAACTCGAGACACGGATCGTCTACGGCGAGGAGATCGGCTTCATGGTCCGGCTCCTCGAGATCTTTGCCGGACCCGAGGGCGCCTACTCCCAGTTCATCTACGGCGACTACCTCATGGGCAAGCGTTTCCTCGAACAGAACCAGCCCTACGCCATCCTGTTGATCGGTGCAAAGACCTCTCCATCGCCCCTCGCCTGGGACTGCGGGGCGTGCGGCTTCCCGACATGCGGCGAGTTCAACCGTTTCGCCAACGAGAACAAGTCGGCCGGGATGTTCGGCTACGGCCCGGCCTGTAACTGGCTGATGATGGACTTCGGCATCGCCCTGGCACAGGCCTCGGCGGCCATCTACGCGAAGAACGTCGACTCCCGTCAGCAGGGATCCTATGGTGCAGCCGCCCTGATCCTCGGGATGATGCCCGGCATGGACGCGGTCATCGCCAACTCCATCGGGCCGCTCAACCGTGGCATCTTCCAGGAGTGGTACAACCGCCCGGAGATGAAGGGCTCGTTCGACATGGACAAGATCTACGAGATGCTGATCGCGACCTTCGCCTACCACTTCGGCGCGTTCTCCGGCGATGGCATCCCCATG
>Ga0256835_1001133_pt1 | contig 16705 bp, 11 predicted proteins | sample PIR30metaG_FD_185972 | JGI IMG/M metagenome (GOLD analysis project Ga0256835, IMG submission 185972) | Hydrothermal vent microbial communities from East Pacific Rise, Pacific Ocean - PIR-30 | ecosystem: Environmental > Aquatic > Marine > Hydrothermal vents | place: Pacific Ocean: East Pacific...
TCATGTAAAAACGCAACATATCTATGAAAAATAATTCTTTTTATCATCGAATTATGTCCATAAGGTAAAGATTGTTCGTATTCACGTCGTTTGAATGTATCTTTTCCTGGTAAATATCACCGTCAATATCAGTGGAATATACGCCAGAGCAACGGCAATGACGGACCAGTACCTTTTGTTGTATTCAGCCACCCATGCCCAAGGAAGCAACCACGCAACGTTTATGACGGTAACAAGAATGGCTACTTTGCCATGATTTTGCCAGCGATGTGCTAAAATTTGATAAGCATGTGTTCTGTGTGCTTTAAACCAGGATTCAGTACTAATTATCCGCATCAGGAGCGTTACCGTGGCATCAGAAACGAAGACAGCACAAAGAATTAGCCATGTGGCGATACTGAGCGTATTTTGCGCTGCAGTCTCTATCATAAACACAAATATCATAAACCCAAGGTAAGTACTGCCCACATCTCCCATGAACACCTTTGCCGGAGGCAGATTCAACAATAAAAAGCCCCCGGCTGCTGCCGCCAGTGTTAACATCCAATCCCACACAACCCAGTTGCCATTATATCCGAGCAAAACAGCACTTAATAAAATATATATGGTTTCCAAGCCCGCAATGGTATCGATGCCATCCATGAAATTATAAACATTTATCCACCAGAGACCGCCAACGATCCAACAGGACAACACGATGTAATTGTAATACGCCTCAATGTTTTTACCGGACATCCATGCGTCTTGAAATACTAAAAGCACAATAATTACTGACAGAAATTGGCACATGATTCTAACCAGAACGTTCAATTTATACCTGTCATCCATCAAGCCGATTAAAGCCAAAATCGATGACGATAAAATTATTGCTTTTGCTGAATCATGGCCTTTGGTATATGCCATCCATCCCGCAATGGTTCCGGCCAACACAATTCCTATTCCACCACCATGAGGTGTTATTTTGCTGTGTGATGACCGATGGTTTGGAACACTTACCAAACCAAATTTTTCCCCATAGCATTTTACAATCCACCCACCCAGAAATCCACACACAAATCCTATAGATAAAGAGCCTGTAATCCCAATACTTATGTCCATCGTTGTTTCCTGAAGCGTTCAACAGTAACCCGTAATCCGTTTTCAATGGAATGTGGCGGGAACCATCCAAGTTCATTGTTGATTTTTACCATCTCGATTTGCAGGGATCCTGTCAAGCGATGAAAAAAATCTTTGTATCCAAATATGATAAGCAAAGATTTTATCACCCATAATGGACAAGGCGGGAAAAAAGTTTTTACCCCGATTGTTTTGGATATCAACTTAATCAGTTCCGGTGTCGACAAATCGCGTCCATCGCTTAGCATAAATATTTTATTATTGGCTGATGTGTTCTGTATAGCCTTTACGATTGCATCATTCAGATTATCCACGAACAAATAACTCCGTTTATTTTTAATTCGCGGAAAGACAAAATATTTATGACGGCTTATCAATTCAATAAAATTAAATAAATTACCTTTCATGCCGGGCCCGTAAACCAGGGGGGGACGGAAAATTACATAGTTCATTTTTGAAGTTTTACAAAGTCTTTCGATACCGATCTCTGCATAATACTTCGATTTCCCATAAACAGTAAGAGGGACAGGTTTGCTATCTTCCCTAAATGGAAATTGATCTGTGTATTCACCATTTACTTTCACAGTGCTAACGAAAATGAATTTTTCAACTCCACATTCAATGGCATGCTTTACGATTCTTAATGTTCCCTCTGTATTTATTGAATAATATTTTTCATAATCAATATTTTTTTGGTTCTGTTTGTCAACAACGGCGGCAAGATGGACTATCGTTTTTGCATTTGTGCATTTAAATATATCGTGCCAGTCAGTATTCCCGTCAATTTTTTTAATCACAACGTCTGCATTATCTACTTTACCTCTTCTTGTGATTCCTACAACTCGAAATGCTTCTTTACGCAGTTTGTTGCAAAGTCTTCTACCGATAAATCCATTCGCACCGGTTACGATTACGGTATCTTTACTTTTCTTATTCATAACGGCTTTTCAATATACCCGGGTTTCAACGCAATACTAATAATGTCCTCCGCAAGAGTATGCATGATCACTTTCCTTCTGTATTTTAGCACAAACTTGCCCCTGTCCACCATGTCGGGTGAAAGATCTCGTAAAGCACGAACAAACCCCTTGACATCACAAGGGTTGAAAACCGCTGCGTGTTCGATATTTTCAAGAATAAACTTACGGGGATAACCATCAACCCCTGCCAGAACCGGTTTGCCGGTAGCGGCATATTCGAAAATCTTTGACGGCAGGACCCTCTGAAAAGCCTTGTAATCATTCAAATGCAACAACAGGTAATCTGATTGGGAATACAACTGCAAGAGACGGGTACGGGAAACAGGATTTATCAGCTGTACGTTCTTCACGCCCGTTTTCCGCAGATCCTCCACGAGCCGTTGTCGCATGCCTCCATCCCCTACTATGAGAAACCGGCATTCGTTTTCCAAATGTTTGGCTGCCGCGGGAATGATTCTATGCAAGCCCTGCCCGGCACCGATATTCCCCGCATATAGAACAATCGGGATACTTTCGGAATTCATCTTTCTGAAATCATATAGAAGAAATTCTTCATCTATACCATTTGGGAAGAAAACCAGCTTGCGCCTTTCAACTATCTTTTCAAAATAGGAATAGAATCCTTCGGACACTAGGTTGATCCGGGATGCATACTGCAGGGCGTATCTTTCCATCCAACGAAACGCGGGAAGCATTCCGCCGGCCAACCGGCCCGATAATACGTCTTCCATAGTGTCAGTAAAAATATCCCGGATATCCAAATACAATGGCGCTCCCATTTTTCTGGCAATGACCGCCCCCAGAATTCCCGTCATCAAACGTGATGTTGTAGCTATAACAAGATCATATCTTCGCCTACCAACCTCACGCCAAGTACCCAATGCAAATTTGGCATATGCAATCGATTGATCAAGCATGCCGCTTCGGTGCAATGGGACACCAATTCTCCTGATTCTGACCAACCCATTGTCTTCCTTATCCGGAGCATCGGCAAAGTATGATGCATACCGGTTGGGGTAAGTCGTAATGACATCGATTTCATCACCCTTACCCAGATGCCCCGGCAACTCATTTATCAATGCCCCGGCGCGAAATGATCCCGCACACAAATCAGGCGGGAAATAAAAACTGATGAACAATAGCCTCATATCAATACTTCAATTCTTTACCCACTCAATATTAGTCGTCAACTTGCATGGCAGTTCCGTCTCCACACGGCAAGCAATGCGCCGATTAGGAATGGTTCTGCCGAAAGCAGGATGGTAGGTTGAATTCTCTATAGACACATGGACTCCCGAATCGGGATGAAGTATTGCTATTTTTTGTCCGGAATCACTCCATGACATATGGATATTTCCACAATATTCGTGCATATCAACACCCGGGTGCAGGTGAAAAAACATTTCCAAACGATGGCGTCCCCGACCGGATACACGGTCGCCAATTTCCAAGCCGCTATCAGTCAGCCGCCATGTCCTGCAATGCATAACATTTCCTGACAATCTTTTGTACCCATCATGCTGAGCCGAGATGACAAACCGTAATCCTTCCAAATCAGATTCAAGTATTTCCGTTCTGGCCCGCCTGGCAACACGGAAAGCGGCCCATACTTCAGATGAATCAAGGCCATCTATCACGATGGTGTTGTGTGCCGCAGAACCACGCTGACGGGTTCTTTCTTTCCCCCGTTCATACGTTGAAGTCCCGGAGTTGACAAAAACACGTTTGCCTTTAACCGACACCTCGAAACTCAATGTGTCGGCGTGGGCATGCCCCGGCTGGTAATCCGGTCCGACAGGCCCGCAATCCACGAAAAGAATTGCATCGCCTTTTTCCGCCCTGCAGTAACCACTATCGGGAAGGCATACGCTTTTTACAGGTTTGACCGGCTCGAAGCCAAGAACCTCGGCATAGCGGTCTATTTGCTCCGGGCTCGGTGCGACTCCGGTCGAAGCATCGTTGAAAAACGGAATCTCACCGTCCGGGTGACGCATTAAACATGACCAGACAAGCATCCGTCCGATCACCTCCCGCCACAACAAGGGAACCTGTCTTTTGTACGCATTGCACAGATTGACAATGTCCAGCAGATCTTCCAGTACCAGCAAATGGTACATGGGGCTTCTCTCATAGTGGCCGCCATCCGCTAAAACTTGCTCCGGCAACTGATTGCGTAAGATCCGTTGGCCTGCGTCTCGCCAAGTCTTTGCCTCCGGCCCATCAAAAAATGTGCCGGCAAATATCAATGCTTTGGCATTGGTAAGTAAATGGTTACCCAAAAGGTGATATTCTATGCGTTTCAAAAGCCATCGCGCTTGCACAGCCAGACTGTGGGTTGCGGCTGCCGGCAGGTCATTGCCAGCCATCACCCATTTTATCCAGTTAACGATACGCAGCGATGTTGGGTAGGGGTCCCATCCGGTTCCCGAGGAAGGGGGATTCTCTTCTATCCATTTTACAATCAGTTCTCTATGCAAGTCGGAACGATCAGCGGCATTACACGACTTCAGATCATCGAAATAGTGCAGGTTGTATACCCACAATCGAGAAACCCCTGTTGGATTCCAATCACCGGGCAATATCAGGTCCCGAGCGTCATTGAGAAATTCGAAACGCCAGCGTCCGCGAAGAGCTTCCTTCCCACATATCGGCGGGACCCACTTTCCTGCAATTTCCCTACGCGGTGGCGGCGGTGAAAAATCGGGGGCCGGCTTGCAAATATGGAACCGCAACCGGGCCGATATTTGTCGCAAGGTGAGGTGGCGAAGTGTATTGAAATAACGGTTAACCATCAGTTTTTGCATAGTTTGGCGTCTATTTCCAATACTGTCCGACTTACTTCAATAATCTCCTCTATCGGTATTGGGCCGGGCGCCCCACTCCTGATTGCCTTAACGAACTCATGGACACATGTATTTTGGCCTTTGTCTTGGCGCCAAGTTCGCATACCACGGAAACCGGGCCATCCCATAGACCGTAAGCAACGGAAATTATCAAGCTGTAAAACACGGCCCGCGCAAAACACTTCCAGGCGTTCTTTCGGAAATCCGCTGTGACCGTTTGCGAAATAGTGCAATGTTCCCATGGAGCCATCTTCGAATTCAATGGTAATGGTCGCCTTGTCATTTACGATTTCCATACCAGGAACATAGCCTACCCTTGAAGTTTTGAATCGCTTGATGCGTGCACCGATTATATGACGCATGAGATCAATGAAATGGCAGGCCTCCCCCACAATCCTGCCTCCGCCAATCGTTTTGTCCTGGGTCCAGTGCTCTTTTGGAATTGCACCGGCATTGACCGTCATAATCAGGCACTTGGGCTCGTCCATGCACTCCAGCAGCTTCCGCATCTTCTTTACGTGGGGTGAGAAACGCCGATTGAAACCTATCATCAATACAGGTACGGCCCCGGCGCTACGCCTGTCCAGCAATGCTTTTTCGATGGCATCTATTTCTTCATGGCAAAGGGCCAGCGGCTTTTCTACAAATACGTGCTTGCCTGCCGACAGCGCTTCGCATACATAACGTGCATGTGAATCATGGTGTGTGGCAATCACAACCGTGTTGCACCGGTTATCACCGATAACCCGTGCGGGGTCAGTGGAAGCAAGACTAAAACCATATTTTTCACCATAGTGCGTGCTGCTTACACCGCCGCTGGATACAATGGTGTCAAGCCGAACACCGGTCTTTCGGAAAGCAGGAATCAAAAACCTGCCGGCATAGTTGCCGGCACCTATGAAACTAACGGTGGGATTACCAGACGCCATGGAAGCTGCATCCGCTGTACCCAGTACAATCTCCGATTTGTGTGTGGTCTTTTGGGCTTGCCGTTCATATTCTATAATTATTCCGATATAAGGCTCATCCGCTGTCAGGAGCCGATAGGCCTCATTGGCCCTTTCGATGGGGAAACGGTGAGATATGAGGGGGCGGCAATCTACAGCTCCTGTAGCCAGCATATCCAAAACTGCCTCGAAATTACGCTGCTCAGTCCAACGAACGTATCCTACCGGATAATCGTTTCCATGTAGTTCATATCCGGGATCATACCTTCCAGGGCCATACGAACAGGAAACCTGAAAGCTAAGTTCTTTTTTGTAAAATTCGTCGCGTTCAAAATTCATTCCCGTTACACCCACAAGGACGATGCGCCCACGTTTTCTGCACATGGCGGCAGCCTGTTTTATGGGCTGATCGCTCTTTGTGGAAGCCGTTATCAAAACGCCGTCCACACCCCTGCCACGTGAAAATTTCGAAGCGGCCGATACGGGATCCTGTCCTTGAGAAAGGTCGACAGCCTGTGCACCGTATCTGCGGGCCATGGCGACCTTTGCAGGATCCATATCTACTCCAAGGACACGGCAACCATTGGCATGTAGAAGCTGAATCGTAATCAAGCCGATCAGCCCTAGCCCGATAACGACGAACGCTTCCCCTAGCGTGGGCTGCGCCAAACGAATACCCTGCAGCCCGACCGCTCCGATCACGGTGAAGACCGCCTGTTCGTCATCCACAATATCGGGAATCTTTGCACACAGATGTTTGGGGACAGAGACCATTTCTGCATGGGGGCCATTGGAAACCACACGATCCCCGACTTCATAACCTTCCACACCCGGACCGATCTCAAGTATTTCACCAACGTTACTATATCCCAGAGGCAGTGGTTGGTCGAGTTTGCTTCTGACGGCTTCCCACGTGGGGAAAATACCGTCGGTACGCACTTTATTCAGGACTTGTCGAACTTTTTCCGGTTGCTGCCGCGCTTTTTCAAGAAAACCGGCGCGGCCGAATTCAACCAGCATCCTTTCAGTTCCTGTGGACACAAGGCTGACATGGCTTTTAATCAGCAGCTCCCCCGCACGCACACGAGGGCAAGGTATGTCCGCCACCAGCGTTGTCCCGTTTTTTAAATCCTGTAATACCTGTTTCATGTTTCATCCGTTCGCAACTGCACACTACTTCGATCAAAGCGTTGATTCAAAAGTACCTTGCCAAAATTTTCACTAGCCCATACCCAGCAAAGAAACAACCCTCCCCAAGCCACTCCATAGCTAACGAGCAGACTGTTTCGGGCTGAATCGATGGCAAGATAAACCGATAGTAACATGACAAGAGATCCTGCCAATACGCTTGTAGCCGGCTGCTTGATTTTCACGAGCACAAAAAACCAGCTCCCACCAAGCGCCAAACCCGCTATGAAAGAACCAATCAAAGCCCCCCAGAGTCCAACCTGGCTATAGAGAACAAAATGGAACGGGGCGCTCACCGTGCCTCCGTCGATATTGGGATTCATGCGCTGCCAAACGACCTTGTTGTCGTCCGGCATTGTTCCAAAACCCAATATATCCTGACCCAGATCAAGCCCGTAGTAAGGATGCTCGTGAGGAAAAACAAACGAATAATATATCGCCGGAGCCGAAGTTCTGGTCAGCGGTGCCAATAGAGCGTAGAAAAAAAGAGCCTCCCGGAAGTTGTTGAATCCACCGAATTCTTTCGACAAGGCGACCAATTGTTTTGCCTGCGCTTTGAGCTGCTCTGCCTGCGCCTTGAGCTGCTCTGCTTTCACCTTGAGCTGTCCTTCATGCGCTTCAAGTTGCTGTGCCTGCGCTTCAAGTTGCTGTGCTTGCGCTTCAAGTTGCTCTACTTGCGTCTGCTGGTGTTCAGCCTGTCTGCACACCGGAAGTACCAGAAGCAAAAAATAGACTGCGGCAAGAACTATGCTTCCGATACCTATTATAAGCCTGGGATGTTTGAACTTGTACCCGGATTTGAGTCTCCAGAGTCCGAATATTACCATCAACAAAATCAGTGTCACTATAACCGACTTTTTCTGGAAAAGAATGACGGCCGACACAACTGCCGCCATGACAGCAATCCAGGCCACAATTTTCCTTATCCCCCCTCCGGTATCGGCCGCCATGAACATCCATCCGGCGGACAGAGGCAGGAAGAGATAGATGTTTACAAATTCGAAAAACCCCAGGCTGTCAAAGAGCCGCCAGCGGGCCTTGACCCATACATCATATTGGAGCCAGGCCCTCAGGTCTCCACAGGCGCCTCCATGTACCAAAGACCAGATCGCTACAACCATACAAACACAAAAAGTACTTACAGCCCATAGCCAACTGTGCGAAGATTTGATTTTCCATCTGCTTTCTTGAATACCACTTGTTTCACTCAATCTCCAGCCGATGGAATACCCGCCCCATACCAGAAGCGGTGCTACCAGCAACAATGTATACAAGACAGCAAGAGTGGCGCCATCTTCTGGTATGTCCAGGTCAACTCCGGAAAAATATCTAAACATGAGAACGAAAGGTCGGTAATCCAGGATGATCAGCAGAGCTCCAACTACACAGGTCAGTACATATACAACCGTCCAGGTCATCATAGGTGCATATTTGATCCAACCGGTAGTTTCTTTTTGCATAATTCATTCCTTCTGACTGTTGTTTGCAAAGTCCTGAGGATTGAATCCACATGGTGCCACCATGTGTAATGACCCAGAACTTTCCGACGGGCGTTTTGTCCTAAACTTCCAGCCAGATCAGAACGATCAACAAGTAAGCGAATTCCTTTTATCAACTCATCCACATCACCCGGCGTTGTTAATACAGCAACTGCCTCCTTCTCCCGGTCATCATCTTGATTGTCTTCCGCAATTCTTAGTCCCGGGCTGAGAACTTCACCAATCTGCTCCAATTCGGAGGCAACGATACCTTTGCCCATAGCCATATATTCAAAGAGTTTTGTAGGCGAACCAAAGAAACGGCTTCCATCCATGTTGGGAACATGAGGGGAAACCAGAACATCGGATGCAGCCAGATACATTGGCGCCTTATGTTGTTCTACAAGACCAGTCAGGGTAACAAAGCTTTCGGCAGGCCCGCCTTCGATCTGATTTCGTACCTCCGGCATCTTCAAGCCGTCTCCCACCAGCATGAAATGGACTTTTTGCCGCTCCAGCCACCCTGCATCACTTTCGGCAAGACGGCAAATGGCCCGAGCCAGGACTTCGGCTCCATGCCACTGGCCGAATGTGCCGATAAAGGTCACTATTTTTGCGTCCGATGCAATTCCGTATTTGCGGCGCAATTCCAAAAGTTCTTCCCTTGAATATCGCTCCGGGTCAAAAATCTCAGGATCCACGCAGTTGGGATAGACTACGATTCGGTCAGGAGAAACACCACGCTCCACAAGTTCGTCATGCAGCACCCTGGAAATAGTAACCACAAGATGTGCGTGACGAAGAGACACATCTTCTGCCATCACGGCCAAATCGTGGTAACGCAGCGGGTTTCCCCAGTTCTTCGCGATCCATGCTTCAGAGCCGTTGTACTCCAGTATCAGCGGAATACGATAGCGCCTGGAAAGGATCACTCCCGCATAATTGGCAACTGAAAGTCGTTGATAGATAAAATCGGGCTTCTGCAAAGCGATATTGCTGCTCACCTGGTCTGTGAACATTTCCTGAAAACGATAGTAGTTTAGTTCCGACGGAAGACCAAATACGCGTGGTGGTTTTACAGGCAGGAAGCGTGCTTCGGGTTTCAGCATCACCGGTTCTTCTGCTGCCGCGAACGTCACTCCGAACCCATGGTCAATCAAACCATTGACCACACCGGCTATATGGCCGACCGACCCGCCTGCTTTTACACCGAACCAGAGATTGGTCTTGAGATACAGGACATTGCCTGTTTCTTCTGGAAGGGCCACATTAATTCTGGCCGAATCAAGAAGGCGCTTTAGTCCACGCCTGCAACTACGGGCACTCCGCAACGATGCTACGGAAGCGCCCAACATGCGGCCGAGGTGAAACACAGCTCGACTGCGGGAAACATCTTCTCTGCGCAAATCAGGATGTATAATTTGTATCCTTCGCGCTGCGGAACCTGCCGCAAGTATTTCCAGCACCGGCAGCAGTGCAAGGCTGTTGGAATCTTCAAGGGGTATCAACATAGTGCCGCCTGCCATGCTCCACATGGTGCGGACAAGAGTGCCAAAAGAGCGGCGTCTCATCTCTGCCACGCTCAGATATTCCGGCACAGCACCAAGCAATACTTCCAAACGGCTCCTGTAATCAGATGATAAAGGATATCCTACCAAAGCCCTGTATTCAGGATTTCGTTTCGTCATTATTCCCATTTCCATTACGTAACATCCACACATATCCAAGGCTCATCAGTAACATCAATCCGTAGCAAATCAACGATGCCCAGGCTGCACCTGCGATTCCAAGAACCGGGATCAAGAAATAGTTGGCCGGCACATTGATTGCAGTCGCCATGCCAGGAGATATGACCGTAAAAACCGGCATGCCCAAGGAGGCAAAATAATTCATAAAAATAGTATTTATTCCCATCAGCACCACCGCCGGAAGAAGAATCAATACTGCAGGAGCTGCCGGCAGATAAGCTTCGCCAAAAAGGAATTTCAACGCCATTTCCGCGCCAAACATCAACATCATCGCCAACGCCGCCATGACAAGGCCGATCCAGCGAACTACCCGGACAGTCAGATTCCAGCGTGCCTCCCCGTCTTCCAAAGAAGAAAGGCGTGGGAAAAGTACTGTCCCGGCTGCTACCGGAACCAGATAAAGGACGTCACCGATCGCCACCGCCACTGAGTACAGCCCGGTCTGAACTTCACCCTGCAGATACTGAATCATCAAAATATCTATCTTTAGCACCAAATATGCAAACAGCGTGGCAAAATAGGCTTTGACGGCGTATCTGGCCTGCTTCCGGAGAAGCGGAAAAGAAATCGCTGGGCGGCTTCCGTCCTGGCGAACGACATAAGCTGTATTCCAGACAAAAATCGCCAGCATAACCAGAAAGGCAACAAAAAAATATGCTTCGGGGCTATTCAGGCCAATGAACCACGCCATCAAAACGGCAAGTAAAGTACCACCTTGTCTGAACAACTCGACAAGATTGAACATACGCACTTGTTGCATTCCCAGAAGCAGGTTCTGCATGAGCAACATTCCCACACCTACCGGCACCCAGGCAAGAGCCAACGATAGCATTTCCCCATGCAATGGTGCCAGATCCGGCCGGTATTGAAAAAAACCCCATGCGAGGAAGCAAAGCGCGGTGTTCACCGCCAGTGCTACAAACATAGAATTGCCCGCCAGGAATTTTATCAATGCCCGTTTGGAAGATGCAAAATAAATATTGGATGCGGGAAGTCCGCAATTTCCGATCTGAACACCAATAGCCGCAAAAGCCATCGCCGCAGAAAAAACTCCTCTTCCTGCCGGTCCCAGAATGCGTGCCACCAATACAGTCATCAACATGCCGAAAAATGCTACGAGTCCCTTAGCAACAAAGGTCTCCACAGTATTTCTGGCCAGGCCCATCAATCGCCTCGTTTTAGAATTACCCGATATCCACTGCCATCAATTTCCAGTCAATCAACTTTATTCGGTTGGGGCTACGTTCATCTCTTATGAAATATGCTGGCCACAGCTATAATGGAACGAGATTCGAACAGCATGTCGCTGGCACCTTCACCTAAAATGTAAAAAATGAACCTAAGAAGACGGATAAGTGGTTTGCGTAGCCATTTTTGAGCTCTGGTAGGGTTAACAAGTAAAGACCCATATACTTTTACATCCTCAAAAAGCAGCCTTAACAGCGATGTCAAAGATTCCCTGGTAAAGCCAGTTTCATGTGTTAGATCCATATAACGCTCATGGCTGGCAAACAACCAATCCATATTAGGTACGTCTATCAGCAATATACCGTTTGTTTTCAATGCTAAAGCCGCAGCTTCGATCATCGGCAACAGATCTTCCTTGGGCTGGTGTTCCAAAATGGCTTTCATAAAAATAGCATCATATCTATCTGTATTTTTTTTTAAATATTCTTTGCCATCGCCAAGCCGAATGATTTCACGCCCCAAATGACTGTTAGCAAAGGCCACATCTCCAGGGCTGACATCCACTCCCTCAAGGTTCTCATACCCCAAGCTGTTCAACCAGGACAAGAGACTCCCTGGACCGGAGCCAACCTCAAGAAATACCCCATCTTTAGGCAAATTTTTAAGAAAACGGCGATAATTAACTTCGTAATAAGGCCACTGGGCGCGTACGTCATCATATACGGCACCACTGCTTATTTCACCCTGACCATTCCTGTAATTATCGAACAGAATTTTACGAAATTCTTTCATCAATTCGTTATCCTTGAGTAGTGTCTAACCAACTTCAGAGAAATCCTGAATGATACCGGCATTACGCCCTGATAACTCCAACTCATCCGTACTATTGGAACTGACCGCCCATAACTAGGCGAAAGCCTTCCGGCATTCATCCGAAGTTCAAAATCACGCCCCTGCCAACATAAAATGAAAATTTTGCCGGCAGCCTTCAACAGTATCTTACCCTCTTCATCCGGAAACGGGGTGACCCCTGGTGCCAAATGAAGCGGAATTTCGACCCTGTGCTCTCCATTTCCTGAAAACAAATCGCTAACTGTCAATTCATGCCGGTCGTGGTCCAGTACCATTTCCCTTTCGACCTTTACCGGAGACATCAATCTTTGGTATCCGTGGTGAGCAGCTTTCAATACAGTTCTGTTTTCTTCCCGCTTCCATGCCAATACCTCCGGTTGCGCATCATAATGTAAGTTCCAGAGATAATCAGGCTGTATGAAACGGTTGATCTCCTCACCATCGACCATGGGTGTATTATGATACGCCGTGGAACGAAAGAGGTTTCGTTCCTTGTAAGAACCTGTATAGATATAGGCTCCGCAGTCGGAAATCAGTTTGATACCGTCTAGAACAGCCTCAAAGGAAAGGCAATCATTGTGACCGTGACCGCCTCGTCCTGCAAGACCCACAGGAGCACAGTCGACAAAAACATGATCCCTGCCATGGCGCAGTATGTAATATCCTCCCTCCGTAAAGCCTGTGGACAAAGCAGGCAACGGCTCATCCCGTTCTGGCAAGGCTGCAGCTGCACCAATACCAAGCAACCAAAAAATTTCCGCCCGGGACCCTGAAAAGAAGGTTTTCAAATCATTGACATCCCAAGCTGTTCCAATGACACCAAGAAGGTAGCGATGATCGTTGATTCCCTGCCCTCCGAATGGAAGCGTCCGGGCATCATCAGCATCACCTATCAGGGGAGCGTTTCCGCACGGTTGAGTGTAGGCTTTGGTGAATCGTGCCATGGAAATCAAACGATCACGATAGAATTGGGGGGTATCGCAGCCCTGCCTTTCGCGATAAAGTGCAGGAAGAAAAAATAGCTCTAACACCAGGCGATGGTAGGAGATCGATCCTTCGAAATCAACGCCGTCCGCTGTTACCTGGCGGGGCAATTCATCCTGCAAAATCTCCCAACCCATGTCCAGCCATCTGTCAGCCTGTTGTGATCCGGCAAAGAACAGCCCGGCAAAAACAAGTCCTGCGGCGTCGGCCGTATAATGGTTTCCATTGATGTCCGACCGTTCCAAGTTGCGGGCGGTGAAATCCGCATGCAGATAAAGGCCGCACAGGAAACGTTCTCGGAAAGCAGGATCTCGCCAGGCAGCGCTTCCTTTAAAAACGTGGAACAGCCATGTCCATGAAAAGACACGTAACGCCACTTCCATGGTACATGCCCAATTCACAGAAGCTGCGTAAGGATTTTGTTCAATCCAGTTGGACAGCAGCTTCTTCACTCCAATGGCATACTTTTCATCACCCGTTAGCAGATAAGCCTGTCCCGCCGGAAGCACCCACTGGAAACGGGAAAGCTCCCAAGGGAATTTGACGTCACTGGGCTGATCCGGATTATTGTAGTCGATGGAACGAATATAGGCTTGTCGCCAACGTATGCCGCTTTTGTAATCCTTTTGCCAATCAACCGTTTCTCCCAGAAAAACCGGTCCTGACCCCAACAGGTCGACCTCATGCCGCAAAGCCCGTTCGGCCTGTTGGATGATGCGCTCCGAGTCACCTGGACAAAGCCGATCATATATCTCGAGATCTACCGGTTCTACGGGAGCCAGATAAGGATTCTCCCCCAGCTGTACCCATAAGGCGTCAATCCCCGAACGGCCGAACAGCCGTGCCAGCCTCGTGCCCGTAAGTCTCCCGGCACGGACAGGAGCGAAGAATCTCTCCAACTCCGCCCGCAGCTCATCGCCGAGGCGTTGCAAAATAACCTTCGGTGGTTTGCGTAGTCCCCGACGGATCAGTCCCGTCCAGTCTCTGCTCATGTTGTCGCTATTTTCTGATCAATCCAGTAATCGTACCATGAGGTCAGATTGAAAAGCGTCCAGATATAAAGACTGTTATCTGCACGTGCTGCCCGGTGATCAGCAATCAGCCTGGCTATATAGTCTTGATTGAAATATCCTCTTTTCATCAATCCTGATTGCTGAATCCTTACCTCTACCTGCTTGCCAAACTCTCCACGCAACCACTGTGTCATTGGAGCGCCAAATCCCATCTTTTTACGATATATGATCTGATCAGGTATCAGCCCCTCTACGGCCTTTTTGAGAAGATATTTGGGCATACCGTTTCTGACCTTCCACTCCATAGGTATATCCATAGTAAATTCCACAAATTTGTGATCAAGAAACGGGACTCTTGATTCCAGAGCTACAGACATTGAAATCTTGTCAACTCGCATCAGGAGTAATTCTGGCAATCGAAGCTTAAACTCGTTATAAATCATCCGTGTCAACACATCCGCATCCGCACACTTTTTGGCAAGGCGGTCCTGAAAAGAACGAATCACATTGAAAGTATCCGGCACGAGATAACTTTTCGGGAAAAGACCGCTCTGTAAAATTTCTTCCGGCACTTCTGATGAGAAGATAGCCTTCTGACAGATAAGCTGATCTTTCAGTAAATCCCAAAATACTGTTGCTCCGCTCCAGAAGTGCTCTCTGTCATTAGCAGCCCTTTGTATTATATCAGCATAGATTGTCAGCCCGGGCTTTAAGGCGGCAACAGCTTTGGACAGAGAGGCTATTGCATGCTGAATTGGTTTGGGCAGCCAACGCCTGAACGGCTGCCAATATCTGTGGTACAAACGTAAATATCCCATATAGCTGGCATAGCCGGAAAACTGCTCATCTGCCCCTTCACCGACCTGAATCACCTTCGCACCTGATTCACGCGCCAGTTTGGACACAAAATACAATGGGATGCAGACCCAATCGGCGATCGGTTCATCCTGATGATGGATCAAAGCATCGAGATAGCCAACCATGTCCTTTTCATCGATCAGGATGACATGATGATTTGTGTTGAATTTTTTAGCGATAAGCTCTGCATGTTCAAGCTCGTTCAAATGTTTGTAATCACGGAAGCCAACTGTGAAAGTGTTAAGACTGCCCGTATAGCGGCTCATCAAGGCAACATTGGTGGACGAATCCACACCGCCCGACAAAAAGACTCCAAATGGCACATCGGACATCATCCGTTTCTCGACCGACTGCTCCAGTCGCTGCAGAATCCCTCGAAGGTAAAAATCTTCAATCGCTTTTTCAGACAACCCTTTCAACTCGGATCGATCAATAGCCGCTCCCGGGAGCGCATCCCAGTAACGGTGTGCTTTCATTGAACCATTACGGTCGATCTGAAGATAGAATCCCGCCGGTAACTTGTAGATACCTTTGAACATGGTCATGGGGGCAGGGGTGGTTAGAAAGGAAAGATAGTGGTACATGGCCATGGAATCCACTTCCCGCTCCACCTCCGGGTCGGCCAGGATTGCCTTGATCTCGGAAGCGAATCGTAATTTGCCGCCCTGTAGGTTGAAATAGAGTGGCTTGATTCCGACCCGATCCCTCACCAAAGTGAGCTGCTGGCGCACACTATCCCAGATGCCGATACCGAACATTCCCTCCAACCGGCTCAAAAGCCCCTCGACGCCCCATTGTTCATAGCCGTGAACCAATACCTCGGTATCAGAGTGATCGGTTTTGAATCTGTGGCCGGTTTTCTCAAGTTCCCTGCGAAGGCTCAAATGATTGTAGATCTCGCCGTTGAAGGTAACCCATATCGAACCGTCCTCGTTGCACATGGGTTGAGCTGCACGCGGATCAAGATCGATAATAGACAGCCGCCGGTGTGCCAAACCGATTTTGCCGTCCTCAGAAATCCAGAGCCCTTCACCATCCGGTCCACGATGAACCATGGCATCCCGCATCTTTACCAGGATAGCATCGTTGACTTTTTTACCAGGAGCATATGAAAAAATTCCGACAATTCCGCACATGTCATTCAGTTCTTTCCGGTAGTTTCACAAAGCAGCCCCTTTTTGAGCATCAGGCTGCGCCATCCATATTCCGCAATCACTCCCATAAGCAGAGCGCTGAAGACATCTATGGGGGCGGCATATTGGCGAGATGGATGTGCCAGTATTCCCTGGATAAGGAAAAAAAGCATAAACCCAAGACTCACATATGTAATTAAAAGCAAGGGTGTCGGTTGCAGCCATTGCTCTGTCTTTCGTTTCCACAATTGGACAGTCAGCCCAAAGCCAAGCAATAATGTCACCCAAAGAGGCAACCATCCCGCCCAAAACTTCTTCTGCAGCAACTGCCATGCTTTTTCCTTATAAATTCTTAAAACCTCCATGGGATCTTCTTT
>Ga0256835_1001134_pt1 | contig 16667 bp, 17 predicted proteins | sample PIR30metaG_FD_185972 | JGI IMG/M metagenome (GOLD analysis project Ga0256835, IMG submission 185972) | Hydrothermal vent microbial communities from East Pacific Rise, Pacific Ocean - PIR-30 | ecosystem: Environmental > Aquatic > Marine > Hydrothermal vents | place: Pacific Ocean: East Pacific...
CGGCATGGCGAGGGAGGCGCCCACGAGCCCGGGCAGGTGCGCGACGTTGACGGCCTGGCGCAGCGCGTCGTCCCGGAGGATCTCGGGCAGCATCCGCCGGGTCGCGAAGAGCCGGACCGGCGCCCTCGGCCCGTCGGCCGGCAGTTCCCAGGTCGCCGGCGCGACCTCCTCCGGCGCCGGGCCGGTCCAGGCCACCGTCAGCTCCCGTCCCGTCGGCCCGCGTTCACCGGTCCTCCCCGAGCAGCTCGGTGTCCTCGTGGGCGTAGGCTGGCGCGCAGCAGCAGAGGATCCGGAGCGGCCCGTCGCCGGTGTTCTCGATCCAGTGCGGGGTCCCCGGGGGGATCAGGACCGTGTCCCCCAGGGCCACGGGAAAGATGTCGCGGCCCAGGTGCATGACGCCCTCGCCGGCCGTCACGTGGTACAGCTCCTCCGAGAGGCGGTGGAGATGGCGGAGCGTGTGTCCGCCCGGGGGTACCTCCGCCTCGGCGAGGCTCTGGTTCCGGTTACCATGGACCGCCGGGTGCATCAGCTCCCGGATCGTCGAGCCGTCCCGGGTCGTGTACGGCTCCGCCTCCGCGTACCGGGTCCGAACCGTCCGGACCTTCCCCTCCATGGCACACCTCCCGATCCTCAAGGATACCCCGGCCGGGAACGGAACCGGCCGCGGGGCGTCCCGGGACACGAGAAAGGCCCCGGGAACCCCGGGGCCTTTCGGTGGATCGTGGCCACGTCACTTGCTCTCGACCGCGATCTTGACCGGCTTCGGCTTCGCCTCCTCGCGCTTGGGCACCGACAGGATCAGGAGACCGTTCTTGTAGGTCGCCTTGATCCGGTCCGGATCGACGGAGTTGGGCAGGGTGAAGGAGCGCTCGAACGTGCCGTACACCCGCTCCACGCGGTGGTAGGTCTGCCCGTCCTCCTCCTTCTCGAACCGCCGCTCGCCGCGGATGGTGAGCACCCCGTTCTCGACGGTAACCTCGACATCCTTCGGATCCACGCCCGGGAGTTCCGCGGTGAGCTCGAGGGCGTCCTTCGTCTCCCGGATGTCCACGGCCGGCATCCAGGTGCCGCTGAGGACCTCCTCGTCCGTGCCCCGAACCGCCGCCGGACGGCGCCACAGCTCGTCGAAGAGGCGGTTCATCCGGTCGGTCAGCGTGGCCATCTCACGCATCGGCTCCCAACGGGTCAGCATCGTCATCGCGCATCACCTCCCTTCGGATTGTCTTCGCCTCCCTTCCGCCACTCCCGGTCTGGAATATGGGATCTGATCCGTCGTGTGTCAAGTCTCTTTTTTGGCGAGAACTAAAGCTGACTCCCGCGCGCTTAGATGCATGCCGCGGCTCCGCCCCGTCGGCCGGCGCTCGCGTATACTCCCTCCATGATCAGGGTCGTCGCCTTCGACGCGGGCAACACGCTGCTCCACAGCGAGCCGCCGCCCCCGGTGATCTACGCCCGCCACATGTCCCGGCTGGGGCGGCCGGTGGATCCCGCCGAGGCGGCCGGTGTCTTCGCGGACGTCTGGAGCGCCATGCAGCTCGAGCACCGTCCGGGAACGGACCGGTACCACGCCTTTCCCGGCGGGGAGCGGGGGTGGTGGCTGGAGTTCGTCCGCCGCGTGGTCCGGGAGCTCGACCACGACGCTCCCATCGAGCCGCTCTTCGAGGCGCTCTACCGTGCCTTCACCGATCCGGCGATCTGGGCCGTGGACCCCGACGTGCGTCCGGCCCTCGGCGCGCTCCGCGACGCCGGGTACCGTCTCGCCGTGATCTCCAACTGGGACACCCGGCTGCCCCGCCTCCTGGAGGACGTCGGGCTCGCACCGTGGTTCGAGACGATCACGGTCTCCGCCGTGGAGGGGGTCGAGAAGCCTTCGCCGGCGATCTTCCGGACGACCGCGGAGCGGATGGGCGTCGAGCCCTCCGAGATGCTCCACGTGGGCGATAGCCCGAGGGAGGACTACCACGGCGCCCGCGCGGCGGGCCTCGAAGCCGTGCTCCTCGACCGGCGGGGGATCTTCTCCGGCAACGGGTTCCGCACCGTACCCTCGCTCGACGCCGTTCCCGCCGTTCTCCCCGGGGGCGGCGGCCAACCCCGCACGGAGGTCTGACATGCTCCACGCCGTGATCATGGCAGGCGGCAGCGGCACCCGTTTCTGGCCCGCGTCGCGCAGGGAGATGCCCAAGCAGCTGCTGCCCATCGGCGGCGCCGAGCCGCTCCTCGTCCGGACCCTCGGCAGGCTCCGGCCGTGGATCCCCCCGGAGCGCACGTGGATCGTGACCACCGAACGGCTCGTGCCCGCCGTCCGGGGGATGGTGCCGGAGATCCCGGGAGCCAACGTCCTCGGTGAACCGGTGGGGCGGGACACTGCGGCGTGCGCGGGGTTCGCCGCGGTCCGGCTGCTTGCCGATGATCCCGAGGCCGTCTGCCTCGTGCTCCCGGCGGACCACGTCATCGGCGACGGTGCGGCGTTCCGGTCGGCGATGGAGGCCGGCGCGGCCCACGTGGAGCGCCACGGCGGGCTCCTGACGTTCGGCGTGCGGCCGACACGCCCGGAGACCGGTTACGGCTACCTGCGCCCCGGACCCGTCGCCGCCCGGGCGGGGGGGTACGCCGTGCACCGGCTGGAGCGGTTCATCGAGAAGCCGGACGTGGACACGGCGAGGCGTTACCTCGCGGAGGGCGGCTACCTGTGGAACTCCGGCATGTTCGCCTGGCGTGCGGCCGAGCTCCTGGCGGAAATCCGGCGCCAGCTCCCCGGACTCGCGGAGGGCCTGGAGGCGATCGCCGCCTCCCTCGGCACGCCGTCCGAGGCCGAGACCATCGCCCGGGTCTACCCGTCCCTGCCCAGAACCTCCGTGGACTTCGGGATCATGGAGGGGGCCGAGCTCGCCTGGTGCATCCCCGTGGAGTTCCCATGGTCCGACGTGGGCTCCTGGCAGGCGGCGTGGGAGGTCGCCCCGCGGGACGCGGATGGGAACGCACTCCAGGGGCGGGTGGTCGCCCTGGACTCGAAGGGCGTCATGGCCGTCTCCACCCCCGGCGGGCCGACGATCGTGGTGGCGGGTGTGGAGGATCTCGTGGTGGTCGCCACCGGGGACGCCGTGCTCGTCGTCCCCCGGGACCGGGCCCAGCTGGTCAGGGACGTGGTGAAGGCGCTGGAGAAAGACGGTCGGTCCGATCTGCTCTGACGAGACGGCGGTATTCGAACCGCCCATCGCGCGCCACGAGCTGCGTCCGGCGGGCCAGCCAGTCCAGCACCGTCCGGCGGGCCCCGGGCGGGACCGGACGCCGTGGTCCGTCGGGCAGTGTCACCGTCTCAAGCGGTTCCGGGATCCGTGTCCGGTCGATGACGATCCCCGTGATGTGCCACCGGGCCACCGCGGCGTCCAGAACTGCCTCCCCCCGTGCGGCCAGCCGGATCGCCTCGGGAAGCCGGTAGGGAGAGTCCGACCAGGTCCACCGCCGGAACCAGAACACCTCGTCCTCACCCCAGATCCAGAGACGGGCGTCCCCGAGCTCCTCCCGGGCGATCTGCTGGACGACGGGGGTCAGGAGCCCCCGGCGTTCGAGCATTGAATCCCGTGTGATCTGGCCCGAGAGGTATGCCACGGCGGCCCCGCCGTCGACGAGCACCCACTGGGCCGACAGCAACGGAGCCGCGAGTGCCAGGAGGAGCAGAACCATACCGTTCCACAGCCACCGTGCCGGCCGATGGTGATCGATGCCGTCCAGGAACGGGGGCAGCCACATCCAGGCCAGGACGATGACGGGAAGAAAGATCCGTGCCGAAGGCGAGAAGGCGGAGAACAGGAGCAGGCAGCCGGTGACCGCCGCCCACGGGAGCCCGGGCCGGCGCCACCCGGCCAGAACGACGGCGGTCACCACCAGGAAACAGAGCGGGGTCAGCCGCTCGTCCACCCTGGGCTCGACGAGGGCGTGACCGAGCAGGGGGACCACGCGCCACGCCCCGTCGAGCCCCGAGTAGCGGACGATGGCCTCACCGTCCGCACGGCCGCCGGCGGCGGCCCCTTCCCGGGAGAGCAGCGAGCCGAACGGGTACACCGGGTCGCCGGTCGCGGCGGCGTTCCGGGCGTACCACGGGAGCGCGAGCGCGGTGGCGGCCAGGGCCAGGGCGAGGACGAGCCGGACGGCGGCGCGGCCGGTCCGGCGGGCGGACCACACCCGCTGGGCGACCATCAGCCCGACGAGGGGGAGCGCCGTGTACTTCGTCCCCAGCGCCAGCGCCCAGGAGAGCGCCGAGCCACCGGGGCCGCGGGCGGCACCGGGGCGCGAGAGGAGCCACCCCGCAACGAGCGCCAGGACCAGCGGCCATTCCGACGACGCCACGGCGAGGGAGGCCGGCACCAGCGGCGTGGCGAGCAGGGCGGCGAGGGCGGACCAGGCCGGCCATCGCCACCTCCCGATCTCCGCAAGCACGGCCAGCGTCAGAAGACCGGCGAGGAGTGTGAGGAACCGGGGGCCGCCGGTCCCCGCCAGGGCGAGGCCCCATGACAAGAGCACCTCGGCGTTCGCCGGGAAGAAGGCATGGGGGTTCCCGGGGGGCGTGGCCCAGCTGCCGCTCGCGGCCCATCGCTGCGGGATCACGAGGTGGTACGCCATCTCGTCCCGGCTGTCCGGGGGGGCGCTGGCCATCACCGCCGTCACGGCCAGGACGAGCACGACGACCACACGCCAGGGCGTGCGTGCGTCCCCGCCCCTGACCATTCCGGGGATCCACCCGGCACCGATCCGGATCGACCGGGCGGCCCCGACGGCCGCCACAGTGGCACCCACCGCCGCGGGAACGATCCACGCCAGCGGCGTGAACCGGCCGACCGCCAGAAGCGGCACCGCCAGGGCGACGAGGACGGCCCACCCCGCGACGAACGCCGTGGCGGCGAACAGGGCCGGCCTCCCGGTGTCTCGACCGAGGAGCCTCCGTGCAACGGGGAGACCGAGACCGGCCAGGCAGGCCGCCGCAGCGGCGCCCCGGAGGAACCACGCCCCGAACCGGACCGCCGCCTCCAGTGCCATGCCGGTTGGGCCGCCGTGTGGGGCTGCAGCCACCTCGGCGGCCGCCACGAAGAGGACCGCAGCGCCCAGCAGCGGGCCGGAGCGCCTTCCCCGGGGCTCAGCCGGCCCGGGAGGGGTCGGATCCATCGGTTCCCCCCTGGCGCCGGCCGCCGCGTGGTGCCTCGATGCCGTACTGCTCCATCTTCCGGTAGAGGGTCGACCGGCCGATCCCGAGCTTCCGGGCGGCTACGGAGAGGTTGCCGCCGCAAACCTCCACGGCGCGCCGGATCGTCCGCCGTTCCATCTCTTCCAGGGAGAGGAACCGGTCGTCACCGTCTCCAGGTTCGGACAGGTTCTCACCCCCGAGCTCCGGCGGGAGGTCGTCGGCTCGGATCTCCGAACCGTCGCAGACGAGGAGCGCCCTGTGGACCACCGTCTCCAGCTCCCGGACGTTCCCCGGCCACCGGTACGCCATCAGCCGTTCCATTGCGTCCGGAGCCACCCGGCTGACACGGCGTCCCGCGTCGCGGGCGTGCTTCTCGAGAAAATGTGTGATCAACGCCGGGATGTCCTCTCGCCGTTCCCGAAGCGGCGGAAGCGCGATTGGGAACACCACGAGCCGGTAGTAGAGATCCTGCCGGAACTTCCCCTGCCGGACGAGCTCAGCGAGGTCGCGGTTCGAGGCGGAGATCACGCGGACGTCCAGGTCGATTCGGCGCGTCCCGCCGATCCGCTGGACGGTGCGTTCCTGCAACACCCTGAGGAGACGGGCCTGGGTCGACGGCGTCATCTCGCCCACCTCGTCGAGCAGGATCGTGCCGCCGTTGGCCTGCTCGAACTTGCCTGGGTGGGCTGCGGAGGCCCCGGTGAACGCGCCCTTCTCGTGGCCGAACAGCTCGCTTTCCTGGAGCCCCTCGGGGATCGCGGCGCAGTTGACATCGACAAACGGACCTTCCGCACGGCGCGAGCCGTAGTGGATCGCCTTGGCGACGAGCTCCTTCCCAGTGCCGGACTCTCCGGAGATGAACACGGTGATGTCCGAGTCCAGGACCTTCCCGATCTGGTCGTACACGCGCCGCATAGCGGGGGAGGAACCGACGATGTTCTTCAGGTGAAACCGCTCACCGAGCTCCCCCCGGAGCCGCTCGACCTCGCGCTCCAGCCGGTTGACGGACACTGCGCGCCGGATCGTCGCGACGAATCGCTGCTCGTCCACCGGCTTGACGAGGTAGTCGTACGCCCCGAGCTTGATGACCTCGACCGCCCGCGACACCTCGTTGACGGCGGTCAGGACCACCACGGGAACCTCCGGGGACCTCCGGGCCAGCTCCTTGAGGACCGCCACACCGTCCACGCCGGGCATCATCAGGTCGAGGACGATCGCCGCAGGAAGCGGGGCTGCGGTGGCGAGCACCTCGGCGCCCGAGGCAAACGGTTCCACCTCGAACCCCGCAGACTCCAGGATGAACGACAGGAGCTTCCGGATCGCCGGGTCGTCGTCCACCACCCAGACCATGTCCCGCTGTGCCATGGCGCCGTTTCCTGCCTCTCCCGGGGGCCTCTGGCACCCCCGTGTCTCCTCGGATACACCCATTATGCCAGCACCCCAGGTCGGCTCAATCGCGGAATCGGGCCAATGAGCCCGCAAGCTCTGCAAGCCATGCCGTGACCGCCTCGAGCTTCGCCGTTCGCCCCCGGCTCAAGCGTTCTGCCTCCTTGAGACGGCCCAGGGTGCGGACGAGGGCCGGCTCGGGGAACCGGCCGGCCGCGCGGAACACCCTGCCAAGGTGCCACACGCTGGGCTTCGCAGAGGCCGAACGCAAGGGGAACGGGGACCCGGGATCCGACACGATCCGTTCCACCAGCATCGGGCCGAGCTCCTTCTTGAACCGGCCCGGGTACCACCGGCGTTGTCCGTTCACCGCCGGATCGAGATCCCGCATGAGCCCCTCTTCGGCCGCGATCTTGCGGAGGTAGAGCATCTGCCGCAGCAGCCGGCCGACGTTCCCGATCAGGCCGAGGGCCAGCCCGGTCTCGTCGACCCGCTTTCCGCGCCAGTCCCGGACCACCGTCCCCTGTTCGAACGCCACGATCAGTCCAAGGACGGGACCGAGCTCGCCGTGTTCGAAGGCGTCGAGAACGAGAACGATGTCCAGCGACCGTTCGGCAGGGAACACGAGCCGGCGCACGAGCGCCTCGTCCACCGTGCCCCCGCCGGCGGCCGCCGCCAGCTTCCCGACCTCGCCCACGAGATCCCTGGGTGCGAAGCCGAGGCGTTCGAGGAGCAGGCCCACCGCATCCCTCGTGAACCGGGCACCGCCGGCCGCCTCCCTGAGTAGCCGTTCAAGCACCTTCCGCTGGTCGGCGGAGAGCGCTCCCTCCTGCCACGGCTTGGGCGGTTCCGGCAACGGGAGCCAGTGGAGCTCGCCGGTGCGCTCGACGGCCTCGGCCAGCGGTCCCGACGGCCGGGACGGAACCTGGGCCGCGACGAGGAGCGCCGTGCCCTCCGGGAGCCCTCCTTCGATGAGCGCCACCAGCGGCGCGGGGTCCTCCTCCTGGGGCCGGTCGGTCTTCTTCCCCTTCCGCTTCTGCGGCTTCCCGATCCACCGGTCGCCATCGGGCACCACGAGAATCCGGTGTGGCGAAAAGAGCGACGGCGACTGGAGCGCCATCACCACGTCTGCAACCAGCGTCCCTGCGGGAAGCTCCTCGACCTCGGCACCGGGCAGGGCCTCGGCCAGTGCGTCCCGGGCCGCCTTCCACCCGACCTCGAGGAAGTAGTCGTCGGGGGACGCGACGAGCACCACGCGCGCCCGGCTCACGCCCGCCTCCCGGGATGTGGCCCCGGCAGCCCGGCCCTTGACCCCCGCCTCAGATCAACCCCCGGTCCTGGAGCTCCTGGCACTCGATGCAGTGGCGTGCCCACGGCACGGCCTCGAGCCGGGCGGTCTGGATCGGCCCGCCGCAGTGGACGCACTTTCCGTAGCTCCCGTCCTCGATCCGGTGCAGCGCCTCGTCGATCAGCCGGAGGACGTCCCGCTCCTCGGCGGAGAGCTGGAACAGGACCTCCTGGGAGGTGGTGGTGACGGCCCGGTCGCCGAGATCCGGTGCCCCCTCGCCCTCGCGGCCCGCGTCGGCCAGGGCGTTCCGGACTCGGGCGATCAGATCGGCCCGTTTCCGATCGAGCAGCTTCCGGTAGTGCTCCAGCTCCCTCCGCCTCATCACGGTCCTCCCTCAACGGTCCCATTCTACGTCCGACGTCACGCGCGATGGTAGGACCCTCCACGGAGGATGTCCACGGCCCGGTAGAGCTGCTCCCAGAGCACGATCCGGGCGAGGACGTGGGGAAGCGTCATGGGACCCAGTGAGAGCACGCGGTCGGCGCGATCCCGGACCGGCGCCGCAAGCCCGAGGTCGCTCCCCACGGCGAAAGCGACCCCGGGGACGCCGCCCTCCTCGTACCGGCGGAGCATGGCGGCGAACCCTGGGCTGTCGAGCCGCTCGCCCCGTTCGTCCAGCGCGATCAGAGGCCACCGGTCCGGAAGCCGGCCAGTGAGGCGCTCCGCCTCCCGGGCCAGGGCTCTCGCCGGATCACGGTCCCGCCCGTCCCGCGCCGGCCGGAGGGGCACGTCTACGGCGGGCCAGCGACGGGAGACGCGCATCCGGTACGTCTCCACGAGCCCGGGGCACGGATCCGCCCCCGGACGTCCGAACCAGAGAACCTCGAGCTTCACCCCTCGGTGCCGGCCTCGCCCCCGGCCGCCGGAAGCTCGAGCCGACCGGCGTCGGCCCATAGCTTCTCCAGGGCGTAGAACGCCCGCCGCTCCTCGGTGAACACGTGGACCACGAGGTCGCCGTAGTCGATCAGGATCCACTCGGCCCGCTGCTCCCCCTCGACATGGAGCGGGCGTCGGCCGATCGTCTTCAGCCTGCGGACGATGGCGTCCGCGATGGTCCCGACCTGCCGCTCGCTGGCGCCCGAGCAGATGAGGAACGCATCCGCGAGCGATGTCACGCCGGCGACGTCGAGACCGACGATCTCGAACCCCTTCTTGTCGAGCACCGCCTCCGCGGCATGGTCCAGGCAACGCATCGTGTCAGGATCCACCTCACGCCTCCCCGTCCCGGTAGAACCGGTACTTCTCGATGTAGGAGAACACCTCGTGGGGCACGAGCTCCCGGATCGGCAACCCACGGCCCTGGCGCTCCCGGATACTGGTCGCCGAGATCGGGAACGGTTCGTGGTCGAGCAGGTAGACCGTGGGCCCCGTGGGGTCGGAGACCTTTTCGAACGGGCGCACGACTGTGACCCGCTCCCACAGCCACACGGGCACATGCCGCTTGAGCGACTCACCCCACATGTGGGCGCGGTGCAGCACCACGAGGTGGGCGAGCTCCACGATCTCCCGCCACCGGTGCCAGCTTTCGAGCTGGGAGAACGAGTCCGATCCCATCAGGAAGTAGAGGTGATCGTCCGGGTTGCGGTCCCTGAAGTGGCGGATCGTGTCCACCGTGTAGGTCGGTCCCGTGGCCTGGACCTCGAGGTCCGAGGCGAAGAACCGCTCGTACGGCAGGGTCGCCATCGCTACCATGGCGAACCGGTGCGTCACCGGCGTCAGCGGCTCGTCCTGCTTGTGGGGCGGGTTCCCTGCCGGAACGAAGTACACCGCGTCAAAGTGGAACGTCTCCTGGGCCCGCACCGTTGGGATCAGGTGCCCCAGGTGGAACGGGTCGAACGACCCGCCGTAGACCGCGATCCGTGCCATCACTCGCCTCCCGGCTCCGTCCGCTGCTCCGCCATCTCCATCAGAAGGTACACCAGCCCGGCGACCCCTTCACCGGTCGCCGCTGAGATCGTCCGCACCGGAACGCCCAGTTCCCGCCCGAGCGTTTCGAGTGCCGCCGCCGCGGTCTCCCGGTCCGGAACGGAGTCGATCTTCGTGCCGACCAGCACCCACGGCCGGCCGGCCAGTCCGGGATCGAACGCCGCCACCTCGTTCCGCACCGTCCGCACGGCCGGCCCCGGATCGTCGTCCTCCGACAGGTCGACGAGCAGCGCCAGGACCCGGCAACGCTGGACGTGCCGGAGAAAACGGTGTCCGAGCCCCGCGCCCTCGTGAGCCCCTTCGATCAGTCCCGGGATGTCCGCCACCACGAGGGTCCGGGTCTCGTCGTCCGGTGCGCGGACCACACCGAGATGGGGCTCCAGAGTGGTGAACGGGTAATCGGCGACCTTGGGCCTGGCCGCGGAGATCACGGAGAGCAGGGTCGACTTTCCGGCGTTGGGCAGTCCCACGAGCCCCACGTCCGCGATCATACGCAGCTCGAGCTCGAGCTCCCGCTCCTCCCCGGCCTCCCCGGGGTCGGCACGGCGGGGCGCCTGGTTCGTCGAGGTCGCGAACCGTGCGTTCCCTCGGCCGCCCCGTCCGCCCCGGGCCACCACGACCTCCTGTCCCGGCTCCACGAGATCGGCGATGACCTCACCGGTGAGGGCGTCGCGGACCACGGTCCCGGGGGGCACGGGTACGACGACGCTCTGACCGCTCCGCCCCGTGCGGTTGGAGCCCTCGCCGTGGCGCCCCCGCTCCGCGCGGATGTGGTGCCTGTGGTGGACGTGGAGCAGCGTGTTGTACCGGGGATCGGCCCTGAGGATTACGTCGCCCCCGCGGCCGCCGTCCCCGCCGTCGGGGCCACCCCTGGGAACGTACTTCTCCCTGCGGAACGAGACACACCCATTCCCTCCGCGGCCGGCCGAGACCGTGATGCGCGCGGAGTCGATCAGCATGGAATCGGTGGTGTCAGGCGGGCAGGATGCTGATGAAGCGGCCGAGGCGTCCCCGGTCCTGGAACTTCACGTGTCCGTTGGCCTTGGCGAACAGCGTGTCGTCGTTGCCACGGCCGACGTTCTCGCCGGGCTTGAACCGGGTCCCCCGCTGCCGGACGAGGATCGTCCCCGCGTGGACGAGCTGGCCGTCGCCAACCTTCACGCCGAGGCGTTTGGCCTTGGAGTCCCGGCCGTTGCGGCTGGAGCCCTGTCCCTTCTTGTGCGCCATGACTTCCCCCTACGCCTCGATCGCGTCGACGACGACGCGGTAGTAGTTCTGCCGGTGGCCCTGGGTCCGCTTGTACCCCTTGCGCCGCTTCTTCTTGAAGACGACGATCTTCTCCCCCCGGACCGGAGCGACGACGTGCCCCTTGACGAGGACGCCCTCTACCACCGGGTTCCCGAGGCGGATGTCGTCCCCGGACCCGACCGCCAGCACCCGCTCGAACAGCAGGCTATCGCCGGCCGTCAGATCGGGCTCGGTCCGCTCCACGAGGAGCTCGTCCCCCGGGGTCACCCGGTACTGCTTTCCACCATGCTCGACGATCGCGTACTGGTTCATTGCGCACCTCTCCCTCTCAAGGGAGAGCGTTTGTAGCACACCCCCAACCCACTGTCAACGGCCGCAGCCTGAACCAGCCCGGCCACGGCTCCGGTTGACGACCTGACGATATGGCTATAAGGTGGCAGGTAGCTTTCACGACCGGGCGGCGGAACAGCGCCGCACGCGGCCATGAGGAGAGAGGGGGAAACCAGGTGATGCTGCCTTGGTTCTTCGCGCCTCGTCGTGCCCGATGGCACCAGCGCGGTCGGTCGAGTTTCCTCTGAGGCTATTTCAGGAACAGTTCTCGATCCTGACTCCGGAATAGGGACCCGGGCCATCGGCCCGAACGGGACAAGGAGGAGTGAGAGATGGCAGAAAGCACGCAGATCGTCGACACCACCGCCAATCCGGCACCGTTGGGGTTGCTCGGATTCGGTATGACCACAGTGCTCCTGAACCTGCACAACGCCGGGTTCTTCGGGCTGGGCACCATGATCCTGGCCATGGGTCTGTTCTACGGCGGCATGGCGCAGATCTTCGCCGGCTGGATGGAGTGGAAGAAGGGCAATACCTTCGGGACCACGGCGTTTACCTCGTACGGCCTGTTCTGGGAGACGCTGGTCTTCCTCCTGCTCATGAAGGCGTGGGGCTGGTGGGAAGGGCCCGCCGAGGGCGCCATGGTGGCGTACCTGTTCATGTGGGGCCTGTTCACCTTCGTCATGTGGATCGCCACACTCAAGCACGGGCGGGCGCTCCAGGTCGTCTTCTTCACCCTGTTCATCCTGTTCTGGCTGCTGGCGCTCGGTGATTACACCGGCTCCGCGGCGATCAAGCACTTCGCCGGCTGGGAGGGGATCTTCTGCGGCTTCTCGGCGATCTATCTGGCCTTGGCACAGGTCCTCAACGAGACCTACGGCAGGACCGTCCTGCCCGTTGGTTGAGAACGGAAGATCAACCTGGCCACCGCGGGGGCCGTCCGCCAGCTCATGTCCGACGAGCGACCCCCGACGGCGACCGGAGGAAGGAGCGTCACGATGATGCGTACGTTCAAGCGATCGGCGATCGCCACCGTCGCGTTGGGCCTCCTGGTGGCCATGACCGTTCCGGTGCACGCCCAGCAGGCCACGCGGCCGGACGTCCAGGAGCTGCTCCAGAAGATTCAGCAGCTCCAGCAGCAGCTTCAGGCCCAGCAGGAGCAGAACCGGATGTTGCAGCAGCAGCTCCAGAACCTGCAGGGGACGGTCTCGGCCCTGGCCGAGACCCAGAAGCAGCAGCGTCAGCAGCTCGAGAAGCTGCCAGAGGAGGTGGCCAAGGCCGCTCCGATCAAGCCGGGCGGCAAGGAGAGGATCACCTTCAAGGGGTTTCTGAGCACATCGTTCTTCATGCAGGACGCCAACTTCGCGTTCGGGAACGGCCAGAGCGCCGAGTTCCCGGTGCAGGAGTTCGACAACGACAACGACTGGTTCACGGGCGGTGACGTCCGGAACACGCGCCTCACCGTCGCCTTCACGGGAACCAAGCTGTCGACGTGGGACGTGGGCGCCCTGGCCGAGGCCGACTTCTTCGGCGGGTACAACGGCGCCGGTCCGTTCAGTCAGCAGCAGCCGCACCTCAGGCTCCGGCTCGGATACATCGAGCTGAAGCACGGGGGGACGAAGATCCGCGTGGGCCAGGACTGGTCTCCGCTGTTCGGCGAGTGGCCGATCTCGACCTCCCACATCGCCTTCCCCCTCGGGTACGGCTCTGCTGGCTACGTCGGCTGGCGGTTCCCGGGGTTCTACATCTGGCAGGATCTCGGTGGCTCCGGTGACACGAAGTTCCAGTTCCAGGGCGGAATCTTCGAGGGCAGCTGGAACGGCCCCGGCCCGCCGACGGCGTGGCTCAGCGCGGGCAACGTCGGGTTCCGGCCCCAGGTCGAGGCCCGGCTCAACATGATCGGCACGGGGTGGAAGCTGTATGTCGCCGGGCACTGGGACGACAAGGACCTCAAGGGGGTCAACGAGGTCGATCCGGATCCCGCCATCGACGACAGCATCACCGGCACCGCGCTCGAGATCGGCGGAAAGTTCACCGCGGGCAACTGGCTGATCCATGGCAACGTCTACTGGGGTCAGGGGATCGGACAGCAGTTCGGGGCGATCACCCAGTTCGGTGACATCGAGTCCATGGGCGGCTGGGTCCAGATCGGCTACAACTTCGACAAACACTGGAGCCTGTACGGGTTCTACGGCTTCGACGATCCGGACAACGACGACGTCCTGACCTGGATCGGCGAGAACGGCCGGATGCAGAACTCCATGTACAACCTCCACCTTCGCTACGCCATCGGCCAGTACTGGTTCGGCCTCGAGTGGATGCACGACACCCTCAAGGTCGGCCCGGACGAGACCGAGGTGGAGGGCAACCAGATCGCCCTGAGCTGGCTCTACAAGTTCTGAGCCGGGAAAGGAGAGAGCAACCATGGCTGACGAGAAGACAACGGGAACCGAGGTCTCCGAGGCGCAGATCGCGGTCCACTGGAAGGAGGAGGAGTACTACGAGCCTCCCGTCTCCTTCATCGCCCAGGCCAACATGACCGACGAGGACGTCCTGGAACGGTTCGGGGAGCAGAACTTCCCCAACTGCTTCAAGGAGTACGCGGACATGCTGGACTGGTACGAGTACTGGCACACCCTGCTCGATGAGTCCAACCCGCCGTTCTGGAAGTGGTTCGTCGGGGGCAAGCTCAACGCCTGTTACAACTGTGTGGACCGCCACCTGCCGAAGTACAAGAACAAGGCAGCGCTCCACTTCGTCCCCGAACCCGAGGGCGAGCCGATCCTCCACATGACCTACCAGGAGTTGTACCGTCGGGTCAACGAGTTCGCGGCGCTGCTCAAGGACTTCTGCGGGCTCAAGCGCGGCGACACCGTGACGCTGCACATGCCGATGATCCTGGAGCTGCCCATCGTCATGCTGGCTTGCGCCCGGATCGGCGTGATCCACTCGCAGGTGTTCTCCGGCTTCTCCGGCAAGGCGTGCGCCGACCGGATCGTCGATGCGAAGAGCAAGGTCCTGATCACCGCCGACGCCTATTACCGCGGCGGCAACCTGATCGACCACAAGGAGAAAGCCGACATCGCCGTGGCCGAGGCCGAGAAGGACGGCCAGCACGTGGAGAAGGTCCTGATCTGGCAGCGGTACCCGGGCAAGTACTCGGCCAAGACGCCGCTGGTGGAGGGGCGCGACTTCATCGTCAACGACATCCTTCCCAGGTACTACCACCAGATCGTCGAGCCCGAGCGGATGAACGCCGAGGACACGCTGTTCCTCATGTACACCTCCGGCACCACGGGCAAGCCCAAGGGCGCCCAGCACTCCACCGGCGGGTACATGGCGTACGTCACGGGCACCTCCAAGTGGATCCAGGACATCCACCCCGAGGACGTCTACTGGTGCATGGCCGACATCGGCTGGATCACCGGCCACTCGTACATCGTCTACGGTCCGCTGGCGCTGGCCGCCTCGTCGGTGATCTTCGAGGGCGTGCCGACGCACCCCGATGCGGGGCGGCCCTGGCGCGTGGCCGAGGAGCTCGATGTCAACATCTTCCACACCTCGCCCACGGCGATCCGCGCCCTGCGCCGGGTCGGCCCCGACGAGCCCGCCAAGTACAACTACAGCTTCAAGCACATGACCACGGTGGGCGAGCCGATCGAGCCCGAGGTCTGGCGGTGGTACTACAACGTCGTCGGCAAGAAGAAGGCCGTCATCGTGGACACCTGGTGGCAGACGGAGACCGGCGGGTTCCTCTGCTCGACCATCCCGGCGCTCCACAAGATGAAGCCCGGCTCTGCAGGCCCCGGGGTCCCCGGCATCTACCCGGAGATCCTCGACGACAACGGCGACCCGCTGCCGCGGGGCTCCAACAAGGCGGGCAACATCGTCATCCGCAACCCGTGGCCGGGCCGGATGCTGACGATCTGGGGTGACGACGAGCGGTTCCTCAACCAGTACTACGCCCGCTACAACAAGGACAGAAACTCCAAGGACTGGCACGACTGGCCGTACTTCGCCGGCGACGGCGCCGTGGAGGCTCCGGACGGCTACTTCCGGATCCTCGGACGGATCGACGACGTCATCAACGTGGCCGGCCACCGGCTGGGCACCAAGGAGCTCGAGTCCGCCTCCCTCCTCGTGCCCGAGGTCGCCGAGGCCGCCGTGGTCCCGGTGCCCGATCCGATCAAGGGCCACCGGCCGCACGTCTTCGTCTCGCTCAAGCCCGGCATCCAGCCGGATCCCGCGATCCAGCAGAAGGTCAGCGACACGCTGGCCAAGGAGATCGGGCCCATCGCCAAACCGGGCAAGGTCTGGATCGTTCCCGACATGCCCAAGACCCGTTCCGGCAAGATCATGCGCCGGGTGCTCGCGGCCATCGCCGCGGGCAAGGATCCCGGCGACGTCACCACGCTGGCCAACCCCCAGGTGGTGGACGAGATCAAGAAGCAGGCCTGACGCGGCCTCGCTGGAGCTTTCGCCGGCCCCCCCGGGGGCCGGCTCTTCTTTCGCTCCCGGCCGCCGGAGCCAGAGCGGAACCGGGACCTTCCCCCGGAGTCCATGGGCCCCACCACGGTGAGGCGGTAGACTCGTCGGGTGGAGCGATCCTCCGGTGGGCTGGTCCGAGGGGTGGCGGTGGCCGCGCTGGTCGCGGCGTCGGCGTGGGTGCTGCCGCGCTGGCACGCCGTCCTTCCGGCGGACGCGGCGGCCCGGGTCGTGCTCGGCGCCCTCTGGATCGCGGTCTGGCTCCTGGCAGCGCTCGGGGCGGGCCGGCCGGTGCTCCGGTGGGCGGGGCTTTCCGGAGACATCGGATTGGGCGGCACGCTGGGCACGGGGACGGCAGTCCTCGCGTTCGTAGCGACGGTGCTCGCCGCCACGGGGCTCCTCCGGCCGGTGGTCCTGCTCGCCCTCCTCGGCGCGTTCGCCGTCTCCGGTGTCCTCGGCCTGCTCCGCGGCGGCACACCGGCCTTACCGTGGACCGGCGGTCCGTCCTGGCCGTGGGTCCTTCTCACCGCTCCTGCCCTGCTGCAGCTCCTCGGGATCACCGCGCCGCCGGTGTTCTACGACACCCTCGGCTACCACCTGGCGTTCCCGCAGCGCTGGCTGATCGCGGGGGGCTGGATCGAGTTTCCCCGGGACGCGTACAGCTACTACCCGTCGGCGGTGGACATCCTGGGAACGTTCGGCCTGGCGGGCGTCGGGGGGTGGGGTGCACGGGCCATCGGCCTGGCCTTCTCCTGGATCGCGGCG
>Ga0256835_1001135_pt1 | contig 16653 bp, 15 predicted proteins | sample PIR30metaG_FD_185972 | JGI IMG/M metagenome (GOLD analysis project Ga0256835, IMG submission 185972) | Hydrothermal vent microbial communities from East Pacific Rise, Pacific Ocean - PIR-30 | ecosystem: Environmental > Aquatic > Marine > Hydrothermal vents | place: Pacific Ocean: East Pacific...
GTTAAAACCTGATCTACTTAAACTTGAAACACACAAGCGAGGGAGAAAGAAGAGATATCCGGTAAGACTTACGAAATATCTTATAAAGATATGGAAACTATCCTCGCTCATATCGTCAAAACACCTAACTCTCTCTACTTTTAGCATATTTTTTTAAAACCTTTTTTGGAATGATCCAGAATAATTTTCAAGTCCTGAACCCCATAGTCCACAATATTGAACAAGCAAAAAAATATTCTTTGTTTTACAATATATCAAAGATATACCTTATTTAAAGAATTGAATACCTATCAATTTTATTTAATTGTTAATGAATACTGTTTGTCTTACCGATATAAGTTCATTTGCTTTTGGAATTGTTTAAATAAGTTTAAATATCGATAAAATATTTTTTTAATTTATTATAGCTTTTCTCAACCCCTTCAAACATAACTTTTGTATCGGAAAAAAGAGGCATAAAATTTGAATCTCCGTCCCAACGGGGAACCATATGAAGATGGAAATGTTCGGGAACTCCCGCTCCCGCCGCTCTTCCGAGATTCATCCCTATGTTAAAACCATGAGGATTATATACTTTTGTTAATATATCCAAACTTTTTATCATAAGAGAATTCATCTCATCCAAAACTTGTTTTTCAGCTTTTACGGGGGAATCCAGATGTTTGTAAGGTGCAATTAATAAATGGCCGTTATTGTAGGGATAAAGATTCATTATTATAAAAGAGTATTCCCCTTTGAAAAGGATAAATTTTTTTGCAGGGTTTTCCGAGCTTGCAGCTTCGCATAAAAAACATCCCCCTTTATCAATCTCATCAGTTATATATTTCTCCCTCCAAGGGGTAACAAGATATCTCATTTATTATTCAATTTCCTCATTATTGTTTCAGATGTTTTAAAGTTCACTCTAAGATAGTATCTGTTTCCGTATTGAAACACTTTTGGGGTAAAAACACCGAGTTTTCTTATCTCTATCCTGTTTTCCTCTTTTAGAAATTTGGCGAATATCTTGAAAAACAGTTTGACTATTTTTTTCCCGTCAGATTTTGAAAGATTATATTTTTTACTGATATATTCGGAAATATCACTCCCCGTCATTTTTTTTATTCATAATCTCTTTTTTAATAAGATCTCCGATCGTTGTTTTCTGCTCCGAACTTTCAACTTTTCTGAGTTTTTCCATCTCTTTTTTATAATTTTCCTGTTCCAATTTTCTATAACTCAATAAAACTTTTTTATTATTGATATCTATGGATATTATTGTCGCTTCCTTAGTATCACCCACTTGGACAACATCTTCTATGTTTTCGATTTTCTTGGGAGAAATCTCTCTTTTTCTGATAATACCTTCAAGTCCATTGAGAAATTCAACCACAATAAAGTTTTCCATGATTTTTTTAACTTTTGTTTCAATAATATCATGCTCTTTATATTTCGAGAAAAATTCTTGCCATTTATCACCTTCAAGTTGTTTGACTCCAAGTAAAATTCTGCCGGTTTCCACCTCTATCTTCATTATCATCGCTTTAATAGTATCACCCTCTTTAACTACTTCGGAAGCATCCTCAACATATCCCCATCTAAGATCACCCTTTCTTATGAATCCGTCAATATCAGGCATAATATTAACAATAACTCCGCTCTTTGCGATTTTCTTAACTTTTACATCAACAATATCACCCTCTTTATAAGTTTTACCGAATTTATCCCAGGGGGATTCTTCAAGTTGTTTAAGTCCTATATGAATAATTCTTTTATCGGGGAAAATATCAATAACTTTACCCATTATTCTTTCCTCTATCTCAAAAACATGTCTTAAGGATCTTATCCTTTTACCCCAATAAACATCATCACCTGATAATCTTGCATTTACTCCCTCTTCAAGCTCAACAATCGCATAGTTAGGTCTGAATCCTATAACTCTCCCTCTAATCTGTGTTCCCACTTTATATTTTTCAGGAGCTTTTATCCAAGGATCTTCCTGAAAAGCTTTATAACTTAAGATAATCCTTTTCTTATCTTTATTTACTTCAATTATTTTAAATTTATAAGTTTTATCCGATTTTAATTTTTTTCTTATATCCGGTAAATATCCCCATGAGATCTCACTCTTAGGGACAAAAGCGGTTAAAGATGATTCGAGTTCCGCAATAGCCCCTTTTGTTCCTATCTTTCTTATTGTTGCATCAACAACATCCCCCTCTTTAATGGTAGCAAAAAGTTTTTCTCTTTTCTCTTTCTGCTCCTCAACCAAAATAACTTTTCTTGAAACAACGGCTGATTGATTTGATTCATCAAGTTTTAATATTTTGAATCTAAACTCTTTACCAAGGAGTTCTTCCGGATTTTTAACGGGTCTGACATCAGCATGTGAATCAGGCAGAAAAAGTTCAACACCAATATCCGCAATATAACCTCTTTTAACCCTTTTAACAATAGGGGCGAGAATAGGGGTATTATTCTGGTAACATCTTTTAACTTTTTCCCAACCGAGAACACTATCGGCATTTTTCTTAGACAAAACAATTTCGCCTGAAGAAAGTTTTTTAACCATAGCTTTTACATAACTTCCTTCGGAAACAACTAACTCCTTTTTATAATTTAAACATTCCTCGAGAGGAATGAATGCTTCTTGTTTGTATCCGATATCAACTATAACTTCACTTTGTCCGATCTTAATAACTTTTCCTTCGACAATTTGGTTTTTTTCAAGTTTTTGTAGCTGATATTGATCAAGTAATTCATCCATTTTTTCCATTGTTCTTTCTCCTCAATTTATTTGAACTTAGTTCCATTTTACTTCAACCTCTTCTCTCTCCCTGATTTTTGTTTCAAGGAAGGAGATAAAATTTTTTATTGCAAAAGGTGGAGTTGATGTCCCGGTTCCAAGACAGATAGTATCCGCTTTTTCCAATTTTTCAATCGGAAACTCTTTTTCATTTTCAAGATACAGTGTCTCGGGTTGCACCTCTTTCACCTTCTCATAAAGTGCTCTCGTATTAGAACTGTTTTTTCCACCTAAAATAATCATTAAATCACAATCCTTGGATAATTTAACTATATCCTTTTGTCTTTCTCGAGTAATAGGACAAATTGTATCATAAATTTTAACATTTGTTGAGTGTTTTAAAATAAATTCACTAATTTCCTTAAATTTCTCCTCTTTGAAGGTAGTTTGTGCTATAATACCGATTTTTTCCCCTTTAATGAATTCAATATCTATATCATCAATAGATGAAACAACAAAAACCTTTGAACCTCCGTATCCCATCTCAGCTATAACCTCGGGATGATCTTTTTTACCTACTATAATTGCTATTCCTCCGTCTCTGACTATCTTTCTGACTTTACTCTGAGCCGCTTTAACAAGGGGGCAAGTTGTATCTATCACCTCTTTAGCTTTTGTTCTTATTTTCTCCTCTTCGGACGGTGGAATACCGTGAGTTCTGATAATAACCGTGCTACCTGATATGATTTCACCTATTCCGTGAATGGTTTTAACACCCCTGTCTTCAAAATCCTTGATAACCGCTTTATTATGGATAATATCACCGTATATCAATATGTTTTTCTTACCTTCTTCTATCGCTTTATTAACTAATTGAATCGCTTTTTTAACTCCGAAGCAAAATCCTTCGGGATCATAAACCATTATCTTTTTCATTTTGTGTAGTATAAAATTCTATTCTATCTTTGTCAAGAAGATGAAAAATCCATAAAAAACAGCGGAGACCGAGACTTATAAGTAAGAAGTAAGAAGTTAAAAGTGAGAAGTAAGAAGTTAAAAGTGAGAAGTAAGAAGTTAAAAGTGAGAAGTGGGAAGTCGAAGCGTAGCGTCGGAGTGTATGTGAAAATTCGCCGTGGCGGGATGAATTATTCAAAGCTTCGAAGTCAAAAGATTTATATTACTAATAAAATGTTAATTCTTTATTAAATTAATTTTTCCAAGATATTCCTTATTGATTCTGTTGCATATAACGGGATATTTATAAAATTATCATTTTTATAAAAATTTCTCGGTGATATTCTAAATAAATATTTTGGTTTAAACTTTTCTTCATAACTTCTCAAACTTTTTATATTTCTATTCATTCCGCTTTTTACCTCTATCGGTATTATCTCATTTTCATATTGAACAACAAAATCCACTTCAGCATCACTCTTTGAAGTCCAGTAAAATAACTCATTAAAATTTACTGAAATTAATTCCTGTTGAACAAAGTTTTCAATAAATGCTCCGTTATACTCCGAAAAAATAGCATTCGGCTTAATAATTAATTTTGAAGGTATATTTAACATTGCGCCAAGCAACCCCGTATCATTAAAATAAATTTTGAATTTATTAACATCAATATAGGCTTTTAAAGGAAGATAACCTTTTTTTACATTATAAACCATGTTTATTAATCCCGCTCCTATTAACCATTCAAGAGGATGAAGATATGTGGAACCTCTTGCTCTTTTTTCAACATCTTTATATTTGAATTTTTTATTCTCCCTTGCCAATTGATAAGGGATTGAATTCCATATCAAAGATATTTTAGAAAATAAATTTCTATCACTGTATTTTGAAAAATCTCTTTTATAAGATTCCAATATATCTTTTTGAATTTCAATTGATTCTTGAATATCATTTTTTGTTATATATGTTTTTATTACTTCAGGCATACCTCCGAGAATCAAATAAATCTTTAATAAATCATTTAGTTTATTATGAATTAATTCGGTAAAGGGTTTAATATCATTAATATTAATTAATTCTTCAACTACTAAATCCTCATTTACAGCATGCAAAAATTCATAAAAATTCATCGGATATAATGTTAAAAAATTTACTTTGCCGACAGGAAACCCCTTCTCTTTTCCCACTTTCACTCCGAGAAGTGAACCCGCTGAAATTAAATGAATATTATTCGCTTTTTCACAAAAATATTTTAAACTCGTTATTGCATTAGGAATTGCTTGAATCTCATCAAAAATCAATAAAGTTCTCTCGGGAATTATTCTTTTTGAAGTATATAGACTTATATTTTTTAAAATTTCATGCGGATTAAAACTTTTTGTAAAAATAGTTTTTAATTCGGGCTCTTCTTCAAAATTCAAATATATAAAATCCTGATATTCCCTTTTAGCAAATTCCAATATTAAATAAGTTTTTCCAACCTGTCTTGCCCCCTGAAGTAATAAAGGCTTTTTGTTTTTATTATTTTTCCATTTCAACAATTTATCATACAGGAACCTTTTCATAATACCTCCAAAATTAATTATAGATTATCTCCGAAAAAATGTAAAGTTATTCAAAATTATCTCCCAAAAAGTGTAAAATTGATATAAAATTATCTCCAAATAAATGTAAAATTAGAATCAATCCTGTTTAAAATAGTATATAACCACCATTACAATCCGGTTAAAATACCATATCCATATTCTATTCTTAATAATAATTTCATTTTTTTGGTTTATAAAGTTCATCAGGATCTATTTCTTCATTATATAATCCTTTCTCTATCTTTTGGTATATTTTTTGTCCGCCTTTTTTATGACGAGACAAGCGGATAATAATTATGAATTATGAATTATGAATTATGAATTATGAATTATGAGTGATGAGTGATGAACGATGATTTTTTATTGGCTGAAATCGCTGGTCGCCCTGAAAATCAAAGCAAAGGGTTAAATCCGTAGTATTTCATTTTACTTCTCCTTATAATAGTTTATATTTGTAAATCGTTATTTTATACTCTCCTTCGACTGCGTCCATACCTCTCGTTATATAATAATTCCCTATCCACCTTGAAAAATGCCATAAATAAGGAAGCGGCAAATAAAAGGCTCCTTTATAAAGCATCAGAGGAAGTTTATATACAAAGACTTTGTTCTCATACCCACTTTTTCCGTTTCTCCTTATACCGCTTACCAAAAACAAATAATCTCCCAAGACCTTTATCCCTAAGAGCTTTGGTGCCCTCTTCGGTAGGTAACACATATATTTATAATGCCCTTTTAAAATTTTAGGTGCCGTATTCATTGCCTCTTCACAATAATCTTTTATTTCATTCGTCATCACCTTAAACTCATCTTCATTCATCAAAACTTCATACTCTCTCTCGTCTTTTCCCGAAAAATCAATACTATAAAGCCTTCCGTTCTCTATATCAGCTATGTAATAAATCCTTCCACGATTCCAATCAACACTCAAAAACCTCTTCCTTCTTGTTAAATAATATCTGTCAACATAAGAAATCTTTTTCCCCCCTTTTATTGTTTTATGGTCATTCCAAATGTATTCCGGCAATCCCATTCTGACTTCCTTTATTATCTTAAAATCCTTCATATACCCCATGTATTTCACTATGTAGTATTTCCAAGTATCTTTAGTATCAAAAGAATTATCTTTTCCTATCATTGCAAAAAGAGAAGGAACAACACTCATTATAATGGTATTATCTTTAACATCTATGAAATTTGAAAAAGCTGTTCCCATAATATCATACTTTGCAGGATACCCTAAGAACTCTTTTTTAAGCTTCATTATCGTTCTAACCTTTGGATTTTTTATATCAGACAGATCAAGTTCTTTAAAACAGCTCCTGTTAAAAAAGAGTATTTTCCCCTTAAATTTATAAATAGAATCAGGATTCCACCACTCAACATCAGTTGGTCCTCGCCCCCGTGGAATAAACTGCGTTTTTAAAGTAAGTTCTCCTTTTCCATTAAAAATGTTTAACCTGAACCTATTTTGAAATTTAATAAATTCATCACAAACGATAAACCCTCGTTCCTCCATTGGCATACACCATCTTGACATGTTTTTTATTGACAGTAGCTTATGAAGCTCTATCTTATCAAACTTTTTATTTCCGGTTTTAAGTTTTATGAGATCATTCTCTTTTACACTATTTCTCTTACACCCTGAAAAACTAAAAATAAAAGCTATCACAAAATAGAAAACAAGTTTTTTCCTTCCTCCCCGCTCTTTCACTTTACTATACCTCCATTATATTTAATTTTTCCAACCAATACATAATCTTGTTTTTATAATCTTTAACACCATACAACCTGTAAATGCAACATATCCTCCCTATTAGATAACCGGAGTGATTCTTATCAAAATACTCCATGGGATAATTAAAAACTTTCTCAAGTAATTTTTTTTGAATATCGAGTATGCTCTCTTTCTGAAATTTGAAAAAGGTTATTCTGTTAATATATGAAAATAGCTGGCTCAGTATTATGACAATTCCGAAGAATACTGTTATCAGTGTGATTTTTCCCGCATCTTTCCCTCCGAGCACCTCGTCTATAGCCCATTTCGGAAACATCGGATAGACAAGAGAAAGTCCCGATGATATAAGAAGGAATATCACGGGAATTATCCCTTTTTTCCAGTATGGTAAAAGAAATTTAATGAATAGCTTCATATAATTCCTTTAAGTAAAATTTATTATTTTTTTCGGCAATATTTTATTAAAAATAAAATATTGAACAAATAACATGATTATTAACACAAACGGGAATAATACAAATACGGTATTCATATATTCGGGATTAGCATCCATTATGCTTGCAAACAATAGATATAAACCCATATATATAAAAAAACCCAATCTACTACCTTCCGAAATACCTATAATCATTTGAAATAAAAGGACAAAGTTATTAACAAACATTACAAGAAATAATGAATACAGATAATATATCGGTAAAACATATAAAAGATCTGAAAAAATATAACCTGTTTTAATAATTATTATGAAAAAACAGATAAAATTTATAAAAATCACAGGAAAAACGGAAAAAGCACATACTCCCTTGCTTTTACCAAATATCAAATCACTTACATTGATAGGTGCTGTTAATAAATGAATTATATTCTCAAACTTATAACTCCTCTCCCCTCTGCTCGAATTATATATAAGCCCCATAACCATAAAACTTGTAATTATTAAAAAAAGAGTTGAAGGTTTAATTAGCTCACCAACATATAACTTTTGTTTGATTAGAAAATAAAGAAAAACAGATTCATATAAAACAAAAAATATCAAGGATTTTAACATTCTGCTAAAAATTAATATTTCATATTTTGCAATTAATAAAATATTGGAAAACTTAATTCTCATTAATAATTCTCCTGTATATATCTTCAAAATCAAACTCTTTTTCAGCTATGGAATGGATTTCCAAATTATTTTTTTTAATTAAATCGAACAGACAATAAAATCTGTTTCCTTCCTGAGGGTTAACATTATGCAGTTCAATCGTATTCTTGTCAACAGTTTTATATTCAAATGCTTTGGATTTGTCCAAAATCCCAATGAATCTATTAATGGAATCTCCTTTCAATTTTATAATAATTATATTATCAAAATATTTCCTTTTGAAAAATTCTATCTCTCCTGACTCTATTATTTTTCCTTTTTGAATAAAAGCCAAGCTATCACAAATTTTTTCCATATTACTTAAATTATGGGAGGAGATAAAAAATGTTTTATTTTCACTTGTATTTAACTTATTTATCAAATCACAAAGTTCAAATTGGGAAGAAACATCAAGATTATTAAAAGGCTCGTCCAATATGATTAAATCAGCATTAACACCTAAAACCTTTGCCAATGAGACTTTTTGGCTTAAACCTAAGGAAAGTTGCTTCACATAATAATTTTCATATTCCATTATATTTAATTTTTCCAACCAATACATAATCTTGTTTTTATAATCTTTAACACCATACAACCTGTAAAAGAGCTCAAGTTCTTCCTTTACTTTTAACAATGGATTTAAAATATTCGCATCAAATAAAACCGATATTCTCCTTTTAATATTATTATCAAGTGAATTTACATCTTTATTAAACAAGCTCACTCTACCTTCTTCAGCCTTTAAAAAATTTAACATTAATTTTATTGTTGTTGTCTTACCAGCTCCATTGGGACCTATAAAACCGAAAACATTACCTTGTTTTACGGTAAAATTGATATTATTGATTATTACTCTACTCCCCATTATTTTTTTTACATTTTCAAATTCTATTATATTTCTTATACTTTTAATCATTTTTTATCATCCGAGAAGTAATATTACTATGATAGAATAACTATTATCCATTTGTCAAACAAAAAACATAAACCTCTAAATTCAATATTATTACAAAGCATAAATTTATTTCTTTTAGAAGATATTGATACGATATCCCCTTTAATCTCATAATCCATATTCGATTTCTATGGTAAAATCACGAACTATTGATTTATAATCCGTCTGATGTTATATTCTTGGATGATAAAAGAGGGTGATCTTTTTATTTTATACAGTGAAAAAAGACATTCATACCTTTTAAAATATAAAAAAGGGATGAGTTTTAGCACTAATCTCGGAAATATTGTTTTTAATGAAGGGATGGATTACGGAGATATGCTATTATCAAATAAAGAGAAAAAATTCTTTATCCTAAAACCTTCAAATCATGATTTGATTAAAAAAGTCCAAAGAAAGACAAGTATATTATATCCGAAAGATATAGGTTATATGATTCTAAACACTCAAATAGGAAGCGGTAGTATTGTCGCCGAAGTGGGGAGCGGTTCGGGAGCTTTGACAACAGCTCTTGCAAAAATCGTAGGAAAAAATGGGAAAATATACTCATTTGAAAGAAGGGAAGAGCATCTTGAAATCGCAAAAAAGAATATTGAAAAATACGGATTCTCCGACAGAGTTGAATTTATTTTAAAGGATACCGCAAAAGAGGGATTCGGGGATATTACTGTCGAAGCTATCTTCGTTGATCTTCCCGAACCATGGGCGATTGTTAAACATGCCCATAAAATCCTTGAATCGGGTGGATTTTGGGTTTCCCTTTTACCCAATTTTGAACAACTCAAACAGATACACTTCTCACTTTCGGAAAACGGTTTTATCGTGGAAAGGGATGTTGAGCTTTTCGAGAGAGATATTCTGGTAAGAGAATACGGAGTCAGACCGAGCGAAAGGATGATTTCACATACGGGGTTTTTAACTGTGGCAAGAAAAATCAATAATATTACAAATGAAAATATTAAAGAATAATTATGAATATGCTTTAACCCCTATTTTAATAATCCTATCATTTCCCCCTTTTAATATTTTCCCCCTCGCTTTTTTTGCTTTTGTCCCCCTGTTTTTTAAACTTAATAAAGAGAGAAGTTTTTTCAAAATTTTTCTATCCGGTATTTTCCTGAATCTTATGATGTTTTATTGGCTTGAGCCTGTTTTAACAAATTATGGCGGCATGCCCTTACCCTTTTCAATCCTCTCAATGCTATTGTTATTCTCGGTTCTTTCCCTTTTTTATTCTTTACCTTTATATTATTATAAGGAAAGATATTTATATATTTTTCCCTTTTTCTACCTCTCTTTTGAAATACTGCTTGAATATTTTTTCACAGGCTTTCCTTGGGGAATAATCGCGGATTCACAAGGGGCAAATGTAGGATTAAATTATCTGTTTAATCTCTTTGGTGTCAGAGGGATAACCCTTTTGATACTATTCTCCAATATCCTAATATATAAGGCTCTAAAAGATAAAAGAAAAAAACGGTTGGCAATTATATTGATTATCCTCCTTTTTATAAACCTTCCGGGATATTTTATTAAAGTAAAATATGAAAAAGAGATTAAAACGGGAATAGTTCAGGGAAACGAGAAGATGGAAACCGTTTGGACAGCGGATAAAATCTATAAGGAATTTGAAAAATATTATAAATATACAAAACTTTGTGTTGAAGAGGGAGCTAAAATAGTTGTTTGGCCTGAGTTTAATTTTCCATACTATCCGAGATACAACAGCAGCATAACAACAATATTAAGAAATTATACAAAACTGAATAATATTGTTCTGATTCTCGGTGCAAATGATATGAGAGACGGAAAATATTATAATACAGCCTTTGTTTTTAATAATGGGGAACTCGATTATTATTATAAGAATCATCTGACCCCTTTCGGAGAATACATCCCTTATAAAAAAATATTTTTCTTCGCAAATAAGATTGCCAATGTTGAGGGGGAATTTACAAAAGGGATAAAACTCAAGACTTTTGAATATAACGGGATAAAATTCGGAATCCCTATCTGTTATGAGATGGTTTTCCCCTCTCTAATCAGTAGCTTTTATAAAAAGGGAGTAAACCTTATCATCACAATAACAAATGACTCATGGTTTGGCGATACTTCAGGTCCTCATCAACATTTTCACATATCAAAAATAAGAGCTATGGAGGGGGGGCTTCCGGTTGTTCGAGCCGCAACATCTGGTATAAGCGGGTTTATATCATCTACGGGCAAAACCGAGAAAACACTCGGATACAATAAAGAGGGGTATCTTGTCTCAAATATAAAAATCCCGAGAAATAATTTTTCATTATTCTATAAATATTTTTATCTGTTTGAAATAATCGCTCTTTTATTGGGAGTTCTCTATTTTTTTCTTACTTTCATAAAAGACAAAATTCTAAAAAAGAGGTGAAAAATAATGGCGGAAGAGGAAAAATTTACATTTAAAAAGATGTTTCAAGAATTAACACAACCTTTCAAGGATCTTTTTCATACTTCGAGAGCTCTGTTCGGAGTGAATCTCTCCTATGTTTTGGAGGGTTTGACATATTTCGGGGTTTTGAGTCTTCTTGCAATTTTTTACAATGAATACATAAAATTAACCGATGTTCAGGCGGGACCTATGGTTGGTTTTTTGACCGGAGGGATAACTCTTGCAATGCTCATTCTCGGAGCAACCGTTGATTGGATAGGGGTAAGGAAATCTCTTCTTGCGGCAGTATCTTTTATGTTTTTGGGAAGAATACTTTTGGCTTTATCCCCATCGTTGGGCTCTCCGGGGTTGTGGCACTCGGCTCACTGGATATCACTCGGAGGTTTACTCGGAATAATCATAGGTTACGGGATATATCAACCGGCAGCTTATGCCGCGGTTAAAAAATTCACAACTCCCAAAACAGCTGCAATGGGTTATGCTATGCTTTATGCATTGATGAATTTGGGAGGTTTTTTGCCGGGACTGATATCACCTCCGGTAAGAAGGGCTTATGGTATCACGGGTGTATTTTGGATATATGCGGCAATAACAGGGGTTGAGCTTATTGCGATATGGTTTATCATTACAAAGAGAGCGGAGAAAAAAGCGGAAGAAGAGGCTAATGCCGAGAAAGATGTTACGGAAACAGAAGAAAAAGATGAGATGGCTGATATGAGTTTTAAAGAGAAATTAAGATATTATATTAAACATTTTCCATTAAGAGACATGAGATTTTTGTTTTTCATCTTTATTCTGATCCCTGTTCAAACTCTATTCGCCCATAATTGGTTAACTCTACCGCAATATACAAGCAGAGCATTCTCGGGATTCGTTCAGAAGAATTTTGAATTTTTCGTAAACCTTAACCCGATTCTTATTTTTATCTTGACTCCTCTTGTAGCCGCAATAACAATTAAGAAAAATACTTATAATATGATGATAATAGGAACATTTGTGATGGCTGTTCCAACATTTATTCTTGCATTGGGTCCCAATCTTTATACCCTGATGGGATATCTGATCCTTATGACAATAGGTGAAGCTATGTGGCAACCCCGCTTTTTGCAGTGGGTTGCGGAGATAGCCCCAAGGAATATGACGGGAATATATATGGGGATAGGGCAATTCCCATGGTTTTTAACAAAAATCATAACGAGTCTTTATTCAGGCTGGTTTCTCGAACATTATTGCCCTTCAAAAACCCCACTTCCCCAACTTCATACCGAGAAAATGTGGTTTATATACGGATTGATTGCAATAGTATCTCCGATATCACTCTTTCTTGCAAGAAAATGGATGAGGAAAGGTTTTAAAACAAAGAGTGATTAATTAAGAATTATAAATATTAATCTTGAATTTGAAATTGAGGATTATTAGAGAATAAAGTGAAAACTTTTCAAGGTTTTATCATTCGATTAATTCCGAGTTAATATTGGATAACCATCTTTTCAGATTATTAACTTTAACTCCATTTTGATAAATCTGTTCATTATTGATATTTAATACCAATTGAATTAATTTAGCATGAGGAAAATATTTTTTAAAAACATTAAAATTTTTACTTGGTTTTGTATCACTCGTTTTTACCTCTATCAGATAATCATTATCTTCTATTCTAACATAAAAATCTATCTCCCTACTATCTTTATTCCTTAAATAAGAGAGCATTGTTTCATACCCTTTGGTATCTTCAAGAAAACTAAGATATTTTTTTAAAGACAAAGCAACAAGATTTTCAATCTTTACACTCAAATCATTTTTAATCAAAGCTATATCAAAAAAATAATATTTCGGCATTTTTAATAATGACCTTGATATATTTCTATGAAAAGGGGTAATCTTAAAGACCAAATACAAATTTTCCAATATTTCCAACCATCTTTTGACTGTTTTTACATCTCTTTGCAAATCTAATGCTAAACCGGAATATGAAATAGGAGATCCTATTCTTTCTCTAAGAAGCTCTATCAATAATTCAATGGAACTTATACTCCTTACACTTTCAGTTTCTAATAAATCCTGTTTTATAATTATATCATTATGCGTCCTTTTCCATCTTCTATAAAAAGTTTTATTGTTTTTAAGAAATGGTTCGGGGAAACCACTAAAATTAATTAATCTCTCAAAGGCATCATTTATTTCAAATTTATCAAAAACCTCGGAAAGGTCAAAAGGAAATAATCTGTATTCAAAAAATCTCCCCGCGAGAGAATCCCCCTGTTTCCTTTTAAAACCAAGCCTTGCACTTCCCGTAACAATTATCTTATTTTGTTCCCCCTCAACATCATAAATCCCTTTTAAAAAATTTTTCCACCCTTTCATCTTATGTATCTCGTCAAAGATTATTATCTTTTTATCTCGGTTCCAAGACATTCTATGAATAATCAATCTATGTTCGGGATAATCATAATTCAAATATTCATATTCATCTTCATCTTCTATCATTTTCGATATTGTTGTTTTACCAACCTGTCTCGGACCTGTTATAAGTATTATTTTCTCACTTAAATCTCTTTTAATAAAATCCTCTATATATCTTTTCATACGACTATTATAGCATCTATTCCAAAATAGTCAAGACTTTTATGGATTACATGGCAAAATAGTCGCTTTTTAAATGTAAAACAGTCGGATTATTGCCAGAGATTGCTCAGTTTCGGCTGTCAATATTTCTCACGCATCTGAACCCATGGTAACCTGCGCCATTATCTCCGTATCTTGAAAGTATTCTTCCGTTATAAGATACCATATAAACAAGTCTGTCTCCCTTAGATTCCGATGTCCAATAATATATAATCATGGAATTCGGATCCCATAAAGGGGTTTCCTTATCAGGGGAGATTTTATAAACAGCTCCTCCCTCTTTTGTCAATTTTCCGCCGCAATTTTTGTTTTTTCTTGTCAGAGACCTTACAATCTCCTCTCTTGTGGGAAGTCTCCATATATTTTGCTCTTCCTTTAAAAGTTTATCCCCTTTTTCATTAAGGTGCAGACATCTTTTCTTAGCTTCAAACCAATCGACCCCTTTCTCGGGGAAACCGGGACCTTTCGGTGCCCACTCTAATTTAACCCCGTTTCCTTGAACAATCCTTAATCCGAAATTATGATCATTGTATCTGCTGTTAACCCTTAAAAGATTCGGGATGCCGAAAGCAAATATTATCAACAGAGGGATTGATATGATAAGCATATAAGCTGTTTTTCTGTTTTTTATTTCATAAAAATAAAAAGATAAACCTACCAAAAGCAATGGAGCGGTTATAGGAAGCCATATAAATAATCTCCTAAGAGAAAAAGGGATATTACCTCCGAAAAAGATAAAATAGGAAAACCCTAACCAACCAATTATCCAGAGGATTCCCCCTATTTTATGCCATCTTATTGAAACAAGAGCAAGAATAGTTAAAATTAAGGTCATTGAAAGATATTGGATTAACGAGAGAGCAATGTTTTTCCATAGGGATACAAAATACCACCCCTCGTGAAAATTTTCAATTATTCCCCAAAATGCCCAAAACCCCGACAAAAACAGGATAAAAACAATTGTTACCCAATTGATAATCTTAATCTTTCTCTCGGTCATTCTAAATCCTTTTCGTTTTTCGTATTAAATTTTTACCTGAAAATCTATTTCAAGAATAGTTCTATTACAGGAACTTCAACAGGAGGTTTTTTAACGGGGATTTTCAAAACAAGCGTGTCTTTTGAAAATTTTCTCTCGACAACAGTCCGATAAGGTTTTTTAATGATTTGAACTTCCGAAGCATCATTTAAAAGTTGTGCATAACTGACTTTACCCGCAAAACCGTCAAGAAATAATCTTCCCAATGGAGGCCAAACAAGCACATGGACAAACAATCTTTTTGTTTTCGGGTTATATGTCAGAATACAATTATCAGGCTTTTTAAATTTTGCGGGAGCTTCGGTGCATCCGTATATCGATCTGCCATTGTATTTCATCCACTCCCCCATCCCTTTCAGTCTTTCAACAGCTCGCTTATCAAATGTTCCTCTTGCGGTAGGTCCCACATTCAAAAGAAGATTTCCCCCTTTGCTGACAGTATCAATAAGCATAATGATAAGTTGTCTGACACTTTTCCATGTATATTCATCTCTGTAATAACCCCATGAGCCTGAAAATGTCTGACATGTTTCCCAAGGGACTTTTTTTCCTTTGTATGTTACCCATCTGCGAGGCATAAATTGCTCGGGGGTTCTGTAATCCCATCCTCCGGGTATATCCAAAAGGTCAAGTCTGTCATCAACAATTATTCGAGGTTGAAGTTTTCTGACAAGATTAAGAAGCTTTATCGATTGCCAATCATCTCTCCCTTTTCCCGGCTTTCCGTCTCTCGAAGGGAAGGAATAATCCAAAAACAGGGAATTTATTCTACCGTAATCAGTTAAAAGTTCGGTAAGTTGATTCATCATATATCGAACATATTTTTCCATATTGCGATTTTTCGCTTTTTTCATAAACTCTTTATTTTCAAACATCGGATGATTTCTATCAGGGATATAATCGGGATGATGCCAATCAAGGAGTGAATAATAAAATCCCACCCTTATCCCCTGTTTTCGGAAAGCTTTAACAAATGGTTTTAAAAGATCCTTGCCATAAGGGGTATTTGTAGCATTATAATCCGTATATTTTGAATCCCAAAGACAGAAACCTTCATGATGTTTTGCTGTGATAACAACATATTTCATCCCAGCCTGTTTTGCAAGTTTTGCCCACTCTTCGGGATTATAAAGGTCCGGATTAAAATGATTAAAATATTTTTCATACTCTTTATTACTCATTCTTTCGTTTCTTTTTACCCACTCGTGCCGTGCAGCAAGAGAATAGAGTCCCCAGTGGATAAACATACCGAATCTCGCATCTCTCCACCATTCCATCCTTTCGGATTTTTGAGCCGGGGTTTCTTTGAACTTTAGTGTATCAGCTCCGAGAATCATAATAAAACTTATAAGCACAAAAAACAGTCCGATTTTTTTCTTCATATTATCCTCCGATAGCAGTATTAAAAAATTATAACCCAATATATTCTTTTATACAATTTTTTTTGGAATTTAAAGACAGGTAGAGAACT
>Ga0256835_1001136_pt1 | contig 16649 bp, 17 predicted proteins | sample PIR30metaG_FD_185972 | JGI IMG/M metagenome (GOLD analysis project Ga0256835, IMG submission 185972) | Hydrothermal vent microbial communities from East Pacific Rise, Pacific Ocean - PIR-30 | ecosystem: Environmental > Aquatic > Marine > Hydrothermal vents | place: Pacific Ocean: East Pacific...
GGCCGAGGAAGAACCGCAGCAGTTCCAGTCTTCCACCTGGACCAGCTTCACCCCCATTAAGCGGCAGGCCTCCACCAAGGACTGGTTGGCCTCCTTGGCCGTGGTGGCCAGGGAACAGCCCGGGAAAAACGACAACTCCATCAAATCGCTGACCGGCTCGATCATCACTCTCTCCACGCATCCCCGAACAAGCGGCGCACCTCTTCCACCTGCTCCACCCGCGATGGCCCCAATTCCAGCTTGCGCTTGGCCAGCATCTTGAGGCCCACGTCCAGGTCCGAGAACCAGTGGCCGGTCTTGGCCTTGAAGCGCAGCATGATTTGCAGCTTGTGGGTTCGGCCGTAATGCTCCACGGTTTCAAGCACTTGACGGTGGAACTCCAGGATGGCCGGCTCGGCCGGGACCACCCGCTCCTCCAGGGCCAGGTAGCGCAGGGCATCCATCACCGCGGCTATGTCTATGGCCATGGGACATAGGGTGGAGCAGGTGTGGCACCCCAGGCAGATCCAAATGGCCGAGGAGCCAAGTACTTCCTCGCGCAGGCCGAACTGCACCAGGCGGATCACCCCGTGGGGAGTCATGCCCATGGACTTGCCCACCGGGCAGACCGGGCCGCAACCGCGGCAATGAAAACATTTTCCCAGGTCAACCCCACTGAGTTGCTTGACCTGGGCCATGAGGTCCGTGTCGCCGGCCGGCAGCTTGATCGGCATCGGCGTTTCTGGTGCTACGGGCATGAACCGGCTGCTGTCCTTCCAACTCCAGGGGATGTGAGCATGCGAAATGCAAACTAATAGCCTAGCAATATTATAGGGTAATTTGCCAGACTTTCACTAGGAATCTTTCCTGTTTGGAATTTTGTAGGCGTATAAATAGATTATAGACCAATGACAGGGGCTCGCGGCAATGGCTGCGTTGGGAGCTGCGGCTGACCTGAGCCGCTGGCGCCCGGCGTACCGCCCCCCGTGGCGAGGTGCAAAGTCCCGCCCGCGCCGTATACCCTGCCCCACTCCCGGCCGCTCACCCCGCAGGCCGCAACTCAAGCCCCGGGATCGACACTACCGTACCGGCCGCGGCCGGGGGGATTAGCGATTAGTCCCAGACCCGCTGGTCGTCGATGACCTTGGCGTCCTCGGCCAGGGTGCCGGCGGGCTTGATTTCCACGTTACCCTTGATGCGCAGGATGTCCTTGATCTCGGCCTCCAGGGCGGCGCGCAGGTGGTCTTGGTCTGCGCTCTCCTGGCCCAGCTCGCAGCAGAAGGTCATGACGTCCTGGTTGTTGGCCCGGGTCACCACGACCTGGTAGGCGCTGATCTGGGGGAACTTGGCGGCCACCTGGGCCACGCCCGAGGGATGCACGAACATGCCCTTGATCTTGGTGACCTGGTCCACCCGTCCCATGATGCGGGTGAGCTTGGGCGAGGTGCGGCCACAGGCGCAGGTCTCGGTGCTGAAGGCCGACAGGTCGCCGGTGCCAAAGCGGATGAGGGGATAGGCCTTGTTGAACACGGTGCAGACCACCTCGCCGGGTTCGCCCTCGGCCCGCGGCTGGCCGGTCTCCGGGTCCACCACCTCCACCACGCAGTTTTGAGCCAGGTGCATGCCGCCCTTGTGGAAGCACTCGTAGCTGAGGCAGCCGGCGTCGGCGGTACCGTAGCTCTGGCGGATGATCATGCCCAGGCGGGTCTCCAGCTCGGCGCGCAGGCTCTCGGGCAGCATCTCGGCCGCCACAAAGGCCACCTGCAGGTTGAGGTCTTTTTGCAGGTCCAGGCCCATGGCCTCGGCCTTGTCGGCGATGGCCGCCAGGAAGCTGGGGGTGCCCAGGTAGCCCTGAATCTTCAGGTCGCGCAGGGTCTCCACTTGGAGCTGGGTGTTGCCCACCCCGGAGGGCACCGACAGGCAGCCCATCATGTTCAGGGAATCGTCGAGCATGAAGGCGAAGGGGACCATCTGGAAGTTGAAGGTCACCAGGCCGATGTCGCCGGGCCGGAAGCCGGCGGCGTAAAAGGCCTGGGTCCAGCGGTCGTCGTCGTAGACCTTTTCTCCGGGTTCGTAGATGGGGCCGGGGGAGACGTAGATGCGCCGTAGCCCGCTCATGGGTTCGCCGCAGAGCCCGCCAAAGGGCATGTTCTCGCGCTGCAGCTCCACCAGGTCGCCCTTTTCGGTGATGGGCAGTTTGGACAAGTCGGCCACGCTGGAGACATCACCGGGCTCGGCGCCGGCGGCCTTCATCTTGGCGGTAAAGGCCGGGGCGTGCTCATAGGCGTGGGCCACGATGGCGGCCACCTGGGCGTCCAGGTACTCCTGGCGGGCCTGGGGGTCCATGGTTTCTAGATCTTCGCGGAAAAAACCGTCAGTGCGGTCCAGGTCGTTCATCTTGTCATCCCTGTGTTGCTAAAAATATCCTGCGCGCCGGGGCGGCGGGGCTATCCTCTGCCCCAAGGTCACGACCGCCGGCCCCGGGGCCGGCGTCCGCCGTTGACTGCTCCACTGACCAGGCGGTGTTTGGGGCCAGGGGCTCAGGGCCCCGGCCGGCCATGGCCCGGCTGGGCCGGCCGCCGATCAAGTCAGCCATCGCTTGCGGCGTTTGTAGTGCTTGACGTCACGGTACGACCGCTTGGTGCCCATATCGGTCATGCCCAGGTAGAAGCGCTTGACGTCTTCGTTGTTCTTGAGCTTTTCGGTGGTGTCGTCCAGGACGATCTTGCCGTTCTCCATGATGTAGCCGTGGTCGGAGATGTTGAGGGCCATGCGGGCGTTTTGCTCCACCAGCAAGATGGTGGTGCCGATCTCTTGGTTCAGCTTAACGATGATTTCGAAAATCTCGCTCACCAGCAGGGGTGAGAGGCCCAGGCTGGGTTCGTCGAGCATCATCAGCTTGGGCTTGGCCATCATGCCGCGCCCGATGACCAGCATCTGCTGCTCGCCACCGGAGAGATAGCCGGCCAGCCCGGCCTCGCGTTCCTTGAGCCGGGGGAAGTAGGAATACACGTGTTCGATGCGTTCGTCCAACTCGCGCCGGCTGCACTTTTGGGTGTGGGCCGCGGCGATGAGGTTTTCGCGCACCGTCAGGTCTTCAAATACCCGCCGGCCTTCCATCACCTGGAAGACCCCGGCCCGCACGATTTTCTCGGCGTCCCAGCCGTTAATCTTCTGGCCGTCGAACACAATGGCGCCGTCGGTGACCTCGCCCTCCTCGGACTTGAGCAGGCCGCTGATGGCCTTGAGGGTAGTGGTCTTGCCGGCGCCGTTGGCCCCCAGCAGGGCCACGATCTGGCCCTCTTCCACGGTGAGGGACATGCCCTTGAGGACCAGGATAACGTCGTCGTAAATCACCTCGATGTTGTTGACCGATAGAAGCGGCATGTGCTGTCCTCATGATCCGCGTGCTATGCGGACCGCGCCGGGCCGCGCCCGGCCGCGTGCGGCGGGGGGCCTTTTCTTTGGAAGAGGCGGGGGCCTTGGGGCCCCCGCCTCGGGTTAAGCGTTACTGGCCGATGTACTCCGGTTTACGCGGGAACTCCACGCTCTTGATGATAAAGGCCTTGCCGTCCTTGATGCCGCCGATCATACAGGCGGTGGAGGGACGGTGGTCGGTGGCGGTATAGGTGATCGGCGGAGTAAGCCCGCCGGTGCTGTAGTCCTTGAGGGTCTCCAGGGCGGCCTTGAGGCCCGGGCCGCTGAGCTTGCCGGCCTTCTTGGCGCGCCGCAGGCCCTCGGCCATCACGATCACCGAGGTCCAGCCCTTGACGAAGTGGAGCTGGTGGATGCCCTTGGGGGCGTACTTCTTGACGGTGGCCATGCCGGGCACGTTCATACCGTAGAAAACCACCGGCACCATGCCAAAGGCACGTCCTTCGGCGGCCGCGCCGGCCAGCTTGGGCAGGTTCTCGTCAAAGCCCCAGCAGTTGATGACAAACTTGGTGCGCAGGCCCAGCTTGGCCGCGTCCTTGAGGATCACCGCGGTGGACGGGGTGGTGCCGCCGATCCAGGCCCAGTCGGGATCAAATTTCTTCATGGCCAGGAGCTGGCTGGTGGCGTCGATGGCCCGCAGGCCCACGAACTGGTCAGGTCCCACCTGCAAACCGATCTTCTTGGCAAAGGCCCGGCCGGCCTTGATGGGCATCTTGCCATAGGGGTGGTCCGGGTAGATGAAGACAAACTTCTTGGCGCCGTTCTCCTTGGCGTAGAGCAGCGCCAGGCGGATCATGGTGGAGTAGGAAGCCGCGATGAAGAAGTTGTAAGGGGTCTTCTTGGGGTTGGTGAGCGCGCCCACAAAGGAAGCGCTAAAGAAGACGATCTTGTCTTTCTTGGCCATGGGGCTCAGGGCCACGGTGTCGCCGGTGCCCCAACCCTGGATGGCGAAGACCTTGTCCACGCCCTTGTACTTCTTGTACAGGCTCACTGCCTCGGGAATCTTGTAGGCATAGTCGGCCGGGATGAGCTTGAGCGTATCGCCACCGATGCCGCCGGTCTCGTTGATGTACTTCACCGCGGCCAAGGCGCCGGCGGCATAGTCTTTACCCACCGTGGAGGTGGGACCGGTGATGTCGAAGATACCACCGACTTTAATTACACCGGCCATGGCCATGGGGGCCACGACCATGCACAGCGCCGCTGCCAGTGCGGCGGCCATAAGGAATTTTTTCATTTTCCGCTCCCTTCCCTGTCTTGCATCTCACGGAGGAGGCTCCCAAGCGAGGGCCCCCGAATATCAACCTCTACCCTGTCCTGACCCGCCGCATCACCTCCCTTCCAAACATGTGATCAGGCGCATGGGAAAAATGGGCTGGTTTTCGCTGCCAGCGGCCCCCCGAACCTAATAGGAGAAAGGCCACAACTTCCAGTAGGAGCGCACCGTGTGCCAGCGCGCCGCCAGACCGTCGGGCTCGAAAACCAGGAACATGATCACCAATATACCAAAAACCATCTCCCGCAGGCTGGCAAAAATCCCAAATATGTTGGGGAACACGTCGGTGAGGTGTTCGGTGGGCAGCCGCAGGAGCTCCGGCAGCAGCACCATGAAGATCACCCCGAAGATGGAACCGAGCACGTGGCCCAGACCGCCGACGATGATCATGGCCAGGTACTGCACGCTGAGCCACATGGTGAAGTGCTCGTCGGAGATGATGGTGATGTAGTAGGCCCACAGGCCACCGGCGATGCCCACCATGAACGAGCTGATGCCAAAGCTGAGGATGCGGTACTTAAACAGGTTCACCCCGATCACCTCGGCCGAGAGGTAGCGGTCGCGCACGGCCACGAAGGCCCGGCCGGGACGGGTGCGGGTGATGTTCTTGAGATACATGGTGGCCGCGGCCGCAAAGGCCAGGCCCAGGTAGTAGAACTTGATGTCGCTGTCAAAGGTGAAGCTGCCGATGGTCGCCTCGGGCACGATCAGTCCGCTGGAACCGCCGGTGAGCGACTCCCAGTTGCGCATGGCGTAGATGAGGATGAACTGGGCGGCCATAGTGGCGATGGCCAGGTACAGGCCCTTGAGCCGCAGGGAGGGCAGGCCGAAGATCATGCCCACCGCGGCGGTCATGATGCCGGCGCTGGGCAGGCAGAGCCAGAAAGGCACGCCCATGTTGGCCAGGATACCGGCGGTGTAGGCGCCCACGCCCATGAAAGCGCCGTGGCCCAGCGATATCTGGCCGGTGAACCCGGTGAGCAGGTTCAGGCCGTGGGCCCCGACAATGTAGATGAAGATCAGGTTAAAGAGATTGAGCACGTTGAAGCCGGCGATCTCGCCAAAGCGCTCGCCGTAGAGCGGGAAGGTGAGCAAAAACACCATCAACAGGGCCATCCATACCTTGAGCCATACGGTGGGGAAGATGGCTTGATCTTTCTCGTAGTTGCTGAAAAACAGGCCGCAAGGCATGGCGATTCTCTCTCCTAAGGTAGACTAAACGCGCTCGATCTCTTTGATGCCGAAGAGTCCGTACGGTTTGATCATAAGAATCAAAATGAGCACGATAAAGGGCGCGATCTCCTTGACCCCGCCGCCCAGGTACACATCGAGGTAGGAGCCCATGATGTTCTCCAGGACTCCGATGGTCAGCCCGCCGATGATGGCCCCGCCGATGGACTCCAGGCCGCCTAAGATCACCGCGGGGAAGACCTTGAGGCCAAAGTCGGACAGGGCGATATTGATGCCGTTGATGTTGCCCACCAGGATGCCGCCCACCGCCGAGACCAGGGCCCCGATGGACCAGGAGATGGCGAAGACCCGCTTGACGCTGATACCCATGGACTGGGCCACCTGCTGGTTGTTGGCCACCGCCCGCATGGAGATGCCCACCCGGGTGAACTTGAAAAAGGCGGCGAAGATGGCCAGGAACAGGAAGGCGAACCCGAAGGTCCAGATGTAGACCTCCGAGATGCGCACCGGTCCCATGCGTATCGCCTCCTGGCTGAAGATCGGCGGCGTGAAGACCTGGATCTGGGTGCCCCACAATATGGTCACCAGCGACTTGAGCACCAAGGCCAGGGCGATGGTGATCATGATGACGCTGATGATGGGCTCGCCGATCATGGGCCGCAGGATCAGGCGCTCCAGCACGATACCCATGAGCACCGCGATGACCATGGTGAGCCCAAAGGCCACCACGATGTTCATGTGGTAGGTGTTGTACAGCCAGAGACAGACGTAGCCGCCGACCAGCACGAACTCGCCCTGGGCGAAGTTGATAATACTGGTCGCCTTGTAGATCAAGGCGAAGCCCATGGCGACCAGGGCGTATACCGCGCCGATTACCAGCCCGGTGACGATCAGTTGAACGAATTCTTCCATCAGGCTCTACCCCTGCCGCTATCGACCTAGTGGACCGGTTTCCAGAAATGCCACCACTTGCGCTCGGGCTCCAGTTCGTACTGGTCCAAGGGCTTCATCTTGCGGATCTGCAAATCGGTTACAATGACGGTGGATTTCCCGTCCTGGTATGTGATCTCGCTCTCCACGTGCACCTCTTGGGCGTCGCTGTAGAGCGCCTCGATCTCTGACTCGTATCTCTCGGCGATGAACCGCCGCCGCAGCTTGCGGGTGCGGGTCAGCTCACCGTCGTCCGGGTCGAACTCTTTGTACAGCAGCAGGAACTTCTCCACCCGGGCCGCCTCGGGCAACTCGCGGTTGACCCGCACCACTTCTTTTTCGATGAGGTCGTATACTTCCTGCTTGGAGGCCAGGTCGGTGTAGGTGGTGTAGCCGATACGGTGGTCCTCGGCCCATTTGCCGGTGTGCTTGTAGTCGATGCAGATCATGGCGGTTACGTAGGAGCGCTTGTGGCCCAGTACGCAGACCTCCACGATGTAGGGACAGAACTTCATCTTGTTTTCGATGAACATGGGGCTGAAGCGCGCCCCGCTGGTGAGCTGCATCAGGTCCTTGATGCGGTCGATGCAGACCAGTTGCTCGGTCTCGGTGATGTAGCCGGCGTCACCGGACATGAGCCAGCCGTCCACGATGGTCTCGCGGGTGGCCTCCTCGTTCTTGAGATAGCCCACGAACAAGGCCGGTGACTTGCTGATGATCTCGCCCACTCCCTCGGGGTCCGGGTCGTGAATCTTCACTTCGGTCTCGGGGATGGGCTGACCCACCGAGGTGAAGTCCACGTTGTCGGAGCGGTGGACGCAGCTAATGCCGCTGATCTCGGTCTGGCCGTAAATCTGCTTGAGGTTCAGGCCGCAGGCGTGGAAAAAGCGGAAGACGTCCGGCCCCAGGGCCGCGCCGCCGGTGGTGGCGCTGCGGATGTTGGAAAAGCCCAGGCGGTCCTTGAGGGCCCTGAACAGCAGGGCGTAGCTGATGGCGTAAAGGATTTTCCAGCCCAGGTTGGGAGTTTTGCGCTGGAAATGGAAATCGGCCATCTCGTAGCCGATGGGCATGCACAGGCGGTAGACGAAACGCTTGAGCCAGGAGGCGTCCATGTGGCGCACGATCACCGAACGACTCATCTGCTCCCAGACCCGCGGCGGGCTGAAGACCACGTTGGGGCCGATCTCGTACAGGTCGGCCATGGCCGTCTCGGGCTCCTCGGGGAAGTTCACGGTAAAGCCGAAGGCTAGGGCCGAGGAGATGGACATCATTTGCTCGCCGATCCAGGGCAGCGGCAGGAAGCTGACAAACTCGTCGTCAGGCAGCTTGGGGTCCACCGCCGCCAGGTTCATGGCCATCTTGAGCAGGTTGGCGTGGGTCAGCAGCGAGCCCTTGGGAAAGCCGGTGGTGCCGGAGGTGTAGGCCACCAGGGCGATATCGTCGGGCACCAGGCGCTCCACCGACTTTTCAAAATATCCCGGGTTCTTTTTTTCAAACTGCCGGCCCATCTCTTCCACTTCGGGGAAGTAGACCAGCAGGGGGTCGTCGTAGCCGCGCATGCCCTTGGGGTCGGTGTAGATCAGCTTTTTGACCTTGGGCAGCTTGTCCTTCATGTCCAGGACTTTATCGGCCTGCTCCTGGTCTTCGGCCACCACGAAGGTGGCGTCGGAGTGGTCGATAACATAGGCCACTTCGGTGAGGATGGAGTCCTGGTAGATGCCCAGGGGCCGGCCCTTAATGGCCTGGGCGGCCAGCTCGGCGTAGACCCACTCGGGCCGGTTGTCGCCGATGATGGCCAGGGCGTCATCGTCCTTGAACCCCATGGAGGCCAGGCCCAGGGCGAAGTACTTCACATGCTCCAGGTAGCCCCGCCAGGTGACATCCTGCCAGATGCCGAACTCTTTTTCGCGCAGGGCGACCTTGTCGTCGCCGTACTTGGCGGCGTTGCTGATAAGTAGGCCGGGAATGGTTTTATTGCCAATGTCAACCCCTGGTTCCTTGGCCTTGAGATAGGTTATCGGCACGACGCGTTCTCTCCCGGTCGAAGTGTTCTATCAGATTCCCAACTTGGAATGGGCCTCGGCCTCTTCGCCGAGATAAGCCGATATCACATGGGGGTCCTTGCTAACCTCTTGGGGGGTCCCCTGGGCGATCTTGGTGCCAAAGTCCAGGACCACCACGTTGTCGCTGATGTCCATCACCACGCCCATATCGTGCTCGATGAGCACCACGGTTACCCCCCACTCCTCGTTCACGTCGAGGATAAAGCGGGCCATGTCCTCGGTCTCTTCCAGGTTCATCCCGGCCATGGGCTCGTCCAAAAGCAGTATCTTGGGCTCCATGGCCAGGGCCCGGGCCAGCTCCACCCGCTTTTGCAGGCCGTAAGGCAGGGTGCCCACCACCTTCTTGCGGATGGCCTCGATCTCCAGCAGGTCTACGATGCGCTCTTCGATCTCTTTGCGCACCCGCATCTCTTCTTTCTTGGCCTTGCCAAACCAGATGCCGCCGGAGAAGAAACCGGCCTTCATGTGAACATGGTGGCCCAGCTTGATGTTGTCGAGCACGGTCATGCCCCGAAACAGCTCGATATTCTGAAAGCTGCGGGCAATGCCCAGGGCGGCCACCTTGTGGGTGGAAATATTGGAGATATCCCGGCCTTCGAATAAGATGCGGCCGCGGTATGGATGATAAAAACGGCAAATACAGTTGAGAATACAGGTCTTGCCGGCCCCGTTGGGACCGATGATCGCCTGGATGTGTCCTTTTTGAACCGTGAACCCCACTCCGCTCAGGGCGCTGAGCCCGCCGAAACGCAGGTGGATGTCATCCACCACCAGCTGTGGTTCCTGCTCTTTGCCTGTCTCTGCCTGCTGGCCGCTATTAGCTTCCGGCGACATGTATCCTCCCCAGCCTCGGTCCCGAGCCTACGTGCGGCAAGGCTGCTCCTCGGCGCGAGTGATTTGGTGCTCGTTTATCTTGACGGGATCGTCCCACATCTACGCTAGCTACCGGTGGCTTAAGTTTGTCGAGCGAGTGTTCAGTCACTTTCATAGTACGTGAATTTTTGTAGCCTTTCTGAGGCTTCCTTGTCAAGGGGGAAAAGCCGGAAGTGTTGAAAATCACTCGTTTTGAGAAAAGCGTCTCAAATGTGTACAAACTAAGTAAATATTTTCCTTTGGTAAAGTCTTACCGGATTATTTAAGAGTTATGCGCTCCGGCCAGACCAGGCGGCGGTAGTGGGCCAGGAAAAATTCGTCGGTCATACCGGCCAAAAAATCGCGCACCACCTGGGCCGGCTTGTGCGTTTGTAGGTAGGATTTGTCCATGCCGCGCAGAAAATCGCCCACCACCGGGCTGTCTTGGCGCTGCTGCTGGACGTCTTCCAGGTAAGCCTCGAAAAGCCGGTCAAAGGCCATCCGGATCTTGTGGTGTTGGGTCTTTATCTTCGGGTGGAGGTATATGCGCTCCAGGTTGAAGCGTTTGAGCTTGGTCAGGGCCTCGGCCACCTTTGGGCTGAAGCCCACCCGGTCGTGGCCCGCCGACCGGCTCACCAGGTCTTCCACCAGGCGATAGACGATGGTGCCGTTGGAGCTGCCGAGCACCTCGGTGACCTCGGCCGGCAGGTCACTGCGCTGGATCAGCCCCAGGCGGATGGCGTCTTCCAGGTCGCGGCCGATGTAGGCCACGGTGTCAGACAGGCGCACCACGCACCCCTCCAGGGTCATGGGGGTGAGCTGGAGACCGGGGTCGGCCAGCTTGGCGGCCATCTCGCTCTCCAGGCGCGCGAAGTCCTTGTCCCGCCGGGGGCTCAAGTCGGTGGTCGAGTCCTCACCGTCGTGGGCGAGCACCCCGTCGAGCACCTGGAGGCTCAGGTTCAGCCCCCTGCCCCGGCCCTCGACCTTTTGCAGAAAATGCACCGACTGCACGTTGTGCAGGAAGCGACCGATGCCGTGCTGGCGGCACTTGGCGTCTAAGAATTTTTCACCGTCGTGTCCAAAGGGCGGGTGCCCGATGTCGTGTCCCAGGGCCACCGCCTCGATGAGGTCTTCGTTGAGCCGGAGCATGCGGCCGATGGTGCGCGCGATCTTGGAGACCAGTTGTACGTGCAGTACCCGGTGGGTTATGTGGTCGTTGTCAATGAGGCTAAAGACCTGGGTCTTGTCGATATAGCGGGTGTAGGACAGCGAATGCAGTATACGGTCGGCGTCCACGGAAAACTGCTGGCGGTGGCCCTCCTGGGCCACCGGGTCGTCCTCGCGCCGCCGGGCCTGGTCCGAACGGCAGGCGTACGGTGACAGGCGCGTCTTTTCAGCGCGGTCGAGTTCCTGGCGCAGGCGTAGCGGTGTTGGTGTTGGCAATGGTTGATCCCGGGCTTATGATTCTATAGCAATGTGGCCTGTCGGGCCGGTGGTGTCAAGTCGGGGATGGGGCTCACTTGTCAGGCTCCCGGCCGGAGGTTAGACTGCCCTATGATCGTCGCCGCCGATAACCTTACCGCCAGCCGGCCCTCGATTCACCGCGCCCTGGAAAAGCGGGACCAGGCGTGGCTGGCCGGGGTTTGCCGGCAGGCCGAGGCGGCCGGGGCCCGGTGGCTGGACCTCAACCCGGGCTACCTGCCCCGGGGCCGGCGACGCGACACCTGGGATTTTCTCATCCGCACCGCCGAGGCCGCCTGCGGGCTCAAGCTGATGCTGGACACGCCGGCGCCGGCCGACTTGGCCCTGGCGGTGGAGATGTGCTCGCGGCCGCCGGTGCTCAACATGGCCACCGCCGAGCCCGCCCGGCTGCGGCCGGTGCTGGAGGTGGCGGCCCACCACGGGGTCGAGGTGGTGGCCGCCCTGATGGACTCGCAGGTGCCGCTGGACGCCGAGGGGCGTCTGTCCTTGGCCGCGCTCATCGTGGCCGAGGCCGAGGCCCTGGGTATAGCGGGCCGGCGCTTGATCATCGACCCCATGGTTATGCCCCTGGCCCTGCCCGGGGGCGAGAGACACGCCCGGGCGGTGATCGAGGTGCTCAGGGTGCTGCCCACCCTCTTTGCAGAACCGCCGCGCCGGCTCATCGCCCTGAGCAACCTGTTCACCCGCACTGCCGGGGCCGGGGCCCGGGCCGCGGCGGAGCCGTTCTTGGCCGCGGCCTGGGGGGCCGGGCTGGAGGTGGTTATGCTAAACAGCGAGGACGAGGCCCTGCTGGAGACCGTGGGCCTGCTGGCGGTCCTGGCCGGCGAGCGGATATTCGCCCCGGGGGAGTACGCCTGATGTATGACGACCAACTTCCCTACCACTGGAGTCTGCCCATCGACGGGGCGCCTAACTTCACCCTGGCCGAGTTGGTGCGCTCCGAGCTGGCCCGCCGCCGGGGCATCGACAACCGGCCCGGCCCGGCGGCCGTGGCCCGCCTGGAACGGCTGGCCCGGCGGGTGCTGCAACCGATCCGCGACCGCTTCGGCCCCATGCTGGTCACCAGCGGCTACCGCTGCCTGGAACTAAATCGCCTGGTGGGCGGCGGTGAGCGCAGCCACCACCGCCTGGGCCAGGCCGCCGACCTGCGTCCCCTGCGGCAAGAGGTGCGCTGGGTGGAAGTACTATGTTATGTTCACAGCAGTCTGCCTTATGATGAACTGGTGGCCGAGTACCTGCCCCACGGCTGGATGCACGTGGCCTACGCCGGCTCCCACCGGCCGCGGCGCAGGCTGTTGATCAAACAATCCGGGCGGCCCATCCGCCCCACAACCATGGAGGAGTTGCGGCGTCGCTTGGCCCAAGCCGCATGAGAAAGGAACGCGGGGATGAAACTGGTCGACTCCCACGCCCATCTCGATATGCTTAAAGACCCGGCCCAGGCCCTGCGCCTGGCCCGGGAAAACCACATCGCCCAAGTAGTCACCATCGGCATCGACCTGGAGTCTTCTTTGCGGGCCGCCGAGCTCACCCGGGAGCACGTCGGCGTCTTCTGCACGGTGGGGCTGCACCCCCACGACGCCGGCAAGGCCTCAGTGGGGCTGTGGAGCGAGCTCAAGCGCCTGGCCCTCACCGCCCCGGCGGTGGCGGTGGGCGAATGCGGGCTGGACTACTACCGCGACCGCAGCCCACGCACCACCCAGCGCGAGGTCTTCGCCCGCCAGGTGGAGCTGGCCCTGGAGCTGGGCCTGCCCCTGGTGGTGCACGACCGCGAGGCCCACGCCGACGTGCTGGGCATCCTCAAGGAGTCGGGGGCCGAGCGGGTCGGCGGCGTGGTGCACTGCTTCAGCGGCGACCGCCGCTTTGCCCGGCAGGTGCTGGAGCTGGGCTTCATGATCGGGGTGCCGGGCACCATCACCTACAAGAACAACCAGCAACTGCGCGAGGTGGTCAAATCGGTGCCGCTCAAAAAGCTGCTCATCGAGACCGACTGCCCCTTCCTTTCCCCGGAACCCTTTCGCGGCAAACCCAACCAACCGGCCTACCTGCACCACACCCTCACGGCCTTGGCCAAGGTCCTGGGCCAGGACCCCGAGGAGGTGGCGGCGGTCACCGCGGACAACGCCCGCCGGTTGTTCGGGCTGCCGCTTTTGGATCGCTGATTGTACCGGCTGCGACGCCGGCGCCGGCTGGTGCTGGGCTCGGCCTCGCCGCGCCGGCGCGACCTGCTTGGCCGCACCGGGCTGCCCTTCACCATCCGGCCGGTGGATATCGACGAATCGCTGGCCCCCGGCGAGCCGGCCGAGCAGGCCGCGGCCCGCCTGGCCCTGGCCAAGGCCCGGGCGGCCGGGCCCCTGGATGACACCACCGCCCTTATCACGGCCGACACCCTGGTGGCCCTGGACGACCTGGTGCTGGGCAAGCCGGCCGACCAGGCCCAGGCCCGATGGATGCTAACGCGGCTGGCGGGAAAAGAGCACCGCGTGGTCACCGGCTTTGTACTGCGCTACGGTGGCCACCTGCACTCCGGGCTGGCCGTCACCGCGGTGCGCTTCCGCCGGCTAAGCGATCCCGAGGTGGAGGCCTACCTGGCCACCGGCGAGCCCATGGGCAAGGCCGGGGCCTATGCCATCCAGGGGACAGGCGCGGCCCTGGTGACAGAGGTGCGCGGCTCCTACACCAACGTGGTGGGGCTGCCCCTGGCCGCCGTCGTCAAAATGCTGCTTACCCACCGCGTCATCGAACCACAACAGGAGCGCCAGCCGTGAGCATCGCCCAAAACCTAACCCAAGTGCTGGCCGGCATACGCCAGGCCGCCGAGCGCGCCGGACGCGACCCGGCTACCGTGCGCCTGGTGGCGGTATCCAAGACCAAGCCGGCCGAGATGATCAACCAGGCCCTGGACGCCGGGCAGGTCCTTTTCGGAGAAAACTACGTGCAGGAGGCCCAGGCCAAGATACCCCAGGTGGGCCCCGGCCCCTGCTGGCATTTCATCGGCCACTTGCAATCCAACAAGGCCAAGGTGGCGGCCCAGCTCTTTGACCTGGTGCAGACGGTGGACCGCCTCAAGCTGGCCCGCGCCCTGGAGCGCCACGCCGGCCAGGCCGGCAAGACCCTGGAGGTCTTGTTGCAGGTCAACGTGGGGGGCGAGGTGCAAAAGGCCGGCTGCTCCCCGGCCGAGGCCCCGGCCCTGGCCCAGGCGGTGGCCGAGATGCCCCACCTGCGGCTGCGCGGCCTGATGACCATGCCGCCCTTCTTCGACCAACCCGAGCGGGTGCGCCCCTTTTTCGCCGAGCTGCGCGAGCTGGCCGAGCGCCTGCGGCCGGACTTGCCGCCGGGGTCCATGGACGAGCTGTCCATGGGCATGAGCGGCGACTACCCGGCGGCCATAGAAGAAGGCGCCACCCTGGTGAGGGTGGGCACCGCCATCTTTGGTTCGCGGGGATATTAACTGGCGCGCTGCCTGACGATCTCGAACAGGATCACCCCGGCGGCCACCGAGGCGTTGAGGCTCTCCACCGCCGGGGCCAGGGGAAGGCTGGTTAGCAGGTCGCAGGCCCCGGCCAGCCGCCGGCCCAAGCCCTTGTGTTCACCCCCCACCACCAGGCACAGCGGCAGGTCGAGGTCCAGCTCCCAGGGCGGCGGCGCCTGGCGGGTGGCCGCTCCCAGGAGCCACATCCCGGCCGCTTTGACCTGGGCCGCGGTCGCGCTGAGGTTGGTCACCCGTGCCACCGGCACCTGCGCCAGGGCCCCGGCCGCCGACTTGGCCACCGCCGGGCTCAGGGGACAGGCCCGGTCCTTGGGGATCACCACCCCTTGGGCCCCGGCCGCCGCGGCCGAGCGCACCAGGGCCCCCAGGTTGTGCGGGTCCTGGATGTGGTCGGCCATGACCAACAGCCCGGCCGGTCCGGCCTCGACCGCGCGCTCCAGCACTGCATCCAGATCGCTGTAGGCGCTGGCGGCCAGGCGCAGGGCCACGCCTTGATGCCCCGCGCCCCGGGCCAACCGGTCCAGGCGCCGGCGCTCCACCCGCCGCAGCTTCACCCCGGCGGCCCGGGCGGCGCCCAGCACATCCTGCAAGGCGGCCGACCGGCCGTCGCCGCAGTAGAGCAGCTCCTGGGCCCGGTCCGGATGCCGCGCCAGGGATTCGGCCACCGCGTGGCGTCCCACCACCAAGTTATCACGGGGTTCCCTGCCCATGACGAGCCTTTCGGGATAAAGGCGATCCAGGGAGCTTACGATTGCAAGACGGTCTTGATCAGGTCCGGGCGCCGGGCCGTGCGCAGGCCCTCGGCCACGATGATGGCCCGCACCTGGTCCACCGCCTGGTCCAGTACGTCGTTTACCACCAGGTGGGTGTAGCTACCGGCCGCGGCCACCTCGGCCGCCGCCCGCTTGAGCCGCCGGTCCACCACCTCCGGGTCTTCGGTGCCGCGCCGGCGCAGACGCTGCTCCAGCACGGACATGGCCGGAGGCAGCAGGAAGATATACACGCCACCGGGAAACTTGCGGCGCAGTTGCTCTGCCCCGTCCACGTCGATCTCCAGCAGCAGGTCGCGGCCATCTTGCAGGCTTTGGGACAAGACCCGCGCCGAGGTGCCGTAGTAGTTGCCGAATATCTCGGCATACTCGGCCATCTCGCCGGCGGCGATGCGCTGCTCAAACTCGTCCCGGCTGATGAAATGATAATCCACGCCGTCGGTCTCGCCCGGGCGCGGCGGCCGGGTGGTGACACTGACCGAATAGGCCAACTCCGGCAGCAGTTCCCTCACCTGGCCGGCCACCGTGGACTTGCCGGCGCCCGAGGGGCCGGACAAAACGAATACCTGGCCCGGGGCGCTCACGGTTTGTTCCGCAGGGCCAAGGCGACGGCGGCGTCTTCGCTCTCGGTCTGCTCATAGCGCTGGGCGATCGTCTCGGCCTGCAGCGCGCTCAGTACCACGTAGCCGTCTTCGGTGACGATGATCGAACGGGTACGTCGTCCCTGGGTGGCGTCTATGAGCCGCCGGGCCTCGCGCGCCTCGTCGCGCAGTCGTTTCATCGGGGCGCTGGATGGGTTTACGATGGCCACGACTCTGCGGGCCACCACCGAGTTGCCAAAACCTATATTTAAAAGCTTGCCCGCCATGTTTCCTTTTTCACTGGTTGATTTGATGAGTCCTGTTTGGTTTTACGAGTGCTGAACCCTACCGCGGCCCGTCCAAGATTGCGATGATAAAAACACCGGCAACGACGATACAGCCTGCCCAATCCCCTGGCAATGCCGCCGGGCCCATCCCTGGGCCGCTAAGGCCTCGCTGGCCCGGGTGCCCCCAGTCGTCAGGCCGTACTACTCAATGTTCTGCACCTGCTCCCGTATGCGCTCCAGCTCGGCTAGGCTTATGCCGTCAAGGTCGTCCTGACCTTGACGGCTGCCCGGCGACATGAACCAGTAATGCCGC
>Ga0256835_1001137_pt1 | contig 16644 bp, 15 predicted proteins | sample PIR30metaG_FD_185972 | JGI IMG/M metagenome (GOLD analysis project Ga0256835, IMG submission 185972) | Hydrothermal vent microbial communities from East Pacific Rise, Pacific Ocean - PIR-30 | ecosystem: Environmental > Aquatic > Marine > Hydrothermal vents | place: Pacific Ocean: East Pacific...
CATCGCAACCTCCTTGTTGTAGAATCGGGACGCCGGGTGCTTCCGAGCCTCTATGAGCCATCTTGGCAAAGGCCTTATCAGCCAGCACCCATGGCTTGCGAGAGTGGGCGGCATACCCTGCCAAGCCATATCGGCGGGACACTGACAGCCATACCCGCTCTCGCCCCTTTTCTGTCATAGGCCTTCCCTTTCTTGTGTGGGGTGTATCCTTGGGGGGAGGGAGGGACGATCGGGATGCGACGGTTCAGGGTTCACGAAGGGTCCGTCGAAAGGTTCGTGGCCTCGGTTCGTGCGGTGCTGGCCGGCCGTTCGATCGGGCGGATCGTGTCGGTGGACCCGGAAGGGTCGACGCTCGTGGTCAGGTTCCGCAAGTTTGGGACGACGGAGCTGGTCTACGAGACCGAGCCCGAGGGCGACGGGTTCGTGGCCAACCTCGCGTCGGAGCGGGTTGCTCCGTTTCACGCGCCGTTCCGTTCGGAGTTCGAGCAGAAGCTGGAACAGGTTCTCGCGGACCTCGGGGCGACGCTCGAGGGCTGAACCGGCCTCGGTACCTCCAGTCAGGCGACGGGGCGCGACCCGGGCTTGACCACCGGCATCCCTTCCGCGCAGAGCGGGCACTCCTCCGGGCGCCAGGTCGGGAACACCACCTCGAGTAGCGCTCGGTAGGGGACCGGGGCGAACGGGTTGGGATCGCCCGACCGGTTGACCATCGAGGCGAGCCCGACGACCTCCGCGCCGGCGGTGCCGATCACGTCCACGACCTCGCGGGTGGACTTGCCCGTGGTCACCACGTCCTCGACGATGACCACCCGCTGGCCGGGTGCCAGGGCGAACCCCCGCCGGAGGGTCATGACGCCGTCCTGGCGCTCGGTGAACAGAAACGGCACCCCGAGCGCCCGGGCCGTCTCGTGGCCGACGATGACGCCCCCCAGCGCCGGCGACACGACGAGGTCCGGCGCGAGCCCGGCTGACCGGATCGCCGCGGCCAGCTCCTCGCCCACTCGGCCTGCACGAACCGGGTCGGCCAGGTAGATCGCGCACTGAAGGTAGTCTCCCGAGTGGAGGCCCGACGAGAGCCGGAAGTGGCCTTTCTGGTGCGCTCCCACGGCGGTCATCTCCTCGAGGGTCAATGCCATCTATTCCTCCCGCTTGAGGCCGTAGGCCTGGATCTTCTTGTACAGGTTCGAGCGTGGTGTGCCGATGGCCCGCGCCGTTGCGGCGACGTTCCACCCGTGTTTCGCCAGCTGGTGGCGGAGGAACATCTCCTCGGAACGGCGCTGGAACTCGGAGAGACTCGGAGCTTCCAGCAGATCGCCGGGAAGCGCTCCGTCTCCACCGGGTGCGGTGATCGGAAGGTCGACGGTGGCGATCTCGTCCTCGAGTTCCATGATCACGGCACGCTCTACCACGTTCCGGAGCTCCCGAACGTTCCCCGGCCAGGAGTGCTCTCGAAGCCGCCGCATCGCCTCCGCCGACCACCGCTTCGGGCGGCGGTTGTACTCCTCGCAGAACAGCGCCGTGAAGTACTCGACGAGGAGGGGGATGTCCTCCGGATGCTCGCGGAGCGGCGGCGTCCGGAGCAACAGCACGGCCAGACGGTAGTAGAGGTCCTCGCGGAACCGGCCGGCGGCGACCTCCGCGGCTAGGTCTTTGTTCGTGGCTGCGATGACGCGGACGTCCACCTGGAACGGCCGCCCCGCGCCAACGGGTTCCACTTCGCCGTCCTGGAGCACGCGCAGGACCTTGGCCTGGGTCTTGAGCGACATGTCGCCGACCTCGTCGAGGAAGATCGTCCCACCGTCCGCCTGGACGAACTTTCCGACCTGCCGCCGGTGTGCCCCGGTGAACGATCCTTTCTCATGTCCGAACAGCTCCGACTCGATCAGCTCCTCGGGGATCGCCGCGCAGTTGACCCGGACGAACGGCGCCCGTGCGCGGCCCGACAGCCGGTGGAGCCGCCTGGCCACGAGCTCCTTTCCGGTTCCGGACTCACCGTGGATCAGCACTGTCGCGGTGGAGGGAGCGATCCGGGCGATCTCGTCCCGAAGCCGCTTCATTACAGGGCTTTCACCCAGTAGCGGCGGGGGTTCCGTCTCCTCGTCCTCGCGCCGGGCGAGCCGTCCCTGGGCCACGGCGCCCCGGACGGCGAGGAGCAGCTGCGACCGGTCGGGTGGCTTGGTCAGGAACGCCGCCGCCCCCGCCTCGAGACACTGCTGCGCCGTGAACTCGTCTCCATGACCGGTCAGGACCACCACAGGGATGGGAAGCTCCCGCTTCCTGAGGTTGTCCATCAGACCGAGCCCGTCCATGCCGGGCATCTTGAGATCGAGGAGTACGGCATCCGGCGGCCGGAGATCGAGGGCGTCCAGCGCCTGAAACGCGTTCTCCGCGCACTCAACCTGGTACCCGGCGCCTTGGAGGATCCGTTCGAGGATCTTCCGGATGCCGGGCTCGTCGTCCACGATCAGGACTCGCCCTTCCACGGCGCCATGGTAGCAGCGTCACCGATCTCCCGAGGTTTGATCGCGACTCAAGATCAGTTATAATTGCCGCGCAGTACGATGGGAGGGACGATGACCCTGGAAGACGCCGGGTTGAGGGAGCGGGTGGTGGTCGAGGAGATCACCGGAGGCCGGGGCGTCCGGATGCACCTCAATACCCTGGGGATTCATGTCGGAGACACGATTCGCGTCGTGGAACGGGCGCCGTTCCGGGGTCCGGTGCTGGTGGAGATCAACGGTTCGAGAGTGGCGCTGGGGCGTGGTATCGCCCGGAAGGTGAGGGTGGTTCCCGATGCGTCTTGTTCTGGCCGGCCAGCCGAATAGCGGCAAGAGCACGATCTTCAACGCCGTGGCAGGGTACCGGTCGGCCACGGCGAACTTTCCGGGCTCATCCGTCGCCTACACCATCAGCAGGACAATGATCCTCGGTCGCGAGGTTCAGATCGTAGACCTGCCGGGCATCTACTCGTTGACCACCACGGACGCGGCGGAAAACCAGGCGCTTTCGTACCTCCTGGACGAGGAACCCGAGGTCATCGTCAACGTCGTGGACGCCACGCGGCTGGGTCGTTCCCTCGAGCTGACACTCCAGCTTCTGGAGCTCGGCCGCCCTGTGGTCGTGGCGCTCAACATGATGGACGAGGCGCTCCGGAAGGGGATCGAGATCGATCCGGAGATCCTTGCCGCGGAGCTTGGCGTTCCAGTGGTTCCTACCGTGGCGCGCCGGGGACAGGGGCTGAAACGGCTGTTCCGAGAGGCGCTCCGCGCGGCGATGACTGAAAGCGTGCCGGCTCCGAAGCGGCTCGACCGGGAGATCGAGAGGGCGGTGGAGCGGATCGTGGAACTCTTGCCGCCCGAGCCCGCGGTCTACCCCGTGCCACGGCGGTTCCTGGCGCTCAAGGTGCTGGAACGGGACCCCGGCATCACCCACGCCATCGAACGGGTCTCTCCGGGGTTTGTCGAGCGCGTCCGGCCGATCCTCGAAGCGCTCGAGGAGGCCCACGGGTGGAACGTGCCGGAGGTGCTCTCAGGGCACCGGCACGCCGTCGCCCACTCCATCGAGGACCGGGCCAGCACCATGCACCATGCTCGCTTGGGTTGGCGGGAACGCGTGGACCGCCTGCTCCTCCATCCGCTCACGGGCGGGCCGGTCATGCTGGCGATCCTCGGGGTGTTCTTCTACACCGTCTTCGGCGCGGGCAAGTTCGTGGAAGAGCCCCTCGTGGCGTTCTTCGACCAGCTGAGCGTGGCGATCCTCGGGGCGTTCCCGCCTGGGAGCTTCATCGGGACGGTGCTCAACGGCTTGGTGCTCGGCGTCTCCGGCGGGATCGCCATCGTGCTCCCGTACCTGCTGCCGTTCCTCCTGGGGCTTGCGATCCTCGAGGACACGGGTTACCTGCCGCGAATGGCGTACATCTTGGACAACCTGATGCACCGGATCGGCCTTCACGGCAAGTCGGTGCTGCCCATGGTCCTCGGCTACGGCTGCACCGTGCCGGCGATCATGGCCACGCGGATCCTGGAATCAGCCCGGGACCGGCGGCTGACGTCGGCGCTGACGGTGTTCGTACCGTGCTCCGCCCGCAGCACGATCATCTATGGCCTCGTGGCGGCGTACATGGGCCCGTGGTGGGCGCTGGGCATCTACTTCCTGAACATCGGGGTGATCGTCGTCCTGGGAACGCTGCTCTCCCGGCGCATGGAGGGACGCTCCCCAGGGTTGATCCTGGAGATCCCCGACCTCCGGTTGCCGTCGATGAAGACGATGGCAGCCAAGACATGGCTCAACCTCAAGGAGTTCATCGTCATCGCCTGGCCGCTGCTGATCGCCTCATCCGTCGTGCTCGGGATTCTGGAGTGGGCCCACGCGGACCACACAATCAACGCGGTCCTCTCGCCGTTCACCGTGTTCGTACTGGGGCTTCCTGCGGCGGTGGGGGTGACGCTGGTCTTCGGCGTTCTCCGAAAGGAGTTGAGCCTCGTCATGCTCGTCCAGGCGATGGGGACCACGGCACTGGCCACCGTCATGACGGCGGTCCAGATGATGACGTTCACGCTGTTCGTGCTGTTCTACGTGCCCTGCGTCGCCACCGTTGCCGCGCTGGCCCGGGAGCTCGGGTGGCGCGACACCGCGTGGATCACGGGGCTGACCGTGGTTGTCGCCACGGTGGTCGCCGTAGTCGGGCGCCTTGCCCTCACTCTCGCCGGGATCGGCTGAGCACCTTCCGGTTCCGGCGGCGGAGCGATCCCGCGTATCCGTACCGACTCGGCTTCTCGCAGAGTGACACCCTCCTCCATCGGGCCCGGCCCTCATCGGAGAGATGAACAGTGTCCTTTCTCTATCAACAAGTAAACAGTGCCCTTTCTCGTTTCGGGGCCGTGGGCCGCTCTCAGGTGGTGTAGGGGGTCGGGTCGGAGACGCCGGCCTCCTCGAACCCCTTCCGGCGGAGGGTGCAGGAGTCGCACCGGCCGCAGGCGCGGCCGTCCGGGGTCGGGTCGTAGCAGGACCAGGTCAGGGAGAGATCGACGCCGAGGTCGGTGGCCAGCCGGACGATCTCCGCCTTGGACAGGTGGAGCAGCGGCGCCCGGACCCGGAACGCGGCGCCCCCGTCGGCCCCGGCCCGGGTGGCCAGGCGGGCGAGCGTTTCGAATGCGCGGAGAAACTCGGGGCGGCAGTCGGGGTAGCCGGAGTAGTCCACGGCGTTGGCGCCGATGAACAGCTCCCGGGCGCCGAGCACCTCGGCGAGCCCGAGGAGCAGCCCCAGCAGGATCGTGTTGCGGGCGGGGACGTAGGTCGGCGGGACGGGGCCCTCGCCGGGCCGGGCGTCTTTCGGGACGGGGATGTCGTCGGTCAGCGCGGAACCGCCGATGGCCCGGAGGTCCATGGCGACGCGCCGGTGGGACGCGGCGCCGAGGGCCGCGGCCACGCGGTCCGCCGCCTCGAGCTCGATCCGGTGGCGCTGGCCGTAGTCCACCGTCAGCGTGTGGCACTCATACCCCTGGCTCCGGGCGACGGCGAGCGTCGTGGTGGAGTCGAGCCCCCCGGAGAGCAGGACGACGGCGCGGCTCACCGCTCGGCCTCCCGGCGGGCCCGCTCCCAGAGCTGGGCGACGGTCTCGTCGTCCGGCGCCGGTTCGGCCGTGAACGCGAGCCGGAGGTCGCGGGCACGGGTCAGGAGCCGTGCCGTGGCCTCGTCGAGCCGGGTCCGGAACCCGGGGTCGCTGCCGGCCCGCTCCCGGAGGTGGTCGGCAACTTCCGGAAGCTCCTGCCAGGAGCGACAGATCGGGAGGCCGTGGTTCCCGGCCGCCAGCGCCGCCTCGGCCAGCTCGGGCAGCGACCCGATCCCGGAGAGTGCTCCCATGTCCAGATCGTCCGCGAGGACCGCGGGCCGGCCCGGCAACTCCGCGGCCCGCCCCACGGTCCCTGGATCGAGGGACGCGGGCAGGGTGGGGTCCGGGGCGTCCGGGAGGCGGACGTGGGCCATCATGACCATCCCGGCCGCCGCGGCCGTTGCCTCGAACGGCGCCTCGTGCCGGGGTCTTCCACCGCCGGGAAGCTCCGGCAGCGTCTCGTGGGTGTCCTCGGGGACGGGGCCCAGCCCGGGGAAGTGTTTGACGCACCCTCCGACGCCCCACGAGTGGAGCCCCTCGAGGAACACCTCCGCCAGCACGGCCACGCGGTCCGGGTCATCGGAGAGGCACCGCTGTTGACGGGCGAGGAGACCGCCCTCCACGGCGACGTCCACCACCGGCGCGAGGTCGAGCCCGACGCCGAGTGCCCGGCAGGCGGCCCCGGCGGCCTCGCCCAGGGCCTGCACGGCCCGGCGGCCCGCGACTCCGGCCGCGGCGGGGGAGGGGAGCCCGCCCCACAGCGCCTCGAACCGGTTGACCAGGCCGCCCTCGAGGTCCACGGCCACCAGCGGCTCCCAGGGGAGCTCGCGGATCGCCCGGACGAGGTTCCGGACCTGCTCCGTGTGGAGGACGTTGCGGGCGAACAGGATGACGCCGGCGGGCCGGACCGCATCGAGGAGGGTCCGGTCGTCCGCGGTCAGGATGGCGCCGGGAACGCCGACGATCAGGGGAAGCGTCTCAGGGTTCACGGTCGAGCCTCTCCTTGAGCCGCGCGACGAGGTTGAGGGCGTCGAGCGGTGTCATCTGGTCGATGGGGGCCCCGCGGAGCGCCTGGAGGATCTCCTCGTGGGGCGGGCGGAACAGCGGGAGCTGTTCGATCCGCTCGGCGCCGGGCACCGGCGAGCGCCGCGCGGCGGGGTCGCCCGTCACCGACAGCTCGTGGCGCTCGAGGTTGGCCAGGATCTCCTCCGAACGGCGGCAGACCGCCTCCGGGACGCCGGCGAGGCGGGCCACGTGGATCCCGTACGACCGGTCCGCGGGCCCGTCCACGACCCGGTGGAGGAACAGGATCTTTCCCCGCCACTCCTTGACCGCCATGGACCGGTTCCGGAGCCTGGGCAACAGTCCGGCGAGCTCGGTCAGCTCATGGTAGTGGGTGGCGAACAGCACCTTCGCCGCGTGCTCGGGGCGGTCGTGGAGGTACTCGACGATGGCCCACGCCAGGGAGAGCCCGTCGAAGGTCGCGGTGCCCCGGCCGACCTCGTCGAGGATGACGAGGGAGCCCGGCGTGGCGTGCCGCAGGATGTTGGCCGTCTCCGTCATCTCCACCATGAACGTGGACTCGCCCCGCGCCAGCATGTCCGCCGCGCCCACCCGGGTGAAGATCCGGTCGGTCAGGCCGATCATGGCCTCCGAGGCGGGCACCCAGGAGCCCGCGTGGGCCATCAGCGTGATCAGCGCCACCTGGCGGAGGTAGGTCGACTTCCCGCCCATGTTCGGGCCGGTCAATAGGACGATCTGGACCGTCTCGCCGTCGAGCTCGCAGTCGTTGGGGACGAACGGCGGTTCCTTCTGGATCTCCTCGAGCACGGGGTGCCGCCCCTCCCGGATCCGGAGCGTCCCGCCCGCCTCCATCCGGGGACGGACGTACCCGCGGGTCCGCGCCCGGTCGGCGAACCCGGCGAGCACGTCGAGCTCGGCCACCGCCGCCGCCGTGGCCGACAGGCGGGCGGCCAGAGCGCCCAGCTCGGCGACGAGGGCCGCGTACAGCTCCCGCTCCCGGGCGAGCGCGGTCTCCTCGGCCGCGAGGATCCGCGACTCCAGCTCCTTGAGCTCCGGCGTCACGTACCGTTCGGCGCTGGTCAGGGTCTGGCGGCGCTCGTAGTCCTCGGGCACCTTCGCCGTGTGGGCCTTCGAGACCTCGATGTAGTACCCGAAGACCTTGTTGTACCGGACCTTGAGCGAACCGATCCCCGTCCGCTCCCGCTCCCGGAGCTCGATGGCGGCCAGCGCCTCCCGCCCACCGCGAGAGAGCCGCCGCGCCTCGTCGAGCTCACCGTCCCACCCCTCCCGGATCACGCCGGTCCCCACCACCGCCGGCGGATCGTCGGCCAGGCGGTCGGCGAGGAGGGTGCGGGCCTCGTCCACGGGGTCGATCCTCCGGAGCAGCCGACGGAGGAGTGCGTCCCCGAACGGCTCCAGCGATTTCCTGAGCATGGGCAGGCGTCCCAGCCCCTCGCGCAGCGCCACGAGCTCGCGGGGCACCGCCTGGCCCAGCGCGACCCGGGCCGTGATCCGCTCGAGGTCGGGCAGTCCCGACAGCGTCTCCCGGATCGTCCCGAGAAGGTCGGGACGATCCACGAGTCCCTCCACGGCCACGTGCCGGGCGGTGATCGTCTCGAGCTCGGCGCTGGGGTGCAGAAGCCAGTCCCGCAGGAGCCGCGCTCCCATCCGTGTGCAGGTGTGGTCGAGAACGGCGGCCAGGGTGGTCCGCCGCGAGCCGTCGGCGCCCTCCAGGATCTCGAGGTTCCGCACGGTGGCGCGGTCGAGCACGAGTCCGTCGGCCGGGTGGCGCCGCCGGAACCCGCGGACGTGGCCGAGCCCGCCGCGCTGGGTCCTGTCCACGTACCCGACGAGGGCGCCCGCCAGGCCGACCAGCGGCTCTCCGCTCGCCAGGCCGAACCCGCGCAGGCTCCCGGCGGACAGCGCCCGGAGCAGGCGGCGTTCCCCCTCGGCGGGGGAGAACTCCTCCGCCGGGAGCGGCGTCACGGTGGGCAGGGGGCGCTCCCGGGGCCACAGCTCCCGCCAGCCGTCCCACCCCTCGGTGACCAGCAGCTCCCGGGGCGCGACGAGCGCCAGGCGTTCCGCCGCCGCCTCCCGGTCCGGGCAGTCCATCCCCTCGAACGCCCCCGTGGAGACCTCGATCCACGCCACCGACGGCGCGGCCAGGTCCCCGCCCACTGCGGCGAGGTAGCAGTGCGCCGAGCCGTCGAGCAGCTCGGCGTCGGCGACGGTCCCGGGCGTGTGCACCCGGACGATCGCCCGCCGGACGAGCCCCTTCGCCTTCCTCGGATCCTCGACCTGCTCCGCCACGGCGACCCGGAACCCTGCCTCCAGCAGCTTGCCGATGTAGGCGTCGAAGGCGTGGTGGGGGATCCCGCACATGGGCGCCTCTACCTCGTCGTTGTGCTTCCGGCGCGTCAGGACGATCCCGAGCACGGGGGCCGCCTTCTCGGCGTCCTCGAAGAACAGCTCGTAGAAGTCGCCCATCCGGTAGAGCAGCAACGCGTCCCCGGCCTCCTGCTTGAGGTCGAGGTACTGCCGGAGCATCGGCGTCATCTTCACCGGCGCATTATCCCATGGGCCGACGCCCCCCGGCCGGCGGGAGCGGAACCTCTCCGCTCGGGACGAGGTCCGCCACGGCGCGGTACGCCGCGGCCAGGGAAGGGGGGAGCACCTCTAGGTGCCGGCGGACCGTCTCGTCGTCACCCCGGGCCAGGGGACCGGTCAGCGCCTCCAGGCCAGGGTGCCCCAGGGCGGCACGGGACGAGGCGATCACGAGGGGCTCCAGGGCCTCGCCCGGGTCGGGGAGGCCCGCCGCGGCCGCCTCGCGGACCGCCGCGGCGACGAGGATGTGGGTCAGGTTCGCGGCCACGGAGGCGGCCGCGTGGTACCGCGGCTTGTCGGCTGGATCGATGATCCACTGGCGGCACTCGAGCAGCCGGGAGAGCCCGGCGGCGGCCTCCACGGCGGCGGGGTCGCCCTCCACGGCGGCCCGAACCCCCCGCCACGCGGCTCGGCGGAGTGTGAGCAGCGGGAAGGTTGCAAGGGGGTGCCACGAGCCGATGGCGGCTCCGGCGGCCCGGCACGCCGAGAGCAATCCGGAGGTGTGGAGCCCGCTGGTGTGCAGCACACACCGTCCGTCGAGGGGGCCGTGCCCGGCGAGCCGTTCCGAGACTGCGGAAATGGCGGCGTCAGGCACGGCGAGAACGATGAGCGGCGCAGCGAGTGCGTCTCCGGCCGATTCCCAGCCGGTGACGGGAACGTCCGACCCCGGGACGGTCCGGATCCCCGGCGTGCGGGAGAGCACCGCACGGACCGTTCCACCGGCGTCGCGGACCGCGGCGGCGAGCTGGAGGCCAAGACGGCCGGAGCCGACGACGAGGAGATTCATGCTCCGATGGTACAATGTCCACGCGTCGCGCAACGGGCGCGTGACGGGCGGGGTCACGACCGATGGATTTGAACACACGGGAGATTGCCGTACTGGAGGAGGCCGTCCGGCTCTACATCGAGACCGGCGAGCCGGTCTCGTCGCGCCGGATCGCGCGCCGCTCCCGTCTCGGGGTCTCGCCCGCGACGATCCGGAACATCATGGCCGACATGGAGGAGCGCGGGTACTTCGTCCAGCCTCACCCCTCCGCGGGACGGCTGCCGACGGACCGGAGTCTCCGCCTGTACGTGCGCCGGATCGCGCGTCGGAAAGGGCTCGACGAGACGACCCAGCGGAACCTCGAGGCACGGCTGCGGTCGGCGCACCCGGACCTCTGGGAAGATCTCGAATGGGTCGCGCGGCTGCTCGCGGAGTTCACGCGGGAGGCCGGCCTCGCCGTCAGGCCGCTCGGGGACGAACCGGTCGTCGAGGCCGTGTTCCTGGCCCCGCTGAGCGCGACCCGCGTCCTCGGGGTGGTGGTGACGGCGGGTGGCGCCGTGGTGCGGCGTGTGTTGACCGTTGACAGCCGCGTCGCCGCGGACGATCTTCGGAACGCGGCGGGCCGTCTGACCGCCTTGGCACAGGGACGGAGTGTCGGCGAGATCCGGCGGTTGCTGGAACCCACGAAGGATGAGGACGAAACGGTGACTCTCGATGACCTCAGCCGCGGGCTCGGCCTCCAGCTGTTCTCCACCGCCTCGGGTGAGAGCGAGCTGGTCATCGCGGGGACCGAGCGGCTGCTGGAGCGGCCCGAGTTCGAGGAGACCCCGGAGGCCAGGAGAGCGTTCGCCGCACTGTCCGACGGTGAGCGAATCACCGAGGTGCTCCGGGAACACCTGGACCCGAGCCGGCCGGCGGGTGTGATCATCGGCGACGAGACCGAGGTCACCGGCGAGGGACGGCTCGGGATCGTCGCCGCGCTCTTCTTCCGGGAGGGCCGGAAGGTCGGGGCGGTCGGGGTCGTGGGCCCGCGGCGGATGGACTATGAGAAGATCGTACCCGTCGTGGAGTTCATCGGCGAGTCGGTGACCCGGATGCTGGACGAGGAGGGTGTGAACGATGAATGATCGGCACAAGGGCAACGGCGCCGGTGATGAGACCGGCGAGTCGCTCGAATTCGAGCTCGTTACGGACGAGGAGAACGGGGAACGGGGCCTCGAGGCGGCGGGCGAGCCGTTCGAGACCGGCGAGACGACCGCTCAGGACGACGGAAGTACGGAACGCGAGGCCGAGCGGCTCCGGGAGGAGATCGAGCATCTCAGGGAGCTGTACCTGCGCAAGCTCGCCGAGTTCGACAACTTCCGCAAGCGCGTCGAGCGGGAGCGCGAGGACGTGCGGATCAACGCGGCGGCGGACGTCATCCGCGAGCTCGTGCCGGTGATGGACAACTTCGACCGGGCGCTGGCCCACGCCGACGCCAACCCGGAATCGCTGCGTCAGGGCGTGGACATGATCGCCCGGCAGCTGTGGGACGCCCTGACGCGGCAGGGGCTCGAGGTGGTCGATCCAGAGGGCAAGCCGTTCGACCCGGAGATCCACGAGGCCGTGCAGCGGGTCGAGGACGCGTCGCACGAGCCCGGCACCGTCGTCCATGTGCTGGGCAAGGGGTACATGTTCCGCGGCCGGCTGGTCCGGCCGGCCATGGTGGCGGTGGCCGTGGAGCCCCGTGACGTGGTTGCAGCCGACGGACAGGGCGGGGAAGACGGGAGCGGATCGTGAGCAAGATCATCGGTATCGACCTCGGCACGACGAACTCCTGCGTGGCGGTGGTCGATGTCACCAAGCCCGTGGTGATTCCCAACCGCGAGGGGGGGCGAACCACGCCATCCATGGTCGCGTTCACGGGGACGGGCGAACGGCTGGTGGGGCAGATCGCCAGGCGGCAGGCGCTGACCAACCCGGAGAACACGATCTACGCCGTCAAGCGACTGATCGGGCGAAAGTTCGAGTCCCCAGAGGTCCAGCGGGCCGTGCGGCTCGTGCCGTACCGGATCGTGGCGGCGGACAACGGCGACGCCTACGTGGAGGCACGGGGGAAGAAGTACAGTCCGCAGGAGATCTCGTCTCTCGTGCTTCGGGAGATCAAGGAGTTCGCCGAGGCGTTCCTCGGGGAGGAGGTCACCCAGGCGATCATCACCGTGCCCGCCTACTTCGACGACAGCCAGCGGCAGGCGACCAAGGACGCCGGGACCATCGCAGGGCTCGAGGTCCTGCGGATCATCAACGAGCCCACCGCCGCCGCCTTGGCGTACGGGATGGGCAAGGACATCCACGAGACCATCGCCGTCTACGATCTCGGCGGCGGGACGTTCGACATCTCGATCCTCGAGATCGGCGACGGCGTCTTCGAGGTCAAGTCGACGGCGGGGGACACCTTCCTCGGCGGCGAGGACTTCGACAACCGCATCATCGAGCACCTGGTCGGCAAGTTTCTCCAGGAGACCGGGATCGACCTGACCAGCGACCGGATGGCGATGCAGCGGGTCAAGGAGGCGGCCGAGGCCGCCAAGTGCGAGCTCTCCTCGGCCGATGTGGCGGAGATCTCCCTGCCGTTCATCTCAGCGGACCATACCGGCCCCAAGCACCTGCAGGTCCGGCTGACCCGCAGCGAACTGGAGGACCTGGTTCGCGACCTGGTGGAGAGCACCCTGGATCCGTGCCGGAACGCGCTGGAGGCCGCCGGGCTCGAGCCCGGGCAGATCGACCAGGTGATCCTCGTCGGCGGCCAGACGAGGATGCCACTCGTCATGGAGACGGTGGGACGGTTCTTCGGCCGGGAGGCCAGCCGTGAGATCAACCCGGACGAGGTCGTTGGTATCGGTGCTGCGATTCAGGGCGGTATCCTCCAGGGAGAGGTCAAGGACCTGATCCTCCTCGACGTCACACCGCTTTCCCTGGGCATCGAGACCCACGGCGGGCTGTTCACCAAGATCATCGATCGCAACTCGACGATCCCCACGCGGAAGTCGATGATCTTCACGACGGTCGCGGACAACCAGACCACCGTCGAGATCCACGTGCTCCAGGGCGAGCGCGGCCTGGCCAACGAAAACAAGTCGCTCGGGAAGTTCGATCTGGTCGGGATCCCGCCGGCGCCCCGGGGCGTGCCCCAGATCGAGGTGACGTTCGCCATCGACTCCAACGGGATCGTCGAGGTGTCGGCGCGGGACCTGGCCACCGGCAAGGAGCAGAGCATCGAGGTCAACCCTGCGGGCGGCCTCTCCAAGGCGGAGATCGACACGATCATCGCCGAGGCGGACAAGTACCGGCTGGAGGACCAGCGCCAGCGGGAGATCCGTCAGCTCCAGAACCGGCTGGAGGGTCTGCTGTACACCAACGAGCGCGTGGTCCGCGAGTTCGGTGGAAGCCTCAAGACGGAGGACCGGGATCACGTCCGTCAGACACTCAACCGTGCCCGGAAGGCGCTGACCTCCGAGGAGCGGTCCGTCCTCGAGGAGGCGATCCTCGCGGTGCAGGACGTCTCCCACATCCTGACCGAGGTGATCATGTTCAACCCCGCCGCGGCGTTCGGCATGAGTGGGATGGGCGGGAGCACGCCGGAGGGGTCCGGCGAAGAGGAGTCGTAGGGGCGATGGCCACCAGGACGCGCCGCGACTACTACGAGATCCTCGGGGTCTCCCGGACTGCAAACGCCGAGGAGATCAAGCGGGCGTACCGGCAGGCGGCGGTCCGGTTCCACCCGGACCGTAACCCGGACGACCCCGAGGCCGAGGAGCGGTTCAAGGAGGCGTCCGAGGCGTACGCGGTGCTCTCCGACCCCGAGAAGCGGGCGGCGTACGACCGGTTCGGCCACCAGGCCGTGGGGGACCACCCGTTTCAGGGTGTCGATCCGGCGAACTTCATGGACTTCGCGGACATCCTCGGCGACCTTTTCGGGTTCGGCGACCTGTTCGGAACGAGGGGACGGCGCAGCACCCGGAGTCGCAGCCGCGCACAGCGTGGCCGGGATCTCGCCTACACCCTGACGGTGACGCTGGAGGAGGCTGCCTCGGGGGTGGAACGGACGATCCGGGTCCCGCGCCGGGAGACGTGTGCGTCCTGCGGTGGCACGGGAGTTCCGCCGGGGTCCGTTCCCGAGGTCTGCCCGGTCTGTGGTGGGCGAGGTCAGGTCGGCTACCGGCGGGGTTTTCTGACCATCGCCCAGACCTGTCCCCAGTGCAACGGCCAGGGGCGGGTGGTCCGGACGCCGTGTTCGGACTGCGGAGGACGGGGGCTCGTGGAGCGGGAGGCGACCCTCAAGGTGACGGTCCCAGCGGGGGTCGACAACGGCGTCCGGCTCCGGTTCTCGGGTGAGGGGGAGGGCGGTCTCCGCGGAGGCCGGCCGGGCGACCTCTACGTCCAAGTCGCCGTGGAGGACCACGACCTGTTCGAGCGGGAGGGCAACGACCTCCACCTGGAGCTTCCGATCAGCGTCTTTCAGGCGATGCTCGGCACGACGGTCCGGGTTCCTTCGATCGGGGGCGGCCAACGGGAGGTCCGGATCCCGGCTGGCTCCCAGCCCGGGGACACGATCCGGATCCGTGGCGAGGGGATGCCTGAGCTCAAGAGCGGGCATCGGGGCGACCTCGTGGTTCACCTGAGGGTGGTCGTACCCGACCGGTTGACCCCGGAGCAACGGCGTCTCGTCGAGGAGACCGCGCGGGCCATCGGGGAGCACCACGAACGGCAGCGCGGCTCGTTCTTCGAGCGGCTCAGGCGGCGGCTCGGCAACGAGGGGTGAGCCGCCCGGCGCCGTACCCCGTTGTCGTTTGCACGCTCCCCGGGGAGCGGGAGGAGGCGCTCGCCGGGATCCTGGGGCAGTGGCCCGTCCTCGGCTGCCAGGTGGAGCCCGGTGAGGCCGGCCGGATCCGCGTGACCGTCTACCTTCCACCGGGCGAGGACGAGGCCGTCCCGGCGCTCGTCGCGGCGCTCGAGAGCCTCGGCGGCGAGGCGTCGGTCCCCGCGGGTCTGGAGCCCGGGGACTGGCTTGCGGCGTACCGGGAGCACGTCCGGCCGTTTTCCGTCGGGCGGACCTGGTGGATCGATCCGCACCCCGACGACCCCTCGCCGGCGCCGCCGGGCCGGGTCCGCCTCCTCCTCCAGCCCCGCTCGGCGTTCGGCTCGGGCTCCCACGAGACCACCCGGCTTATGCTGCTGGCGCTCGAAGACCGGGACCTCGCGGGTCTCGACGTGCTCGACGTGGGGACGGGATCCGGTGTGCTGGCCATCGCCGCCCTGAGACGGGGGGCGCGCTCCGTCGTGGCGTTCGACGTGGACCCCGAGGCGGTCGGCGTGGCCCGCCAGACGTTCGCGGTCCAGGAGCCTCCGGTGTCGTGCGGCCTCTTCGCCGGGACGATCCGGTGCGTGGCCCAGGAGCGGTTCGGCCTCGTGCTCGCGAATATCGTGTCGGGGATCCTCCTCCCGCTGCTCCCGGCGATCCGGGACGTCCTCGTCCCCGGGGGCGAGGCGGTGCTGTCGGGATTCCTTGCGGCGGAACGGGCGACGGCCGTCGGAGAGGTGCTCGCCGCGGGGCTCGGCGTCGCCCGGGAGCGGACGCTCGACGAGTGGCTCGCCCTGGAGGTCCGCCGTGTCTGAACCGTGGCTGCTCGTGGACCTGGTCCCCGCCGAGGACGGGGGCGAGGTCGCGCTCCCCACGGCCGAGGCGCGCCACGCCCTCTCGGTGCTTCGCCTCGGGCCGGGCGATCCCCTCGTCCTGGCGGACGGGCGCGGTGGGCTCGCCCGTGGCCGTGTCGCCTCGGCCGGCCGCGGAGCGCTCTCCGTCGCCGTCGAGCGGGTGGAGCGGGTCCCCCGCCCGGCACCCTCCGTCACCGTTGCGCTCGCCGTCCTCCACACGAAGGCGATGGACTGGGCCGTCCAGAAGTGCGTGGAGGTCGGCGCCGAACGGTTCGTTCCGGTGGTCGCCGCCCGCTCCCAGCTCGGGGCCGGGGCCGCGGCCGGCCGCCTCGGGCACTGGCGGCGGGTGGCCCTCCAGGCGATCAAGCAGTGCCGCAGGCCGTGGGCGATGGAGGTGGCCGAACCGGTCTCCCTGGACGCCCTGGCCTCCGGTCCGCCCGGGTTCCTCGCCGACGCGGCCGGAGCGCCCGTCCTCGCCGTCCCCCACTCCCTTCCGGCGACACTGCTCGTGGGACCCGAGGGGGGGCTGACCCCCACCGAAGCCGGCTTGCTCGACCGGGCCGGGTGGACCCCTGTGCGTCTCGGCCCCAACGTGCTCCGCGCCGAGACGGCCGCCGTGGTCGGCGCCGCCTGTCTCCTGGCCTCGACCGAAGTGACCGGAGCGGTCTGAGCCGGAACTGCCGGACACTTCGCGGGCGTTCCCGGCCGAGGGCCGTGGGAAACCAGCTCGACGAAGGTGAACCGGCGGCCGGCCCCCGCGCTTCGCGCGGGCTCAGCGCTCTGCCCGTGCGTCCCGGTGGGAGCGAGCTCCCCCCGGTTCGCCCGTGCGACGCGCTGGCGCCGCCTGCGGCGTCGCTGCCGGCCGTCTGGGCTTCGTTGGAGGGTGTTCGAGTCATCGACTTTGGATGAACGGGGCCGCGAGTCTCGCACCCCGGGACCGCCCCCG